>Ga0335085_10000304_pt1 | contig 146692 bp, 96 predicted proteins | sample Lox_Sample_45_FD_206712 | JGI IMG/M metagenome (GOLD analysis project Ga0335085, IMG submission 206712) | Soil microbial communities from Loxahatchee National Wildlife Refuge, Florida, United States - Lox_Sample_4.5 | ecosystem: Environmental > Terrestrial > Soil > Wetlands | place: USA...
CAGATCAGCCCCCGGAATGCCAAGCTTCGCAGCTTCGCAGGAGTGATCGCCAAACGACAGGATGTGATTGAAAATGCGGTTATAGCCGCCACTGATCTGGTTGATGGTGTGATCGGAAAAAATGTGGGTTTCCGATATGGCGACGTTGCGCCCGTGGTTGGTAATGTTCTGACTACTGGCAAAGGCGCTGGGTTCGGCAAATCCATCCGAACCCCCAGGGACGAAATTGGTGGCCTGATCGTAGCTGAAGCGGGCGAAGATGGTGTCCTTGCTGGAGAAGTTGTGGTCGAGGCGGACGTCGAATTCGCCTTCATCGAGTCTCCGCACCGGTACATTGGAAAAATTGAAGCCCGAGCCCGGGGCTATGCCGGGGGTGGGCTGGGGGTAAAACCTGGGGCTCAGCATGATCGCCTGGGTGATCGGGTTGATCAGGCCGGCGGGCAGCTTATTGCACGGCGTTCCGGCGCCCTGGGTTCCGTCGCCGGCCACGGGGAGCGGATTTCCCGACCCATCGCACATGAATGGATCCCGTCCGTTGGGTCCGACGACGCTGTACGGGTTGTACAACACCTGCGTTCCCGCGGGCACAGGGACACCATAGAGGTCGGAAGAGAAGTCGCCGGTGCGCATGGCGGCAGTGGGCACAAAGCCGTTAAAGGCGACGCCCTTGCGCTGCCGCCGGGCCTGGTAGTCCGCGAAGAAGAAAGTCTTGTCTTTCTTGATGGGACCGCCCAGGGCGAAGCCGAACTGATTCAGGTTAAATTTCTCCCGCGACGAAGCAAAATAGCTGCGCGCGTCCAGGGAGGTGTTGCGGAAAAATTCAAACACTGACCCGTGAATCTGGTTCGAACCTGATTTGGTCGTGACCAGCACGGTCGGACCTGCGCGGGTGCCATATTCTGCCGAGTAGGTATAGGTCAGCACCTTGAATTCCTGAATGGCATCGATGGAGGGCAGAATGGAGATGCCGCCGCCGGTGAGCTCGTTGTTGTCGTTTCCATCAAACAGCCAATCTGTGCTGCTGGCGCGCGACCCCCCTACAGAAAGCGAGTAAGACCCGCGCGTCGAAACCTCGCTGCTAGGTCCGCCGTTGAAGAAACTGTTGGGATTGGTCTCCTGCACCGTGCCCGGCGTAAGCGTCGCCAATTGCACGAAGTTGCGGCCGTTCAGGGGGAGGTCGGCGACCTGTTGAGAAGTAATGACCTGGCCCAGAGTGGGGTTGGCGGTCTGCACCGCCACTTCAGTCGCGCTCACCTCGACCGTTGAAGCCACCGACGCGGGCGTCACCGTGAAATCCAGTTCGCGATGTTCGTCCACCTGCAGGCGCAAGTCCCGCTGTTCGACCGGTGCAAAGCCGGCGGATTCAACTCGAACCGTGTAGTCGCCGATTGGCAGCAAGGGCATGAGGTAATGCCCGGTGTCATCGGTCTTAGACTCGCGAATGAGACCCGTCGCCTGGGCGGTTGCCTTGACCGTCGCCCCGCTGACTACGGAACCGGTTTTGTCGGTGACCGTGCCGGCAAAGCTGGCGGTGGCCTGGCCGTACAGAAGTGGGCAGATGGGAAGTACCAGCGTACAGAGAACTACCAGCAAAGCCTTCTTAGTTAGCATCAAGATCCCCCATGCGGTCCCGGATCGAGTGGCGATTGGGACACGGCTTTCCCCACGAACTCCAAATCCCGCTTTTAACTACGCGACCATACCTGCACAGGAAGTCGACATGCAAGACTTTTGTGCTCGAGTTTTACAAGACTTCGAGGTTGATTGGCTCTTTGTTGTCGTCGCGGACAACTGATCAGCTGGAATTCCGACTTCATCCTAAAATCTGGTGCGCAGAACGATACTGCCATTCGCCATCAAGTGTCAACCGCAACTGCCGTGCGGGTGGCGTCGGAATTAGTGCCTTGCTGGCTAACTGCCCGAGAAGGTCAAAATGCGCGGTCATGTCAATGGCTGCCCTGACGCCTCTGTCTCTCTCACGGTGGCCTGCTCCGCCCGTTCCCGACGACGTCATGCGGGCGTTTCAAACTGAGCCACCGCCTGCCGTAAGGTAGTGGTTTGACTGTGGCGCACAGTCGTTATCTTGCCGCGTCCAGCTGGGTTAGCGCCTGGTCGGTGGTGATGAACCTGGCTCCCAGAGCTTCGAGTTCCGCAACGGTTCGTTTTCCATCCTCGGAATTCAGGGTTTCGATGGCATCCCGAACTACGGAGACGCGCCGCCCGCGCTCAAGCAGGCCCTTGGCGGCGAAACGGACGCAGAATTCCGTAACCACGCCGAACACGACAAACTCGGCGTCAGGTCCGAGGCGCTCCACCAGTTCATCGGCGTGCCGGCTTTCGAAGATGTTCAGCGTCTGTTTTTCCAGAACGATCTGTTGGTAGCGCGAAAGATCGTCGGGCAGGGAAGCTGCCGGTTGGTTGGGAACAGTGACCACTTTGTCGGTCAGGGCTTCAGGAACCAGCCTGGAGCCTGGTGTACCCGCGACGCAATGCGGAGGGAAGATAGCGAACTCGGGATCATCCTGGGTGTGATAGCAGCCATGCGAGACCAGAAAAACTCGGCCCTGGCGGGCAGCATCGGTGAGCCGGCGAATGTTGGGCAGCAACTTTTCAGCGCCGGGCACATAGAGCTTGCCGCCGGGCAGCATGAAATCGGCCTGGGCATCGACTTCCCAGAAAACGATGTTGCGAGATAACATACGCGTTTCCTTAAGAGCAGTCGTTAAGAGCAGTCGTTGGTCTTCGGTCTTCGGTCGTCAGTCTTCGGCTGGGACTGTCAAACGAAGCTTACAACAGTATGATTGAACTCTTCGAGTGAGAGGTGAGCTCGATGGCCCAGGTTGAGCCTGTAAAAAGCAAAGTCCAGACCCGACTGGTAGTGCGGAACATCGGCCTGCTGCTGAGCGGAGACCTGGAAAAGCCGATCCTCGACGCCGATACCGTGGTAGCAGTGGACGGCAGGATCGCCGCCGTCGGCAAGGAGAAGGACGTTGACTGCGGCGGGGCAACCATGGTCATCGATGCCAAAGGCACAACCCTCGCTCCCGGACTGATCGACAGCCACGTGCATCCCGTCACCGGCGACTGGACGCCGCGCCAGAACCAGATCGGCTGGATTGACAGCTATCTGCATGGGGGAGTTACGAGCATGATTTCCGCCGGCGAAGTGCACACTCCCGGCCGCCCGAAAGATGTGGTTGGGCTGAAGGCCATGGCCATCTTTGCCCAGCGGGCGTTCGCGGCCTTTCGACCCGGCGGCGTGAGGATCCACGCTGGCGCACCGGTGATTGAGCACGGCATGGTGGAGGAAGATTTTAAAGACCTGGCTGCAGCCGGCGTCACCATGCTGGGAGAGGTCGGCCTGGGGAGCGTGAAGGATGGGGCCACCGCGCGCCAGATGGTGTCCTGGGCGCGCCAGTTCGGGATCCAGAGCACCATCCACACCGGCGGACCCTCGATTCCCGGTTCCAGCCTGATTGACAAGGACATTGTGCTCGCGGCCGACGCCGATGTCATCGGACACATCAACGGCGGACATACTGCCTTACCCGATAATCAGATAGTGACTCTGTGCGAAAAGTCGATACGGGCCTTGGAGGTTGTCCACAACGGCAATGAACGCGCTGCGCTGCTCACCTTGCGCACGGCAAAAGAACTGAAGCAGCTAGACCGCGTAATCCTGGGCACGGATTCGCCCGCCGGCTCTGGGGTGCAGCCCCTCGGCATCCTCCGCATGATTTCGATGCTGGCGTCCCTGGGCGAGATGCCGGCTGAAATCGCAGTCTGTTTTGCCACCGGCAACACCGCAAAAATCCGAAAGCTGGACTGCGGAATAGTTGCCGTGGGCCGGTCCGCCACCTTCGCCATGATCGACAAGGCCCAGCATTCAGCGGGAAGAACTGTACTCGAGAGCATTCAGTGTGGAGACTTGCCGGGCATTGGCATGATGATCGTGGACGGCGTCATCAGCACGCAACGGAGCCGCAACACGCCGCCGGCAACTTTGGCGCCAGAGATTGTTCAGTCCTAACGCTGTTCTCATTCTCAGCCGACAATTCGTTACTTTGGTGATCGCCAGGTGACCATGAGAAGCCTGTAATGTGCCGATATCCAATAACCTAGACTTCAGGACAATTACTGGGCGGGCAAACAGTGCGGACATCGGACGACTCCGCCGGGCCAGTGAGCCCCGGAGTATTGGCCTGAGACGTGATTCCTGAGATGTGATCATGGATACTGGCCGTCTGATCATTCGCCACGCGATTGTTTCCGTCGTGTTCCTGTTGCTGTACCTCGCGCTGAATCAGCCCTCGGTCATTCTTATCTCGCGCCTGGGATCGGTGGCCTGGTATCCCGCCACCGGCCTGGTGCTGGCCCTGCTGCTGGGGATCAACCCGTGGTATGCCCTGCTGGTGTGTGTGGCCGATACCATGGCGGGCGCCCTGATCTACCACCAGCCCTTTACTTCGTTCGGCGAAACAATGGGATCGGCCGGGGTTGCAGCCTGTTACGGGACCGCGGCATACGTGCTGCGAGGCCCACTGCGAATTGATTTGGGACTGCGAGGCCGTCAGGACGTGGTGCGCTACGTCATCGTGACGGTGGCCACTGCAGTGGCGGCGACCCTGATAGGAGTGGCGTGCCTTGCCGCTGACAAATCGATTGCCTGGAGCGAGTTCTGGACCTCGTCGTGGGGATGGTTCTCCAGCGATGGGATCGGGCTACTGGGGATTGCCCCGTTTCTCCTGATTCATGTCCTCCCGCGGGTCAGGAGGTGGGTTGCGCCGAAATCAGAGAGAGTCAGCCTGGAGCACGAAAGCCCAGAGCAGAAAGTTGTCCATTTCGATATAGCTGCCGTGGCCGAGGCCATTGGCCAGTTGGCATGTATCCTGGCGGTGGTCTGGGTCATGTTTGGCTCTCGCCTGGGTTCCCGGCACCTCTTCTATTTGAGCTTTGTTCCCATCATCTGGATTGCCATGCGGCAGGGCATTCGCCGCGTGGTTGGCGGACTGCTGGCACTCAATTTCGGCATGGTGGTGGCCATGCATATCTTCCCCCCCGTCGGTGTTCCCTCGACGATTGGTCTTTTGATGCTGGTTCTTTCCGGCGTGGGACTGATCGTCGGCTCCGCCGTCAGCGAGCGCCACCGGATTGCGCTCGATCTGCAGGAACAAACCGCCCACCTGAATTCTTTGATCGAGAACAGTCCGTTTGGCATTGTCGTGCTGGATCAGGAGGGACGTGTCGAGCTCACCAATGCAGCGTTCGACCGGCTGTTTGCCTTCGATCAACACGAACTTGTCGGCAGTGATCTGAGCCGCATATTTGTTCCCGACTCTGCTACCGAGTCCACGCCTTCGATTGACAAAGTCCTGGCTGGAGAAACCTTGCACACTACGGCGCGGCGGCGGCGCAAGGATGGACACGTCCTCGACCTGGAAGTGCATGCTGTTCCCCTGGCCGTCGAGGGCCGGGTGCACGGCTCCTACACCATCTACAAGGACATCTCGGAACAGATCAGGGCATCCCAGGCAGAGCGCAAGCATGCCGAAGTACTGAGCCAACTGGTAACCGAGTTGCAACTGCGAACCAAGCAGATGACTCTTTTGAGCGAGATGGGGGATTTGCTTGAGTGTTGCGGGACAACCCAGGAAGCTTGCGCGGTTGTGGCCCAGTCCGTGCAGAAACTCTTGCCCGAGGCCCTCGCCGGAACTCTGTATCTGTTCAAGTCATCGCGGAACCAGGTGGAGGCGGCGGTACGGTGGGGGAGCACCTGTGTCTCCGAGGCCCTCTTTGCTCCCGAGGCGTGCTGGAGCCTGCGCCGGGGCCAGCCGCACTGGAACGAGCGAGGAGGCGTCAACTGCTCGCACGTGCGCCAGGGTGCGACCCTCAAATGCTTATGTGTGCCCATGGTTGGACAGGGTGACACCCTGGGCGTCCTGTACCTCGAGTTTGCCGCGGATGACATACAGCGGAGCGATTCGAGTTCGGAGAGTCTGCAGGATTCTCAACAGCGGGTCGCAACCACGGTGGCGGGACAGATCGCTCTCTCGCTGGCCAGTTTGCGGCTGCGCGAAACCCTCCGCGATCAGTCCATCCGCGATCCCTTGACCGGGCTGTTCAATCGCCGCTTCATGGAAGAATCCCTGGAGCGGGAAATGCAGCGAGCGGTGCGCAAGAACCATCCGGTATCGGTCCTGTTCATCGACCTGGACCATTTCAAGCGCTTCAATGACACCTTTGGTCACGATGCAGGAGATCTGGTGCTGCGCTCCATCGCCGACCTGTTCCGCAAGCTCTTCCGGGTTGACGACGTGATCTGTCGTTATGGAGGGGAGGAGTTCGGCATTATCCTGCCCGAATCTTCAGCGGAGAATGCCGCCATTCGCGGCAACTCGTTGCGCGAGGCGGTAAAGAAACTTCATATTCAGTACAAAGGCCACGCTCTGGGTGCCATCACCCTTTCCATCGGCGTGGCCACCTTTCCTGAGCACGGGGACAGTTCAGAGGAATTGCTGAAGGCGGCCGACCAGTGTCTTTACCAGTCGAAGTCGGGAGGACGAGACCGGGTAACGGTGGCTACCGGCCGGAATGCCCGCGATCTGGTGGACAAGTCAACGAATTGACCGGGCAGCGCCGGCGGTCGGGCGCGTGTCTCGCCCGCTAATCGGGCTGGCCCGGATGCTACAACCCCAACGATGCGGCGATACTCTTCTTGTACTGGCGCGCCTTCGCGATCGCTTCCTCTTCATTGACCGTGAGCAGTTTGCGGTCGCGCATGACGATACGCCCGCCGATGACGACCGTCTCCACGTCGCTGCCTTTGAGCGCGTAAGCCAGTTGCGCATAGATGTCGTACAGGGGCACGGCGTGAGGCTCGTCCAGGCTGATGAGAATGAAGTCAGCCCTCTTTCCCGCCTCCAGCGAACCGATTTCTTTCTCCATGTGCAACGCCCGGGCGCCGTCGATGGTGGCCATTTCGACCACGGACTTCGCATTCAGCGCCAGAGGGTCCATTTTTGTGATCTTCGCCAGCTTCGCCGCAAGGTCCATCTCTTCCATGAGGTCGAGGTCATTATTGCTTCCGGCCGGACCGTCGGTGCCCAGTCCGATGGCGACTCCTGCGGCTCGCATGTCGGCAACTGGCGAAACACCGCTGGCAATCATCATGTTGCTCGAAGGATTGTGCACGCAACCCACCTGCTTTTGGGCCAGCGTTTTCTCATCGGCCGCGTCCACGAAGATGCAGTGCGCGGACACCACGTCCGGGCCGAGCAAGCCGATCTTGTCCAGATACTGCACCGGCGACATGCCGTTATTCTTCAGGCTGTCTTCCCACTCTTTTTTCATTTCCGAGGTATGAATCAGGATGGGCGCATGATATTTGCGCGCCAGGGCCGCCGCGTCCCGCAGCGTCTTAGGAGAGCAGGTGTAGATGGAATGAGGCGCAACGGCCGCGTGAATCAGCGGATCGCCCTGCCACCTCTTCAAAAACTTTTCGGTATAGGCGAGCATTTCAGCTTCGCTTTTGTTGTCGGGCGCGGGAAAATCGATAAAGGTTTCGCCCAGCACGCCGCGCATGCCGGCTGCTTTGGTTTCTTCCGCCACCGCATCTTCGAAGTAATACATGTCGGCGAAAGTGGTGACGCCTCCACGGATTTGTTCCGCCGCCGCCAGGCGCGTTCCCCAGCGGACAAAATCTTCATTCACATTCTTCGCTTCCGCCGGAAAAATGTATTTGTACAGCCAGTCGTTGAGGGTGACGTCATCGTGCAGGCCGCGAAACAGCGTCATGGGGACGTGCGTGTGGCCGTTGATGAATCCAGGTAGGACCAGCTTGCCGCGGGCATCGATGGTCTCCGTGGAGGCATACCTGGCTTCAAGCTCGCTGCGCGGGCCGACCGCGATGATCGTATCGCCCTTCACGGCGAGGGCACCGTCGTCGAGGATGTGGCGGGAGCCGTCCATGGTGACGAGGCTGCCGCCAGTGATCAGCAGGTCGGCTTTTTCTTTTGTTTGAGACGCGAGGAACGAGGAAAAGAGAAATTGGAATGCGAAAACGAAAATGGCAGAGCGGCGGACGATCATCAGTTACCCCTGCGGCAAGTGCCAGAAGTATTCTACGCGGGGTTTGTAGCGCCGCCGTCCCGGCGGCTGTCCGGCGGGCGTCCGCCCGTCGCGCCGAGGGCAAGATGCCCTCGGGACAGTCGGCAAAGCCTGTCCTGAGCGAAGTCGAAGGGGTGCCGGCGCTACGAGGCTTCAGCTGTCCCCACGCCTACCGCAGTCCGTCCTCGCCTTTGATCTGATCTTTCGTCAGTCCACCCACGCGGGGCAGCGGGCGTCCGCTGTCCGTCACTGCGACAGCGACCATGATCTCGTTGGCCCGAGGAGCGTCATTGATTCGGACCTCGATGCCATCGAAGTGGCTGCGGACGAAAGCTGCATCCTTGTGGCCAAGCGGAATGTCGAGCGCAACGCCCAATCCGCCGCGCTTTTTCGAAGACGGAATAAGCGCCGCGCCTTTGCCAAGAACTTTTCTAACCGGTGTGCCCAGCTTGGGATGAAGCACGGCGGCAGCGTGCTCGAGTTCACCGTTTTCTCCCACGGCGGCTGCTTTGCCGTAGCTCTCTACCCTGGTTGCGGGAATGCCCAGCGCCGCGACTGCTCGCAGCGTGAGCAATTCGCCCAGTTCTTCGCCGATCGTCATCAGCTCGGACAAGTCTTCCACAAACTTCCCGGCGCAGGGATTTTCGATGACGGCAACCGCCGCGGCGCGCCGGGTGGGAGGATCAATCACTCGCCCCATCTCCGTCCTCGTTTCTTCCAGAAACGTGGCAATCTTGCGGATGCTAGCTTTCATTTTTTCGGCCATCAGCGCAATCCATCCTCTCCTTTGATCTCCGAGGCCTTGAGGCCGCCTACGCGGGCGTGAATGCGGGGCCCTGTCGTCATGACCAGGGCGAAGAGAATCTCGTCGGCGCGCGGCGAATCGGCCAGGCCGACTTCCATGGCATCGAAATGACTTCTCACATAGGAAGCATTGATGTGGGTGATGGGGACATCGAGACGGGTGCCGGGGCCGCCCACCTTCTTGGTTGAAGACACGATGGCTTTGGCGTCGCCGAGAATTTCGCGCATGGCATAGCCTCCGGGCACGTGCCACAAGGCGCCGTGTTCAAGTTCGCCGGCCGAGCCGACGATGGCTCCCTTGCCGTATCCCTCGACCACTGTGGGATCTCCGCCGAGGGCTGCGACCAGGGAGCGCGCCATCTCCAGGCCCAACGGCTTGAGGTCGTCCATGAAGCCGGCAATCTCTTTCACATAGCCGCCGGCAAAGGGATTGCGGATGACTGCCAGCACGGCGGCGCGCCGCAGCGGGCGGGGCGAGGCAGGACCACCTTCGTGGAAGATTTCTTCCACCGCCGTAAGTTTCTTGCGAACCTGGACCTCGGGCATGAACTCGACTCCTGCTTTCTCCTGAGGTACCTGAGACTGGCCAGCTGCAACAAAATTCAGCGCGACCGCAGCGGCTGAAGCCGCCATATTCGGCAAATCTCTAATGCAACGCTAAAGCGCTGCTCCACCCTGGCTTCAAAGCTGAATGCAGTTCCACATTGGCATCTGCAGACTATCAGGCCTACCGGACATCGATAATTTTTCCACTCCAACCGCCCTGGTATCTCCGCTCAGGTGCAGCGCCGCGGAGCGAATCAGTCCGCTGGCCAGAAGCGACTCGGCCACGGCTACTCCGGCCTCGAGCGCAGCGGCGATCTCGGCGGGTGAGAGTTTACCAACGTCCTGTGTGACCAACCGGTGGCCCAGATCGCTGTCGGGCGCGAGACTGTGGGCAGGCAGGCGAACGATGCCGGCGTGTCCCGGCAGGTCCACTGCGTTGGCGATGATGGTTGCAGCCGCGTCGGCCATCGCCGCATGGTCGGCGAGGACGGTCACCGCGTCGGCAATGCCAAGCGAGAAGCTGCGGCCGCGCCAACCGCTGGTCGCAACTCCCCGCGCCGGTTGCTCCGAGTCGAGGGTTGCGGTCCCGAAAAGTGATGGACGGTCCAGCCGCTCGACCATGCCGACAACAAAATGCTGTCCAGGCGCGAGATGCAGCGCGATGTCCCCTCCGTTATTTACATATGCCCGTGAGAGCCTGGCGCCGGCTGTCATGGCCAGCAGTATTTCCTCTGCGACTGCGCCCGCCACTGCCGCCATAGGCGTGATGAATGTCCCCTCGCAGTAAGGCGACACCGCCGCCACCATACGTCTTGCGATGGCGCCCGACGGGAGCGGGCCGTTTATTCGCTTGGCCTGCCGCAAGAGCACGAGTTCAGTGCAGAGTTCATCGAGCACACGGACGAACCGCGTTGCCGCCGCACGATACGCAGCGCCGACCTCATCCCTCTCCCCGAAGGCTTCGACGATCAGGTCGATAGGGCCGTCATTTAGATGGAGACGGCGGGCATCGTCCAACCATCTGATTTGGGCGCGTGCCGTCATTGGTCCGACCTCGGGTCAGAACGCGACGATTTTCCCGGCGCCATCGGCCAGGGGTTGTCAGGGTTCGCTGCCACCCGACGGCGGCCTTTTTCGTCCATCATGGAATCGAGCGTGCGGACGTGGTCCATATAGCCGCCCAGCGTGGCATAGTCCGTAAGCTTCAGAGTGAACTCGATGGGCGCGACCAGCGCCGGCGTGGGCACATAGCCAAACGCATGCTCGGGCATCCGGCTGACATCCACCATGAATGTGATGCCTCCTCCGGGCCAGACATAAACCGGCGCGCCGCCACAGGTGACGCGAGTGAGGGCATCGCGAACGGAGTGGGTTAACCGCACGGGATTTTCGGTGACACCCGCACGCAGCGATCCGCCCGCGCCTCCCATAAAAAGGACGGTACAGAGCGCGGGCTCACAATTCTCCTTGATGCGGGCCACCGATTCGCAGAGCGCAGCGGGCAATTCTTTTTCGACGGGTTGCAGAGCTTCATCCAGTTCGTAGTAGGCGTAGTGCTCGCCGGTTGTGCTTACCATGAGCAATCGCAGCTCAGGCCAGGCAATCTTGGGATTGAAACTCTGGAGAATAGAAAGAGGATCGTCGATATTCGTCCCGCCCCACTCTGTGCCGGGCTCGGCCACGCGGAAGTAACGGCCAGGGGTCGAGCGGTGCCCCTTCATCTTGATCCCGGTCGCGGGTACGCCCAGCAACTTTCCTGCCTGGTGCTCGGACAGCACGCCGGTAATGTGGTCATCGACCACCACCACCTCATCCACTTTGCCGAACCATTGCTTGGCGAACATGCCGATGGTGGCTGATCCGCAGCCCACTCGCATACGCTCTTCCTGCACTCCGCCCACCACCGGCGGCTTGCCCGCCTGCACAATCACGGTGGCGCCGTCGTCAATGCTGAGTTCCACTGGCCTGCGGTCGCACAGGTTCAGCAAGGTTTCACAGGTCACCGTGCCTTCCTTGCGGCTGCCCCCAGTCAGATGGCGCACGCCGCCGAGCGAGAGCATCTGTGAGCCATATTCGCTGGTGGTGACGTGTCCGACTGGTTCTCCCTGCGCCCGGACGAGATGGGTCTCGGGGCCGAGATGGCGGTCGGTATCGATCTTCACTTTGACGCCGCAGTAGCTGAAGATCCCCTCCGTGACCACCGTGACCATGTCAACGCCTTGCACGCTTGACGAGATGATGAACGGCGCTGGCTTGTAATCGGGATAGGTCGTGCCAGCGCCAATGGCGGTGACGAAATTCTCCGGGCCGGTTACGATGCTGCCATCCCATTCACGATCGCGATCGAGGAACGGAACCACAGAATCGCCGCGCGACACGGCGCGATGAAGCACGACGTGGGGATCGATGCGGACCAGTTGTCCGTTGTCGTTCGCGTAGCGATCGCATGCACCGGTCCTTCCCGGATTGATGTAGCAGAGCACCGGGCAAGCATCGCAGCGGATGGCGTTAGCCGGTTTTTCAGCGGTTTCCATGAACTAGATAACAATTGCTTCTGTCTGAAGTTCCCCGGCGGTCATCCTGAGGGACCTCAGTCCCGAAGGATCTGGTGCGGCTGCACAACGGGACCGGCACCACCCCACTGGCCGGGCCACGGAAAACTATCTTGCATCGAGTTGCACCGCCTGCTTGATGTAATACTTGAGAGCTGTCTGGGGTGCATGCTTAGCGTCCTTGATCTTGACGTGCTTCGATACTTTCCCCACACCCTGCAGCAAACCGAATTTGTCGTCGAATTTTGCGCCCCGCGAAAAGGCAAACGTGATGTCTTTTTTTGTCGGACTGATCACCGCCAGGCCGCGTTTTTGCTTCCACATCAGTATGCCGTAACTGATTTGTTCTTTCGCCTCTGGTGCGTGCTCGTGCATCATTTTTCGCAGCAGGGCTACGATGGGCTGGTGTTCCGGCAGAACCTTATACTTCAAGAACTCGTCAATCGTCGTTATCTTCATAGGTCTGGTGTAGCGTCAGCGTCGCGCCGGCTGTTTGGCGGGCATCCTGCCCGCCCCTCGGGCCGGCCACAACCCCTGGCGCTACCATGGCGGCGCGGATGCGGTCGGGAGTTGCCGGCAGACGGTGAATACGGACGCCAATCGCATCATGAATCGCGTTGAGAATCGCGGGAGCCGTCGGGATCACCGCCTGTTCGCCGATCCCTTTAGCGCCGAACGGGCCAACAGGCGAAGGGTCTTCAATCAGAATCGACTCCACCAGCGGCATGTCGCCGGCGGACGGAATCAGGTAGTCATGAAGGTTCTCGCCTTTGCCCGGGAAAAATTCCTCCATCAGCGCCATCCCTAAACCTTGTGCGGCGCCGCCTTCGATCTGCCCTTCAATCAGCGTTGGATTGATGGCCCGGCCGACATCGTGTGCCGCGGTAATCTTCAAAACCTGGACCGTGCCCAGTTCGGTATCGACCGCAATTTCCGCCAAATGTGCCCCGAAGCCAAAAACCGCATACGGAATGCCCTGGCCGTTTTCGTCCAGCGGGCTGGTGGGCGGATCGAAAGTGGCTTCACCCGTCAGCACGTAGCCGTACCTGTCGCGAGGCAGATCGCGCAGGCTGATAGCTCGCTGCTTATCCTCTTCTCTAGTTGTGATCCCTCCGTCGCCGAAATGGACGGCGGCCCGTTCCCCTGAACCGGCCAGACGCAGAATGGCGCGGCGCAATTCCGTGGCAGCCATTTGTGCAGCTTTGCCGGTGACAAAAGTCTGGCGGGACGCGGAGGTCTTGCCGCAGTCCGGCGTGATCGAAGTATCGCCGGAGACCAGATCAAAGCGATCGATGGCAGCGCCGAGCGCGTCGGCGCAGATTTGGGTCACGATGGTGTTGGAGCCCTGCCCGATATCGATCGCGCCCTGGTGAAGCGCGATGCGGCCGTCTGCTTTCAACCCCACGCGAATAGTGGAAGGGTTGGGCAGGGAAGTGTTACCGCATCCGTACCACATGCCGGCCACGCCCACGCCCCGCCGGAGCGGACCACTGGCCCTGGCGTTGAAGACTGCAGCCTCGGCGCGCGCGGCTATCCATCTGGACCGTAGCGCTTCGAAACAGGCGCGGATTCCTACTCCTGCCCCGAGAACCTGGCCGGTGACGGTAGGAGTCTTGTTGTCGAGCGCATTCATGATTCGGAATTCCAGGCGGTCAATCGCGAGTCGGTCCGCGAGGTCATCGTAGAGCTGTTCCTGCGCGACCGCGGTTTGCGGGACTCCGAAGCCGCGGAAAGCTCCCGCCGGCACCAGATGCGTGTGCACCGCCTGGGTGAGCGCGCGGTAGTGGGGGACGTGATACGGCCCCGAGGCGTGAACCGGTACGCGCGCCGCGACGGTCGGTCCCCAGGAAGAGTAGGCGCCGGTGTTGAAATCGGCGGTGAAGTCCATGGCCTTCAACTTGCCGTCACGGGTGGCGCCTGCGCGCAGGCGGATGTGCGAAGGGTGACGCTTGGTGGTCGAAATAATCGATTCCGAGCGCGAATAAACCATGCGCACGGGTTGGCGGAGATGCCATGCCGCCAGCGCGACGAAGGGCTGAACCGAAAGATCGAGCTTGGCGCCAAAGCCGCCGCCAACGGCGGTCGGAATAATGCGCACCGCCTCCGGCGCGATGCCAAGAATTCTGGCAATGTCGGCACGATCCATGTACGGGGCCTGGGTGCAGGCCTGAATCTCAATCTGATCGTTTACGCGCCGGGCGAAGCCCGCTTCAGGCTCAATATAAGCATGCTCGATGAAGCCGGTCTCGTATTCGCCCTCCACCACGACATCGGATTCCGCAAGGGCCCTTTCCACGTCGCCGCGCACCACGCGTCCCCGGACCAGCACGTTATTCTCGCGGCTGAGGTGGATGCGCTCAGCATCAGGTGCAAGCGCGGCTGCAATTGTGGTCAATGCGGGCAACTGCTCCCATGTGACGGGAAAACTCGCGAGGTCCAGCAATTCCATGGCCTCGGCCTCACCCACCACGGCGGCGACCACCTCGCCTCGGAACCGAACCTCGGTCTCTGCGAACACAGGCTGGTCTGCGAAACGCGGAATCACGCCGTAACGATTCTCTCCGGGAATGTCTTTCGCGGTCAGGACGCGGTGGATTCCGGGATGCGCCGCAGCGAAAGAGTTGAGATCGCCGAACCTGAAGCGAGCCCGTGGGTAGGGACTGCGAATGGCGCGAACCACCAGCGCCCCTGCTGGAATTTCATCTGCGCCGAAGATCTCCGAACCGGTTACCTTGCTGCATCCGTCGAGCCGAACCAGCCTCGCGCCTACCGCTTTCCCAGCCGGAGGGGACGGTTCAGCGACGGTACCCGAGCAGGCATCCTGTATAGCGGAAATGATCTTTCGATAGCCGGTGCAGCGGCACAGCACACCGCCAATCGCGTCCATGACTGCATTCTCGTCAGGGGTCGGGTTGCGCTCCAGAAGTACGGTTGCGGAGACCAGCATGCCCGGCGTGCAGGCGCCGCACTGCGCGGCCCCGTGGCGCAGGAACGATTTCTGTAACTGGTCATAGATCGGCGCGCGCGTGGCGAGTCCTTCGACCGTGGTGACTTCGTGTCCTTCGATCTGTCCGGCCGCAATCAGGCAGGAGCAGACGGGGCCACCGTCAAGCAGGACGGTGCAGGCGCCGCAGTCTCCGGCGTCACACCCGACTTTAGTTCCCATCAAGCCTAGATGCTCGCGGAGCACTTTGGACACACGCTCCAGCGGTGAAACTACCGCATTCACGCTTTTTCCATTGACCGAAAATGCAATGGAACTCTGAGTACGGAGGCGGGGAGCAGTCGTCGTGACCATTCAGCTACTCCCCACGCAGGCGTCGAGGGCGCGTCCAACCAGAGTTAAGGCTGCCTGGTTGCGGTATGTGGCTGTCGCGCGAACATCGTCGATGGGCGAGAGCGGTGTGAGATGCTCCGCAGACACAGCTGCGCCGAGTCCAGCGCGTGCCGGTGCGCCGAGCAGAGCACGTTCGAGACCATGAAGCCTTTGCGCAGTCGCCGAGCACGAGCCAACCGCCACGCGGGCCTCAGCCACGCGGCCCGCTGGATCCTTCTTTACCACCGCCGCCACCATGGCAATCGAAATCACCAGATAGCGCCGGGCGCCGAGTTTGAGGAACGTGGACGAGGCATCATCGAGGCCGCGGGACACAATCACGCTGGTCAGGATCTCATCGGGGCGGCGAAGGGTCTTCCGATTCCCTACGATGAAATCAGCCAGGCGCAGACGGCGCCTGCCCGCGTTGGATACAAGTTCCACTTCCGCATCGAGCGCCAGCAATGGCGGAACGCTGTCGGCGGCAGGAGACGCGTTGCAGAGGTTGCCTGCCACCGTGCCACGATTCTGTATCTGAATCCCACCGATTTCCCGGGCCGCGCTCTTCAAGGCGTCAAAGCATCGGGGCAGCGGAGTCGCCACAACTTCACTCCACGTGGTGAGGCCCCCGATGCGGATGTAGGCTGCTTCTTCTGTGATGCCTTTGATTTCGGTGAGGCCGGAGATGTCAACCACACGATCAGGGGCCGGGCGATCACCCAGCGCGGGAAAAAAATCGGTGCCTCCCGACAGAATTTGGCCGCCTTCGCGGGTCAACACATGAACTGCTTCGTCGAGCGTTCTGGGCCTGGAATACAAGCTGTCGGCTCCCCACCGCAGTTTGCGAAAGCGACCATCGAGCGAGGTCTTGGGGTCAATTTCTATACGAACAGTCTGGCTTTGTACAGCGGCACGAAAGTGGTGAGTGATTTGTAGCGCCGGCGTCTCGCCCTCGCCGCTGGGGGCGGGACGCCCCGCCACAGCCGCGCCGGCGGCGCTATAAAAACCAGTGCCGCGATCAGTACATGATCGTCCTGGTCAAATGATGTGGCCACCAGGTGGTGTGGTAGTGCGTCCACAGACGGGCGTCAATCTGCGGGATGATGATCTGCATGTCTTTGGGGCGAATGTTATTGACCTCTTCGCACAGCAGGGCGGTGGCGTAGATGCAGTGCGCCCGGATTTCAACTTCCTGCCGGCTATCGCGCGGGACCATCTGGTAGGTGTTAATCGCATGCTCCAGTTCGGGTGAGTAACTCACGATTCCCAGCAACCGCAATGCGACCGGAACGATGTAATCGGCAAACGCGGTCATCTTGCCTAGGTCGTCCAGGGGGAACTGATTGTTCTTTCTCAGGTTGGAGTAAACGAACCAGATTCCCAGCTGGGGCAGCTTGTAAAACTTGACGGTCGCGCCGTCGTACGGGCTGACGTCATTGAAACGGGGAAACTCTTTCACCATGCGATCGATGATTCCGGCGCCGTTGTCATAGAGGCGGGGCGGACAGGATTTCACAAAGCTGTGAAAGCGTCCGCTGTATTTTTCAGCCAACACGGAACCCACCTGATGCCAAACTTCCATCTTTTCGTCAAGCATGGGCAGTTCGATGTTGGCGGCGAAAATGCTCTCGAGTTCGGGCCGGGTCACATGGGCGAGGAACTTGCCGTCGAGAATGGGAATTCCGTTGTCCATCGCCCGCTTCATGCAGGCGAACAGTGCATCGGAATCGGACCAGTGGCGCCCGGCGTAGTCCACCTGGAACTTCACGTGCGTGGAAAAATCCGTGAAGGCCGTATCCACGCAATCGGCGGTCAGCACGAAATCGATGACTTCGTCGGCGGTGCCCTTGCCCACGTCGAAGGGCATCTGATAATCCGGCATGGGAAGCTCTTCGTAGGCCATCCAGTGGGCGACTTCCACGAGCTTGTCCACGTGAGTGCGAACGTCGCGGGAGTGCTCAATCACCGGGTGGAGGCTGTCGAGCACGGGACTGCCCGTGAGTTTGGGCCAGCGCACAGCAGGCTCGCCAGAGGTCGCGCTGAGGGTTCCAGACAAGGTGGTCATCGCACCCAGCGTTGCCATCGCTTCCAGAAATTGGCGTCGATCGCGAACTCCCACAAGGGCATCCTCAGTTCTTACTAGAGTGGAGTAAGAGTTTTGCACTTTATCCGTTGGCGCGTGCCACCAGCAAAATCGCCAGGGCATAGAAAACGAACATGAAGAACAGATAGATTTTTGCCTGGCTGCCCGAACCGTTGAATTCTCTCCAGGCCAGTACTCCCCACAGCGCCGCCACCATGGGTGCAGATTGGCCGATGGCGTACGAAATGGCCACTCCAGTAAAGCTCGCGGCCACCAGATTGAATACCATGCCCAGCCCCCAGATGAATCCGCCAAGCAGGCCGAGTGCGTGCCCGGAGGTTGGCCCGCTGAAGTAGCCGCTGAAGCTGACGGGCTCACCCACCAGCGGTTTTTTCATGAAGTAAACATTCCAGATGAGGCAGGAGAGCAGCGCGCCCAGGGTCAGGAACACGGCCACGCTATAGGGGCCGAGTGGATTGCCGTGAGTCATGGCGCGAGTCACGAAGGGCGCCCAGAGTCCCATAAGAACGCCGGAGACGATACAGGTGACAATGCTCTTCTTCGAGACTGAACGGCCCGCGCTGGCCAAGCTGCCGTAAGCCTTGCCATCGAGGATCACGGCCACCACGGCGCAAGTGACGCCGGCCGCCAGTAACCCCAGGTTGCCCTTGGGCTGTAGCGCGTAGCTGGAAACAACCCCGACCACCAGAGCGATGCCGATTGAAACCGGAAAGGCCACTGCGAGTCCGGCCATATCGATTCCGGCCACCAGCAACAGGTTGGCCAGATTAAAGATGGCGCCCGCGATCAGCATGTAAACGATGTTCGAGCCATCGGCGGAGTGGACATTGTTCATAAAGCTGGCGGGATCGCTCGCCGATTGGTTCCCCATGGTGAAGGCAAGGATGAGGGACACCAGGAAGATTCCCAGAGCGTAGTCCCAGTAGAAGAGTTCAAAGCGGTAGTTCTTCACTCCCTTGAAGGTGTTGGCCCAGGAGCCCCAGCAGATGGCGCTGGTAATCATCATCAACAGCGCGATTTCCAGACTGTGCGGCGTGTACATAAGTTCTCCTTGGCACGTGCCTGCTACTTGCCTTTAATTCTGGAAACAAAAAGCTGCAGGAAACGATCGGCGTCAACATCCACGCACACCTTGGCATTGGGCGCCACTTTGTCAATCCCCTCGATTACGTAGCGGTCGCCGTGCACCACGTTGCGCTCGATCATCCCATGGCGATTGGCGACGGTTTCACCCCGGGTAAACTCGCCCCGCGTTTCGACGTCCACGTGCATTTCCGGGGCCTTGACGAGGGTGGCATCGATGGCTACGCCGACTGCGAGAGGATCATACATCGGCGATCCCGAAGAGCCGAACTGCGCCGAAAGATCAACCAGATATTTTCCGACTCCATGGATGAAGTCGTTGACCGGGCCGTGGGTCTGGCTCAGCTGGTCAAGATATTTCTTGGAAAAGAGGGTTTTGTCGCCAACGTCCAGGCCCACCATGGTCAACGGCCAGCCCGCCTGGAAGACAATCTGCGCGGCCTCAGGATCGTTGTAGATGTTCGCTTCCGCCGAGGCATTCACGTTGCCGCCGGCGATCGAACCTCCCATGAGGATGACTTCCTTGACCAGGGGAACAATGGAGGGATCCTTCAGGACAGCCAGGGCAATGTTGGTCAGCGGCCCCACCGGGACCAGTGTGATTTCATGCGGCGCGGCATGCACCATCTGGATGATGAGGTCCGGTCCAAAATGCGAAGCGACCTGGCATTTGCTGGCAGGCAGTTCGATATTGCCCAATCCATTTTTGCCGTGCCAGAACTCAGCCGTAATGAGTTTCTGAAAAAGGGGATGTTGCGCGCCGGCTGCGACTGGAATGTCGCACCGGTTGGCAAGTGAAACCATCCGCAGCGCATTCTCGAGGCCCTGACTTGCAGTCACGTTTCCTGGGACCACGGTGATGGCGCGCAGGTCCAGTTCGGGAGAATTCAATGCCAGCATCAACGCCAGGGCGTCGTCGGTTCCAGGATCGGTGTCGAAAATGACTTTCTTTGGAGCCGCCGCTGAGGCCGGAAGAGTGCAGGCAAGCAGGGCGGCGGCCAGCTGGAAAATGATTTTGTTCAAACGTTTCAAAATTCGTTTCTCCCGACTCGAAGCAGCGTCGTAGCCTAGCTTTCAGACCGAAATGCTGTCAAGGCCAATTGTGGGTGCCAATTGTGGGTGCGAGGCCCGCTCAAGGCCCCTTCAGAATCTCCGGGTGGGGCCATCGCGTCGCCGGAGGGCGTTCGCGCCTACGATACGCGGTGCCGTACAATTGGGAGCGCGAGTATGGCAATCGGGAACAAAGGACGTTTCGGGGTGGCAAGCGACCTGAGCAGTGGGATGGACACCATCGCGACGCTGTCGGGAAATCCCCTGGTATCCAATCGCGGCATTCCCCTCCATCTCGACTGGCTGCAGCAGGTCCGGGTAAACACCAGCGCGGTCGAACGCCGGGCGCAAAGTCACGTCGCCCGGCGCACCGTCAAAAAAGCCTGGCAGGCGGCATGGTTGCTGCGCGCCGTCTCCTGCATGGATCTCACCACCCTCTCAGGCGATGACACCGAGGAGCGGGTCCGGCGCCTCTGCGCCAAGGCCCGGCATCCGATTCAGGATGACCTGGTCAGGCGGCTGGAAATTGAGGAACTGGACGTCAAAGTTGCCGCGGTATGCGTGTATCACCCGTTTGTTGAAACGGCCGTGCGCGCGCTTGAAGGCAGCGGCGTGCGCGTGGCTGCGGTTTCCACCGGCTTTCCCGCAGGCCTGTCGCCGCTGACCGAGCGCGTGGCGGAAGTTCGGCGTTCAGTGGAGGCGGGAGCAAACGATATCGATGTCGTCATTACCCGCGCGCATGTGTTCGGCGGCAAGTGGCAGGCGCTCTACGACGAGATTGCAGCCTTCAAACAAGCCAGTGGCCGGGCGCACATGAAAGTCATTCTCGGCACTGGCGATCTGCTGACCCTGCGCAACGTGGCTCGGGCCAGCTTCGTCGCCATGATGGCGGGCGCGGATTTCATCAAGACTTCGACCGGCAAAGAAGCGACGAACGCTACTTTGCCTGTAGGCTTCGTCATGACGCGCTGTATTCGCGAATACGCTCAGGAGACCGGGATGGCGGTCGGCTTCAAGCCGGCGGGCGGAATTCGCACTGCCAAGCAATCTATCGAATGGCTGGCGCTGATGAAGGAAGAACTGGGCCCCTCCTGGATGAGAGCAGAACTGTTTCGCTTCGGAGCGAGTGGGTTGCTGAATGATATCGAGCGGCAACTTGAACACTACGCAACGGGACGCTATTCGGCGGACTATCGCCATCCGCTGGCATAGAAAGAATGTGTGGGCCGGACACTCTTGTCTGGCGCTTTTGACTTTGATTTGTGTTCGAGTGTGTTCGATACAACCAACATATGAGCATCGCCGAAAAGTTCCTTGCCATGGAGTACGGTCCCGCGCCGGAGGATCCAAAGGAGGCCCTTGGCTGGCTGGATGCTCATGGCCGCCGCTTCGGACACTTTATTGCCGGCGCCTGGCGGCAGCCGCTGGAAGGTGGATACTTCGAAACCACAGATCCCTCCACGGGCGATAAACTTGCCACCGTGGCCCAGGGATCGGCGGTGGACATTGACGCCGCGGTCCGGGCCGCAAGCGCAGCCCTGCCGAAATGGCAGGCGCTCACACCGCACGCGCGAGCTCGATATCTGTACGCCCTGGCGCGCACGGTGCAGAAGCATTCCCGCCGCTTGGCTGTGCTCGAGACCATGGATAACGGCAAGCCCATCCGCGAGAGCCGCGACATCGATATTCCGCTGGTGGCCCGCCACTTTTATCACCACGCCGGATGGGCCCAGCTGCTGCATCAGGAGTTTCCCGGATACACCGCGTGCGGCGTAGTTGGACAGATCATTCCCTGGAATTTCCCCCTGCTCATGCTGGCCTGGAAGATCGCGCCGGCCCTGGCCACGGGCAACACGGTCGTGCTCAAGCCCGCAGAGTTCACGCCGCTGACGGCCCTTGCCTTTGCGGAAATCTGCTCGGAGATCGCCCTGCCGCCGGGTGTGGTCAACATTGTTACCGGCGACGGCGCGACCGGCGAGGCGCTGGTCAAGCATCCCGATGTGGCCAAGATCGCGTTCACCGGATCGACTGAAGTGGGACGCGCCATCCGCAGCGCGACTGCTGCGAGTCACAAACGTCTTTCGCTCGAGCTGGGTGGCAAGTCGCCTTTCATCATCTTCGAAGACGCCGACCTCGACAGCGCAGTCGAAGGCCTGGTCGACGGCATCTGGTTCAACCAGGGGCAAGTTTGCTGCGCCGGCTCCCGCCTCCTGATGCAGGAGAGCATCGCCGAGCCGCTTATCGCGAAAGTACGTGACCGCATGAGTACGCTGCGTGCCGGAGCTCCACTCGACAAGTCCATTGATATTGGCGCTATCGTCGCCCCCGTGCAGTTGGATCGGATCAAGCGGCTGGTGGACCAGGGAGTCGCGGATGGCGCCACCTGCTGGCAGCCGCCAATCGAGTTGCCGTCGCGCGGGCTTTACTATCCGCCAACCCTGCTCAGCAACGTGCATCCCACATCGATTGTGGCGCAGCAGGAAATTTTCGGCCCGGTGCTGGCCAGCATGACGTTCCGCACGCCCAGTGAAGCGGTGGAACTGGCGAACAACACAGTTTATGGCCTGGCTGCGTGTGTCTGGAGCGAGAGCATCAATGTCGCGCTGCATGTGGCTTCTCAACTCAAGGCGGGAGTGGTCTGGGTCAACTGCACCAACCTGTTCGACGCCTCGTGTGGATTTGGCGGTTACAGGGAAAGCGGCTACGGCCGTGAGGGCGGCCGGGAAGGCTTGCGGGAATATCTCGAGCCGGAGTGGTTCAGGAATGCCCCGGCCCTGCCCCCTGCGAAACCGTTGCTTGAACCGAAATCAAACGGCGATTCCGGCGTGACAACTCCTGCCATTGACCGCACGGTGAAGCTTTATATCGGAGGCAAGCAGGCGCGTCCCGACTCCGGTTACAGCATGGAAGTGCGCGCCGCGGATGGCCGGCTTCTGGGCGAAGTGCCCCTGGGCAACCGCAAAGACATTCGCAACGCCGTGGAGGCTGCGCATAAGGCTTCAGCCTGGGCGAAGACTAGCGCGCACAACCGGGCGCAGGTTCTGTACTACATAGCAGAGAATCTTTCACTGCGCGGCGATGAGATCGCGCGCCGCCTGGCCGCGATGGTAGGCGAAACTCAAGCCGCAGCCGAAGTAAGCCTCGGAATCGAGCGCATCTTTTCCTACGCCGCCTGGGCGGACAAATTCGATGGGGCCGTGCACAATCCTCCTTTCCGCAACGTCGCTCTGGCCATGAATGAGCCGCTTGGGACAGTCGGGATCATCTGCCCGCATCAGGCGCCTCTGCTCGGATTCCTGTCTCTCGTGATGCCCGTGCTCGCAGCCGGCAACGTGTCCGTCGTGGTGCCTTCCGAGACCTATCCCCTAATCACTGCCGAGTTGTACCAGCTTTTCGATACCAGTGATCTGCCCGGCGGAGCGGTCAACATCGTCACTGGGTACACATCCCAGCTTCTAAAAACTCTCGTCGAGCATGACGACCTGGACGCCGTCTGGTGTTTCGCCGATGAAGCCAGCGCAGTTGCCGCCAAAACTTACTCGATCGGGAATCTCAAGCAGGTATTCACCAATGAAGGCCGCTCCGTCGACTGGTTTAACATGCAGCAGGGCGAGGGCCGCTGGTTCCTGCAGCACGCTACCCAGGTGAAGAATATCTGGGTTCCCTACGGCGAGTGAGTTGACGCCCACGACAGTCCGTTGACACAATCCGAACCGCTGAATAGACTCGCCTTCTTCACGTTTGCGGTTCGTAACTGGAATCAAAATCGATCTGCAGGGTCTTCTGAACAATGGCTAAAATTCCTCGAATTGCGGTGGTGGGCAGCGCAAATATTGATCTCACCACCTTCACCGACCGCTTTCCCAAACCCGGCGAAACCATCTTCGGCCAGAAATTCGACCTGGGATTCGGCGGTAAGGGCGCCAACCAGGCCACTGCCGCCAAGCTGTGCGGTGCTGCGGTCTTCATGGTGGCGCGGGTGGGGAGCGATCTGTTTGGACCGGCCACCATCGAGAATCTCAACAAGCTCGGCATCGACACCACTCATGTTAAACAAGTAAAAGGTGTGTCCAGCGGCGTGGCCCCGATATTTGTCGAGCCCAGCGGACAAAACCGCATTTTCGTGGTCAAAGGCGCCAACGACCAATTGAAGCCCGCTGACGTGGATGCGGCTGCCGACCTGCTCAAGGCGGTTGATTGCATCGTGCTCCAGTTCGAAATTCCGCTGGAGACGGTTTACTACACCGTGGCCTTTGCACGGAAGAGCGGAATCCGCTGCATCCTGAATCCGGCTCCCGGCCAGCCCATCGACATCAAGGCCGTCGACGGTCTTGATTATTTCGTCCCCAACGAAAGCGAAGCTGAGACCATTACCGGCATGCCGGTGAAGAACGTCGAAGACGCCAAAAAATGTGCGGAGCGGCTGCTGAGCTACGGAATCCGCCGCGTCATTATCACACTCGGCGCCAACGGTTCGCTGCTGGCGGGAAAAGAGGGTATGGAGCACCTGCCGGCGTTTCCGGTGAAGAGTATCGACAGCACCGGTGCCGGCGACGCTTTCATCGGTAGCTTTGCCGTCTTCCTGGGAGAAGGCCTTCCCGAACGCGAAGCCGTCCGGCGCGCGAATCTGTACGCGGGACTCTCAACCACCGGGGTGGGAACGCAGAAATCCTTCTACGATCGGGCGCGCTTCGATGCTGAGTGGGCAGCGCGCTGCAAGTCCTAGCGCTGCCGGTTGCTGCAGTCATTCAGTGGCTCCCGGGAAGGTGCGGACAATTCGCAACTGTCGTGATGCTCACTTTCGCTGTGATGAAATCGGCAGCCGCGAAATGTCAGGTCAATTCATCCTGTCAATTCAAAAGACAAATAAGTACAATAGGGAACTTTCATAGGAGCTCCCCATGTCGAGAATTTTCCCGCGAACCGGCTGTCTCCGGAGATTGACATCTTCTCTTTCGCTCTTGCTTCTGCTGAGCGGTCCCTGGTCTCTCGCTGCTGCAGCTTTCGAAGACAACGCCCCCGCGCATCTGCAATGCGAAGGTATGCCCGAGCCGCTCGGAATCGACATCGTCCATCCCCGGCTCTCCTGGCAGCTCGAGGATTCCAGGCGTGGCGCCCGGCAGGCGGCCTATGAAATTCGCGTGGCCAGCTCGCCGGAAGCTCTGGCGCAGGACCGTGCCGATGTGTGGGACAGCGGCCGCGTTGAATCCGATGAGTCGGTCAACGTGACCTACGGCGGTCCGGCCGTCGAGTCTCGCCGCCGCTACTACTGGAAAGTGCGGGTCTGGGATGCGCAGGGGCAAGCCTCGCCCTACAGCCAAGCCAGTTGGTGGGAGATGGGACTGCTCTCTCCCGACGACTGGAAGGCCAAATGGATTACGCGGGACATGCCGCTCTTGCGGGGAGATTATGAATCGGCGCCCAAATGGATCTGGGCGGCCGATGACAATGCGCTGACCCAAGCCACGCCTGGCAAACACGATTTCCGCTTCGCCTTCAAACTGGCGCAGAAACCCAAAGAGGCCATGCTCTTCATCACGGCCAAGGATAATGTCGCCGCGTGGGTCAATGGTAAGCAGGTGGTGGTCGAATCGCCCATGGGCAAGTTCGGTCGCGCGCAGGATCCGTGGGGGTATTTTCGAGTCATCCCCGTCGGCAAGCTCCTGCACGCCGGCGCCAATTCGCTGGCCGCTGAGGCGATCGTTCAGCAGGAGCGCGACAGGCCTCCGCAGGCAGGGTTTATTGCGCTGCTTCGGGTGCAGACGGCTGACGGCAAAATCGAGCGCTTCGTTTCCGGACCTGAATGGAAAACGGCGCCCGAACAAACCGGCAACGACTGGGTAGCGCAAACGTTTGACCATTCGTCCTGGCCCGCTGCGGCAGTGGTGGCTGAAATCGGCGAAGCGCCGCTGGGCACTCCTTGGCCCGCTCAGCCCGTCGATCTGCTGCGAAAAAATTTCAGCGTAGCCAGGACCGTGCGCAGCGCCCGTGTCTATTCGACTGCATTGGGAACCTATCAGATCTATTTGAATGGCCAGCGGGTCGGAAACGATGTTCTTGCTCCCGGCTGGACCGATTATCGCAAGCGCGTGGCTTATCAGGTCTATGACGTCACTTCGCAGGTAAAGCAGGGCGGAAACGCCATCGGCGCGATTTTAGGCGGAGGTTGGTATGCCGATGGTCTGGGCTGGTTGCAGACCCGATACAACTTTGGACCGCCGCCGGTGCGGTTGCTGGTGCAACTTGAAATCGAATTCACCGACGGCTCGCATGATTCCATTCTGAGCGATGACTCGTGGAAGGCAAAACCATCTCCCATCGTCACATCGGAAATCTACAACGGTGAAAATTACGATGCCCGGCTGGAGCCGGCCGGGTGGGACCAGCCATCATTCTCCGACTCGCGCTGGGGAGCAGTCACAACCGCACCCGCGCCCCAGGCTCCGCTGGTTGCACAGGATTTTCAGCCCATCCGGGTCAACGAGATACTTAGGCCCAAGAGCGTAAGCAATCCGACGCCCGGAGTTTATATCTTCGATCTGGGCCAGAACATGGTCGGCTGGGCGCGTTTGCACATTTCCGGTAAGCCTGGAGCTAAAGTTCGGCTGCGCTTCGGGGAAGTCCTCAAACCGGACGGCGAGCTTTATACCGAAAATCTGCGTACGGCCGAAGCTACCGACACCTACATCCTGCGCGGTAAGGGAAGTGAAACGTTTGAACCGCACTTTACTTTCCACGGATTCCGCTATGTCGAACTCACTGGCTACCCGGGAACGCCCACGCAGGACGCAATTGAAGGCGTAGTGTTCTACACCGCGGCGCCATTCACTATTCAGTTCAGCACGGGAAATCCGATTGTGAACCAGTTGTGGAGCAACATACTTTGGGGGCAGCGTGGAAATTTTCTCAGCGTGCCCACGGATTGTCCGCAGCGCGACGAGCGTCTGGGCTGGATGGGCGATGCCGAAGTCTTCTGGCGGACCGCATCCTTCAACGCGAACCTGGCCCCCTTCTCCCACAAATTCACCACCGATATCCGGGACGCGCAAAGTCCAGCGGGCGCTTTCGCTGACGTTTCACCCCGAGTGGGCCCCACCGGGGAGAGCGTCGCGGGCTGGGCTGATGGCGGCGTGATCATTCCCTGGTCCGCCTACCTGCAGTTTCGCGACCTCCGCATTCTCCAGGACAACTGGGCAGCCATGGAAAAATGGATGGAGCACATCGCCAGCTCTAATCCGAACTATCTCTGGCTGAAAGAGCGCGGCAACGACTACGGTGATTGGCTGGCCATTGGCAGCACCACCTCAAAAGACCTGATCGCCACGGCATTCTGGGCGTACGATGCCTCGCTGATGATGCGCATGGCGGAGGCGCTTGACCGACCTCAGGACGAGCAGAAGTACAGAGAAATCTTCGACAAGGTCCGAACAGCCTTCAACCAGGAATACGTAAAGCCCGATGGAACGGTCGGGACCGGCAGCCAGACCAGTTACGTGTTGGCCCTGCACATGAATCTGCTGGCACAACAGGAGCGTGCGATCGCCGCGGAAAAGCTGGTCGAAGACATTAAGGCGCACGACTGGCACCTCACCACCGGCTTTCTGGGCACTCCTTATTTGATGATCGAACTCAGCAACAGCGGACACAGTAATGTGGCCTACCGGTTGTTGCTCCAGAAGACTTATCCTTCCTGGGGATACATGATCGAGCACGGCGCCACCACGATGTGGGAACGCTGGAACGGCGATCAGATGATGGGCGATCCCTCGATGAATTCCTACAATCATTATGCCTATGGTGCGGTCGCGGAGTGGCTGTACCGCTACGCCGCCGGCATCGACGAATCGGCCGAAGACCCGGGATTCCATCGTATTCTGCTGCATCCTCAATTCGATGCCATGCTGGGCGAGGTCAAGGCGACATATGATTCGTCGTACGGGCCGATTACGTCGAACTGGAAGATTGACGGCAACTCGATCAAGTGGGAGGTGGTAATTCCGCCGAATACGACCGGCCTGCTTTACTTCCCGGGCGGCGTCGCAGCCAGGATTCTAGAGGGCGGCAAGGATATCCGGCAAAACTTCGGAGTATCGTTTGTTCTGAGAGACAGCCGCAACGCAATCTACAAAGCGGATGCAGGCTCCTATACGTTCACGATTGAAGAATAAGCTGTTCACGGAACTCATTTCATCTGGAAGGCGGACATGGACAGAAGAACTTTGTTACGAGCGCTCCCCACCATCGCGCTCCTCCCGACAGCAGTCTGGGCGGCGCAACCCGAGAAGGCCGGCATGGGGGGATCGGCATCAATGGTGTATGAACTTCGCGTCTATCATGCCAACGAAGGCAAGCTCGACGACTTGCTGAAGCGTTTTCGCGACCACACCACCAGGATCTTTGAGAAGCACGGAATCAAGAACGTCGCTTACTGGACTCCGCTGGACGAGCCGTTAAAGAGCAAGACCCTTATCTACATTCTGGCGCACCCCAGCCGGGAAGCCGCGATCAGCAACTGGAAGGCATTTGGCGACGATCCGGAATGGCAGAAGGTTCGCGATGCGTCCGAGGTAAACGGAAAGCTGGTGGAGAAAGTGGATTCCACTTTCATGGTGTTGACCGATTTTTCTTCCGCACTGTAAGCGGAACGTAGTCATTTCGTCCGGGTCCTCGCCGCTGGGAAATCCACCAGGTAAAGACTAGAACGTCCATTTATCCGTTATGCGAGTGACTTCCCGGTCGGCCGTTGAACCTCTTCCATTTTATGAGCGGGGATGATGCTGCCGGGCGCGTTGGCCCCGGAAGCATCGAGGGGCAGCGCGGCGAGAACGCCGGCCCACTCCGCCACGGCGTTTGCATCCACACCGACGTCAATACTGTAGTTTCCCTGGAGCACGGCTAGTTGAATCGCGAAGTTGCCCACGGTCGCGCTTTCCGTCGATCCCGTCAGGACCTTAAGGCCCGTGGCCTTCGCGGTAAGCCGGTTCAGCACACTGTTCTTGCTGCCTCCGCCGACGATGTAAAGCCGCTTCAATGTTCTTCCCGTAATCCGGGCCGCATCCTGTAAGACTGCGGCGTAGCGTGCGGCCAGGCTGTGCAGAATCAGGCTGGTCATTCGGACCGCCAGGTCCGGGCCCTCGGCAATGGAGGCCTGGCCCATGCGATTCAGTTGCGCATTGATGCGCGCCGGCATGTCTCCTGGCAACAACAGATCAGGGTCGTCCACATCAATCAGGCCAGGGGGAGCGCCGAGGGATGCGCAGGCTTCGACCAGTTGCTCCACGGTCCAGGCCTGGCCTTGAGATCGCCAATGCTCCATACACTGGCGCAGCAGCCACATGCCATTCACATTCTTCAGGAAATAAATCTTGCCGCCGACTCCGCCTTCATTGCTGAAGTTACTGCTGCGCGCGGCGGCGCTGACGCATGCAGAATCGAGCACGCATCCCACCAACGACCAGGTTCCGGAGCTGATAAACGCCCAGTCGCTTCCCTGAGCCGGAATTCCCGCGATGGCCGATGCGGTGTCATGGCAGGCGGGAGCGATCAGCCGGGTGTTGCGAAAGGCCTCAAGCGACCCCATCTTGCCCTGCAACCGGCCAATATCGGTTCCCGGCCTCACCAACGGAGGGGCCGCGCCTAGGTCGAGCCCGGCGGCCGAGAAGATTTCACGGCACCACGCCTGGTCCTGCACACCCAGTAGCTGAGTATGCGTGGCATTGGTGTATTCGGAGACCCGCCTACCTCCCAGCCGGTGCAGCAGAAATTCCGGTAAATTCACCCACGGAAGATTCTGCTGCGCGCGACTATCGGCGTGCAGCTGGTACAGCGTGTTGAGAGTAATAATCTGAACTCCGGTAAGTTCGTAAAGGTGTTCGGCGGAAATCTGCGCGAGCACCTGGTTTTTCGCCTCCACGTTGCGCTCATCGCGATAGCAAAAGGGGTCTTCGATCGGTTGTCCGTCTGGACCCAGACGTACATAGTCCACGGCCCAACCGTCCACGCCGATGGCGGCGATTCCTTCAGGAGAGAGTTGTGCACAGGCGCGCAGGCCTTCTTCCACTCCGTTACAGATGGCGGCGATATTCCAACGCAGACCGTTTCCCTCGTCGCGGGCGGAATTGGGAAAGCGGTGCACCAGGCGAATTTCCGGTCGACCGTTGACCCAGCGCAGCAAGGAAACGCGACAGCTCTCAGCGCCCAAATCCACTGCCGCCAGCACTGGCGAATTCCGTCGATCTCGGCCCGCAGCATCGTTCTGGGGCCCGTCCACGAGCTTGTCGCCTATCCCCGCGCCCCGATCGTGCGAGCCATCATTCATCCCAGGAAAGCCTCAGTCGGTCCGCCCTCATACCCAAACTGCCCAGCCGCGCCGAAAGTCGCAACTAATGATACTCTGTGAATGCAATAGGGCAACAGTTTCTATAAGAGAATTTGGGAGTGTGGGTCGGGACAGGAGTGTCCGACCCACACACCCGCTGGATCAGGCTGTCTTGCTGTGCTCCTGTAACCACGAACCGGTCACCAGTTTGTGTTCGACATAGTTATAGGGCGCGACGCGGTGGCCGCTCAGCAGGGACAGTCCCAGATGGATCAGGCGAGGACCGTAGCTCTGAGCCTCGTGAGAGACAGAGCCGATCAGCGGGCTGTCGGCGCGAGAAATTTCTTTCAGAGCTTCGGGAATGCAATCCTGTCCGACGATGGCGACATATTTCTCCCGCTTCAACTCGTGCACCGCTTGCACCGCGCCCAACGCGCTGGTGTCGGTGGCGGCGGCGATCAGAATGCCACGATCTTTCGGGTGACGCCGCAGGAAGTCGAGCACCAGCTGACAGCTCTTGTCGCGCAGGCCGCGGGCGTCCATGCGCACCATAAACTCGGCCGGAATTCCAGGCAGCCGCGAGCGGATGGCTTCGAACGCTCCGGTTACGCGGCTTTGCACCAGCGGGCCCGCTTCTTCGATGTCCAATCCCAGGGCCCAGCGCACTTTGCCGTCCCAAAATGTCTTCGCGTACTGGGCCAGACATTCCCCGGCCTCGAAGCCCACCCGGTAATTATTTACTCCGAAGAAAGTAGCGTGGGGATGCGGTATGTCCACCGCAATCAGCGGGATGCCCGCGGCATCGATCTTGTCCGCGAGCACCGGCGCGACATGCTGATCGATCTGAAATTCGATTACCAGGTCAACCCGGTTGCGCACGAATTCATCTGCGTTATGCAGCGCGGTGGAACCGTCGTAGCGGTTGTCCAGCACAATCAGGTCAACGCCGGCTGCGGACGAGGCGGCCTTCAGGCTGTCCGTCACCGCTTCCGAAAAAGGCATCTCCGCCGACTGGCTGCCAAAACCGAAGCGCGCTTTCTTGGGCCGCGCCACTAGGCGATACAAGCCATCCTGCGACTGGGCCAGGTAGCCGCGATGCACAAACGTCTTCAGAATGCGATAAACCGTTGTCTTGGAAATATTGGTCCGCTGGTAGATGGCTTCGAGCGCGAGCGGACCTCGCTCGTTCTGCAGGAGCTCGAGAATGTCGAGTGCCTTCGAAAGTACCGGAATCAAGTAGAGCCGCTTGGGAGTTGAGCGTGTCAATTCGCCGGGGCCTCAACGAAAAACGATAAATGCCTAAAGACTATAACGTGGACCGCCGCTTTTCGCCTAAGGAGTCAAGCCACGTTGGGGCGGGTGCCCTCACCCGCCCAGCCGGGCAAAGCCCGGCCTGCTGAAGCAATCCATAACTAGTCCACCCAGCCCGGGCGTCCTGGGGTCAAGTGCAGCAATCCATTTGCCGCTACTCCATGTAGAAAACTTCCTTCATCATGGCGAAACGCTCTCCCGGCAGAAGACCGGGTACGGGTTCAAAGTATTTCGCCATTTTCGCCTGCCAGCGCAAGTTTACCGGATCGATAGCCAGCGCATCCCAGGCGGCATCGAAGTCCTTCACGCGCATCACCAGGATGAGGTCCTGGTCGCGGCGAAAAATCGAATAGTCAGAAATGCCGACTTCTTTCAGCTTGGCCAGCAATTCCGGCCATACCTTGGCGTGATCCTTTTCATATCCTTCGATGGCATCGGCCTTGATTCGCAGGCGAAAAGCTACGCGCGGCATAGGATCTCCTCATCTTTTACTCTGGTAGCGCCGCCGCTGGACAAAGCGACCCCATAGGACAATAAGACCAGCAACCGGGGCGGCCGATACCGATACGTCCGCGTGATTAACACACATCTCTTGCAGCGGGCTTCAGCCCCTGCGGTACCCGAGCGGCTGAAGCCGCATGCTCTGCGTCGCCCTGATGGCAGCGCTACAGCGCTGCTCCACCGAAATTCGCCCTGGCAGACCACCAGAATTTCAAACTGAGCCACTACTAAAATTCAATAGGAAAATAACTTACTATTGACAACAACGGATGCAGGATACTACGGTTCAGCGGAACGTGCACGTCCGGGCGCGGCTCGGATCGGAGTCGAATGCGCTCAAGGGTACGGAGCAGACATGGAGCAGGTGAAGTACAGATCTCGAGGATGATATGAATCCGAATCCCGTAATTGGCGTGTTTTACCACTGGCTGGGCGGCTTGGCCTCCGGCAGTTTCTACGTGCCCTATCGCGGCGTGAAGCGATGGGCGTGGGAGACATTCTGGCTGGCTGGCGGCTTTTTCAGTTGGATTATCGCCCCCTGGTTCTTTGCTCTGCTCATGACTCGGGATCTGTTGCCGGTGCTCCGTGAGACCTCGGGCACGGTTATTTTCTGGACATTCTTCTTCGGCCTTCTGTGGGGAATCGGCGGTCTTACTTTTGGCCTGACCATGCGCTATCTGGGACTATCGCTCGGGATGGCCGTGGTGTTGGGCCTGTGCGCTGCCTTTGGGACGCTCATCCCTCCCATCTTTCGCGGTGAATTCATGAGCCAGGTGGTCGGTACGGCTTCTGGAAGAATCATTCTGCTGGGAATTTTTGTCTGCCTGCTCGGCATTGCAGCAGCCGGCCTGGCGGGTATCTCCAAAGAGCGGGCCATGTCGCCGGAGCAGCAGAAAGAAAGCATCAAAGAATTCGATTTGAAGAAAGGCGTCGGCGTGGCGGTTCTTTCCGGAGTGATGAGCGCCTGTTTCGCCTACGGCCTGGCAGCGGGAGACCCCATAAAGGCCCTTACCATCAAGCATGGAACTCCAGATCTATGGCAAGGCCTGCCAGTGCTGGTGGTGGTGTTGCTGGGAGGCTTTACCACCAATTTTATCTGGTGCGTGATTCTGAACGTTCGCAACAAAACCGGCTATCAGTACTTCACGTCAATTTCGCGCGAGCCCAATGGTCAAGTTCACGACGAGGTCATTATCGAGACCGCCGTCGATGCTCCCAGCCGGGAAGTGGTGGAGCACATGCCGTCCGGCAAGTTGCGGGCTCAATCTTCCGTCGCGGTACAAGAGGCGCCTGCTGCAGGAAAGGCAGGTGGGGCTCGCGTTCCCATGCTCGCGAACTATTTGCTCTGCGCGCTCGCCGGCACTACCTGGTATTTCCAGTTTTTCTTTTACTCGATGGGCGAGACCCAGATGGGAAAGTACAAATTTTCCAGTTGGACGCTGCACATGGCCAGCATCATCATCTTCAGCAGCCTGTGGGGCATCGGGTTGAAGGAATGGAAAGGCGCGGGCGTGCAGGCCGGCCGGCTGCTGGCGTTGGCTCTCCTGCTGCTGGTGGGATCCACGGTGATTGTCGGCTATGGAAATTATGTAGGACTGTCACACTAGCGCTTGCCATGAATCTTCGGTTGTGCGTGCAGCTGAGCCTTGGACGGCTTCAAGTGGAGCAACGGTGGACGGTTTCGGGTAGAGCAGGGCATCGGCCCTGCAATAGGCACTCGAAATGGCTGAGGCTTCAGCCTCTGAGGTACTTGGACAAGGATTTTTATAACTAAGACGAACCATCGCTATTCTTTCCCTCACTTCCACAACCCTGTTTTTTGGCAAGGCACCCCGGAACCTTACGGCTGAGTCGGGCGATGGCGCGCCTTCCTTATTCCTTACACACTGTGTCTCAACCGACACAAAGTCGATCCCGGCTGTCCTCGTAAGTCGCTTCTTATCAAGAAGCATGAGTTTGGCCGCCGCGCTGCAACCTGATTACCAGTTGTTGTCTCTCGGGTTATAGTTCATCTTCCTCGCAATTCGGGTCTTTATGAACTGGAGTTTCATACGGTCGTGGCGGGTGCTTGCTGGGGCGGGAGCCGCGGTTCTCGTTTTGCTCGCTGCGGTGGTGGGCTGGAGAACTTCCCGAGCCTTGCGGACCGCCACCGAAGAAGTTCGGTCGGAAGCAGAAATACGCTTCGTTGTCCGGCCGCTTTCCCAACCACAGGAACAAGTCTTCGAGGCGCTGAGCACGCCAGCGGTTTTCGTCGAGGCAGCCCGCTTTCACGGCGACCTCTACATTGCGGGCCCGGCCGGGCTCGCCCAATATGACGCCAGCGGGAAATTGCTCAGGCAATACGCCGTGGGAAGAGATTTACCCTCCTCCCCTCTAGTCGCAATCGCTCCCGCGGTGTTGGCGGACTCACAGGAACCGGAACTCGTCATTGCCACAGCCCGGGATGGTTTACTGGTCTTCAACGGTCGTGGCTTCCGGCAGGTTCTTCCCCTTGACGCAAGCGCGCGCAACATCACCTCGATCTTGCCCGCAGCCTCCGGACATCTGTTGATTGGAACCAAGAAGCGTGGCGTGCTGCTTTACGACGGAAAGAAAATAACCGCCCTGCACCCGACCCTCAGCAGTCTTTACGTCACAACCCTCGCGGGCACGGAATCAGACCTGTGGGTGGGAACGCTCAATCAGGGCGCGCTCCACTGGCATGCCGCCGAGACCGACTCCTTCGGGGAAGCACAGGGACTGCCTGATCGCCAGGTCGAGTCGATCGCGGTCGCTGGGGGTAAGACCTACGTTGGCACCGTGCTCGGCGTTGCGGTGTTTGAGGGCGGACGTTTCTCGCACACCCTGGCTGCGGGAGTCCTCGCCACTGCGTTGTTGCCAGGCACTGCGCAACTCCTCGTGGGCTCCGAAGATCAGGGCGTAATCGCCATCCCGCTTGCAGGACGCCACCGGAACCCCGCAACGGCCGACGCAACGCAATTGGCGGAAGTTCACCAGTTGTTTGGCACGGATGACGCAGTCTATGCGCTTACGCGCAACGGTCTTTATCGTAAGAGCGCTCAGGGCTTCGCATGGCAGCCGGTCTTGCAGCCGGGTGCACCGACGCTCAACGATCGCAATATCTCCGCGCTGGCCGCCGACACCCGAGGTCGTCTCTGGGTGGGGTACTTCGATCGTGGGCTCGACCGGCTGGAATCCGATCACGGGCCCGCCACACATATCGAGAACGAACATGTGTTCTGCGTGAACCGTATCCTGCCCAACGCAAAAGATGGAACCGTCGATGTGGCCACCGCGAATGGTCTGGTTCGCTTCGATAGCGCCGGCAGCCCGGAGCAGGTGCTTACTCGCGCCGACGGCCTCATTGCCGACCACGTCACCGACGTCGCTTTCTATCAGGACGGCCTGGCCTTGGCGACCCCGGCGGGGCTGACGTTTCTCGACGCCACCGGAGCCCGCAGCATGTACGCCTTTCAGGGGCTGGTCAACAATCATGTGTACGCCCTTGGCGTTTCAGGCGACGAATTGATGGCGGGAACGCTGGGCGGCATGTCGCAGCTCGAGAAGGGCAACGTGCAAGTTAACTACACGACCGCCACGCCCGGACTGAAACACAACTGGATAACAGCGGTGGTGCCGGTAGGCCGCGAATGGATGGTTGGAACTTACGGCGCGGGCGTGCTCGGACTCGACCGCTCCGGTCACTTCCACTCATTCGAGAACGCCACCGGACCCTTCGAGGTCAACCCCAATGCCCTGCTGGTCACGGCAAGTCATGTTTTTGCCGGCACGCTGGGCAACGGTTTGTACGTGTATGACCGCCATTCCGAGCGCTGGTTTGTCGTCGAGCAGGGGTTGCCTTCTTCCAATGTGACTGCGCTTGCCGTGGCTAACGGAATTCTCTACGTCGGCACGGACAACGGCCTGGTCCGGGTGCCGGAGCAGAGACTGCATCCATGAAGAACCCCCTGCTCACGCTGCTCGCCCTGTTGCTTGCTCCTGCGCTGCTGCAGGCCGATGCTGGCATTCTGATTCCACGCGACAAAGCGCAGCCTGACCCGGCGGTGCTCTCTCTTGAAGAGATGGATATTGCCGTTCGCATCGACAACGGAGATGCGCGCGTGTTTGTGCGCCAGATTTTCGCCAATCACACCAACCACATCGAAGAAGGGAACTACGTCTTCGCGCTGCCCAGCCAGGCCACCGTCTCCGATTTCGCGGTATGGGATGGGCCCACACGCATTCCGGCGACGGTACTCGAGCGCAAGCGGGCTGAGGACATTTACACCCAACTCAAGCAACAGGCAATTGATCCCGGCTTGTTGCAGATGGGGGAACGCGGATCGGAGGAAGCCAAGCGGGGTTCGGTGTTCAGCGCCCGCATCGTCCCTATCCAGCCGCGGGGCACCAAGCGGCTGGAAATCGAATACCACGAATCCATTCCGGCCGAAAACCTGAAATCATATTTCGCGATTCCCCTCCGTCCGGACGCGTATTCGTCCCAGATGGCACGGCATCTCCGCATCAACTTCGAACTTCATTCGGAACCTGCCACTGCGAACTTTCAGGCGGGCGCGAAAACGTTTCCCTTGACCATCGATGAACATACGCCGCACTCGGTGAAGGCACACTTCGAGGGCGAAAACGTAAATCTCTCCGAGGACTTTGTCGCGACCTATGACCTCGACGCCGCCGGTGCTGACTCGTTGCACGTGCTGACCTACAGGAATCCGGTGAGCGGGCAGCCCGCGCCCACGGAGACCGCCCCCATCCGCAGGAAGAGCGAGCCCGGGTTTTTCGAGGCCGAGGCGCTTCTCGGTTACGGTAAGGGTGCTGTGCCGGGTTCGAACGGAAGTGCGGCGTCCGAGCCCCCGAAGACTCTGGTCATCCTCTTCGATACGTCGCTTTCCATGCAGTGGGAGAAGCTGGAGCGCAGCTATCAAGCTCTGGAGAGCCTGCTACGGACGCTGCGGCCCTCCGACCGATTTAATCTGCTCCTGTTCAATAACCAGGTCACGATTTTTCAAGCTGCGCCGGTTGCGGCTGAACCTGCGAGTGTGCAACGCGCTCTGGATTTCGTACGATCGAGCAAACTCCGCGGCGGCACGGACCTGCAGCGCGCGCTCCAAACTGCACTGCAGCAGTGCTCAGCGCCCGGCGTAGCGAGTCCCTATGTTGTATTGCTGAGTGACGGCGGCGCCACCCGCGGACCCATTCCGAATGGCAAGCTGGCCGGTTGGTACGAGGAGAGCTGGAAGCAGGTGCCAGCGATCCAGCGTCCCCGCACCTACATCTTCGCCGTGGGCGACGATGCCAACTTGCCTCTGCTTCAGGTACTGGCCCGGCAGGACGGCTTGCTGGAGCATGTTCTGTCCACCGAAACGGCAGAGTTTAAACTGAACTCATTCCTTTCCAGGATTGGACGCAACCCCATTGGCCAGCTCAATCTGGCGGTGGCGCCGGAATCGGCTGTGGACACGGTCTATCCGCTGCAGGATTCGATGTTCTCAGGTTCGCTTGCCTCGTGGGTGGGGCGTTACCAGGCCGCAACGGAAAAGGTTGCGTTCACGGTTCACGGTACGCGCGACGGTGGGCCGCTGGCAATGTCCGCGAAGGCTGGGTTGCCCCGCGAAACTCTCGAGCATGCACAGCTTCCCCGGCTATGGGCCCGTGCCCGGGTTAATGCCTTGCTAGAAAAAATCCAGCGCGACGGTGAAGACCAGGCCACCATCGATGAAATCATCCGCCTGGCCCGGCAGTACAAGTTTGTCACGCCATACACTTCGTTCCTGGCCGTGCCCCGTGCTCTGCTGCGGCCCCGCGTCATCCGCCCGGGAGACCCCGTGCTGCGAGTCAAAACGGACGAGTCGATCTCATCCGTCACCGCGCTATTTCCGTTTGGCCTGGTGCAAAAACTCCGCTACCTCTCTGGAGAGGATGTATGGCAGACGCGATTTCTCGCTCCCGACGACATGCAGGACGGAACTTACACCGTCCGCCTGGTTTTGCGAGACCGCTCGGGCCACACCTATTGTGAATCCAAGACCTTCGTCATCGCCAGCAAGCCCCCAGTGGTGCAGATCAAGCTCGACGGCAGGCGATATCAACGCGGCCAGACGATGAATCTGAAGGCGAGAGCTTCGCAGAGTACGCGCACGCTGGTGGCAAGGCTGGAGGGCGTTTCACCGGTGTCGCTCACCTGGGACGCGCGGTCAGGCATGAACTCGGGGCAGCTTTTCATTCCCGAGCAGACCGTGCCCGGAACCTACAAACTGACCGTGATCGCCGAAGACATTGCCCACAACATCGGAAGCCAGGAGGTGCAGATTGAAGTGCTTCCGTGATCGATCTCGAAGCCACTGGCTGCGCGTCTGTGGAATCGCGTCGTTCGTCACTTTCGCCGGGTGGGTAGTCTCTGCCCGGGGTGCGCTGCCTGCGTGGATTCGCAATACCGAAGCCGGAACGGCGATTGAAGCGGCGCTCTTTCGGGCGATGGAGTTGCCCGGGGGAGCGGTGCTCTTCCGCCGCCCGCCTGGGGAAACGCGTCCGGCACTCGGAGAGCTGATCAAAGCGCAGCCCCAGAACGCCGATCTCTATTTTCTGCGCGCTCTCGAAGATGAGCAGCAACTCGATTTCAGCGCTGCCGAATCCGATTGGAAGAAGTATGTGGAAAGCGCTTCGGACAAGACCGGGGCCCAGATTGCACTGGCTGATTTCTATCGCCGCCGGGTTCGACCGCTGGACGAAATCAAGGCGCTAACAGTGGTCGCAACCGCTGCGGCCGATCCGTCTGAAGCCTTGACTCCGCCGACCGGACAGCGATCATGGCGCGCCTTTGAGCGCATCTTCGGGGTTATTCAGAATCAAGGGCTGCCTCCCGATTTCCCGGCCGCACAGTATCGCGCCTGGCTGGCCCGTTATCCGCAAGTGCAATCTCTATACGCCCGCATTCTGGAATTCCGGGTTGCGCAAAAGGATTACGCGGCTGCGCAACAACTGGTGGCAGAATATCGGAAACAATTTCCTGCCGACGAGATCCTTCCAATCAAGGCCAAAGCCATGATTGAGTATCGCCAGGGTTCAGTTCAGCAGGGCCTGGCCGTGTACGAACAGACCTTCCAGCCCCTGTGGGCGCCGGAGCTGGTGAGAAGCTATTTCGATCTGCTGGCCCAGACCCAAAGTCTGCGCAAGTTTCTCGATCAGGCCCGGGCGGCCCTGAATGCAAATCCGGAAGACCTGAATGCCATGGCGCGCCTCTTCTACTACTACCAGCAGCAGGGCAACCTCGATGCCGCTCAGCAGACGGTCACGGCCTTCCGCTTACATAAAGAAGCGAGCCATTCGGATTGGACTGGGCAGGAACTTTACGTCTGCGCTCGCCTGCTTGAAGACATTCACGCCTACCCCGAGTCGGCCCGCTATTATTTTGCGCTGTACAACAGCAAGGGCATGAACGATGCCCAGGAGCGAGCCCTCGCCGCGCTGACCAACCTGCTGCTCACGGCTCCCGAAAGTCCGATCCGGTTGGGAAGCGGAGAACTCTCCATGTATCGCGACATCGCCACCATGGATCAGGGCCCCGGCTATCTCAACGGCATTCTCTCTCTGCTCCTTAACACCACTGCTCCAGCGGCGAAATTCTCGGAAGAAGAGCAGCGCGCCATCCCTTATTTCCACCGGTCGCGTGCGGCAGAACTGTTGGCCATGCTGGACACTCGGTTTCCGAATTCAACCCAACGTCCTGAGTTGCATGCAAGGCTGCTGGACTTTTATGCCAGTACCGGAGAAAGCGATGCCGTGATTCGGGCCGGCCGTGAATTCCTCGCGAATTTTCCTGATGCTCCGCAACGCACCTCCGTCGCGTTGCTGATGGCAGATGCGTATGCGCGCACCGCAAACACCCAGCAGGAATTCGCCATCTACGATTCGGTTCTGCAGGAACTCGCCCTGAAGGCGCAGAAGATCCCGTTGGGAAAAGTAACGGGCGCCCCGGACCGAACGCCTGACGATTGGTCGGACACCGCCCAGGAAATGTCAGACCGCGAAACGGCGAGGGGGTTTTCGGATGCCGGACGCTTTTCACCACGAACTGGAAACCAGGCCTTTGAGGTAGGCACAGCATCAGGCTCCGATCAGTTCGGGGTGCGCTCTCCCGAATACTCGCGTGTGCTGGAGCGTTATCTCGCCCGCCTGGTGCAGTTGAAGCAGGTTCCTGCGGCGCTGGCGGTGCTGCGGCGCGAGATCGATCGCAACCCCGATGATCCTGGCCTTTATGAACGCTTGGCCGTGTTTCTGGACCAGAATCGGCTGGGCATCGAGCAGGAGGAAATTTACCGGCGGGCCCTGGCCCGGTTCCCGGATCGCTCGTGGTATGACCGGCTGGCGCGCTTTTACCTGCGCTACAAGAGGGATACCGACTTTGAAAGACTGACGCAGGAAGCAGTAAGAACTTTCAGCGGGACCGATCTTGAGAAGTATTTTGGGCAGGTAGGCTACGGTGGCACTCCCGCCCTGTATTTGCGATTAAACCAGTATGCCAATCAGCGCTTCCCGCACAACCCGGTCTTCGTGCGTAATCTGCTGAGCGCATATCACGACTCGCACACCTATGACGATGCTGCCTGGCAGTCGCTCCTGCGGCAGCACTGGTTCGAAGAGACTGACCTGCGCGACGAGTTCTTCGAATATCTGTCGGCAAAAGGAATGCTGGAGCCCGAATTAGACTCGTTGCGTTCCAGCGCACCTGCAGTTGGCCAAGACCAGTGGGACGAAATGGTCAGCGCCAACCCTGCCGCGGGAGGATTCATAGCGCAGGCCGAGCTCTGGCGATCGCATTTCGAGGCAAGCGCACCCGTTCTCCGGGCTTTGGCAGGACAATACCCCGCCGAGCCCGAGACTGCCCATACTGCCTCCGCCGTGTATCGCTCGCTGGCGTATTTCGATCCCGCCGATGCGGGGATTGCAGCGAGGATCGAAGACAATCTGTTGCAGGCGAATCCAGGCAGCCATGAAGTCATGGCGCGAATCGGGGACATCTATGCTGATCGCGATCTGTTTACCAAAGCCGCGCCGTACTGGGATCGCATTCCCCAGACCGCTCCGGGACAGTCCAGCGGCTACCTGGAGGCGGCCACCATCTACTGGGACTATTTCGACTTTGACAACGCCCTCCGCCTGTTGAATGAGGGCAGGAAGAAACTTGGCGACGAGAATCTCTATAGCTATGAAGCCGGAGCGATCTACGAGAATCAGCGCGACTATGCCCGCGCTATTGGCGAATACATCAAGGGCTCTCTGGCGGCAGGCGCGAGTTCGCCCGCCGACGCGAGGCTGATGGAGTTGGCCCGCAGGCCAAAGCTTCTCGACCAGGTCGACCAGCCGACCGCGAAGCTGGTTGCCGCCCCCAACCCTCCCATGGCAGTGGTCAGCTTGCGCGTGCGGGTTCTGGAAGCGCAGGGCCGTAAGGCTGAGATGGAAACATTTCTCGACTTAATCGCCAACCGCACCACTTCTATCGAGCAGGCTGAAGAAGTTGAAGTGTTGGCCGAGCAAGAATCCCTGGAGGCGGTGCGCCAGCACGCGCTGCAAAAGCAGGCTGCGCTCACCACGGATCCGGTCAACCGTTTGCAATTGCGCTACCGGTTGGTTCAGTTGTACGAAAGCCGCAAGGATTTCGAGTCGGCCAGACGAAATGTCGAGGCGCTTTACCACGACAGCCCCAAAATCCTGGGCGTAGTGCGCTCGACCGTAGATTTTTACTGGCGGACCAAGAGCTACGCGCAAGCCATCGCCGTTCTCTTGCAGGCCTCGAAGGACGCGTATCCCGATCTGAGCGGACAGTTCGTCTTCGAGGCGGCGCGGAAGTCCACAGAGGCGGGCCAGTACGCGCAGGCGCGCGACCTGTTGACCGGTCTCCTCAACGTTTCGCCTTACGATGGCCAATACCTGGCAGCCCTGGCAGACACGTATGCGCAGGCCGGCGATGATCGTGGATTGCGCCAATTCTATCTGGACAAGATTGCGCTTTTCCGCACGGCGGTCTTCTCGGGTGACGAGCGCAAGACTAGGGTTGCCGCGCTGCGCCGCGGACTGGTTCCCGCGCTGACCCGCATGAAGGACTACGCCGGCGCAGTGGATCAGTACGTCGAGCTCATCAACAGTTTTCCCGAAGACGCCGGCCTGGTAATCGAAGCGGCCCTCTATGCTCTCCGTTACCAGCGGCAGCAGCAGCTCCTCGATTTCTACGCCAGGACGGCTACGCAATCGCCGCGCGATTATCGCTGGCCCATGGTGTTGGCCCAAATCCAGGCCGCGCTCGAACAATATCAGGCGGCGATCGACAGTTATGGCAAGGCAATTACGGTCCAGCCCGATCGCGTCGATTTGCGAACCGCGCGCGCCGGACTCGAAGAACGCCTGATGCGGTTCGACGAAGCGGCCGCCGACTACGAGCTCGTCTATCAACTGGCCTTTAAAGATCCCAAGTGGATGGAAAAAGTTGCCGAGATCCGGGCCCGCCAGGGCCGCGCAGAGGACGCAGTCGCGGCCCTGAAGGTCGCGCTCATCGACGCAGGTCCGGACAATGCGGAGAAGTACTTCGAAGTCGCGCGCCGCCTGGAATCGTGGGGGATGCTGGCCCAGGCCAGAAGCTTCGCGGAGCAGGGAGTCAGCACCGCCGGAGCCGATTTGCTGGCGTCGGCCGAACCGCAATCCGGAGCGAGGACCTACGCCCGCATCATGACGCGGCTTCGCCAGCACGAAAAGGCCTATGCCACATTGCAGAGCGTCCTGAACGACGCATCGTCTGTCTTGCCAGTGTTGAAAGAGCAGATCGCCAGGCAAGGAATAGCTGCGATCACGGACCAGGAATGGCGCGACCGCACCCAGGAAAACCGCGCCCGCATCGCCCGCGACGGCATGCGTTCGGCGCTGAGTGAAATGGGGAGCGCAGTTTCAAAGTACTTTACCCCCGAAGAGAAGGTTGCTTTCGCAACATTCGGAGAGACCAGGCGCGCGGGTATGGGCCTGGCAGACGTAGATACTTTCGCCATCCCTCTCGCACAGAACGCGGGACTGTCCGAGCTCGAAGCTCGCTGGCGTTTTGAATTGATGATGGATAAGGGAGCAAATTCTTTTGTTCTGCTCTCGCGCATGCAACCCTTGGTCGAATTGCAGCGGCGGCGTTTAAAATTCGCCGAGCTGGGCTCGCAGTTGGAACAATTTGCGCCGCACATCGAGCCCCAACAACGATATTCAGTGTGGATCGCTGCCCAGGACGCCTACCAGTCTGCCGGCGACCCCGAGGGCGAGCTGCGGGCTTTCGCCGGAATGCCGTTTGGCACCGGCGGGCGCGAGCAGCAGATGCGTCTCTACCAGCTGTTGTTGACACGCCAGCCCAATGAGTTGGTCAAACGTGCCTCCTACTGGACCTCTGCGGGGCAAGATGCCGCTGACTATGTCGTGGCCAACGGCAACCCCGAACTGGCGCACTCGCTGGTTTCGTTGCGCGGCCGGACTCGCACGCCAGTCTGGTCGAAGTCATACGACGCGCTTGTTGGATTGTATTTTGCGGAAAGAACCCCGGAAGTGAATGCCGCATTCCTCTCCGTCCTGGGAGACAACACTGTTGCTGACCGTTTGGCCAAGCCCGTGGATCGATCTCAGCAGCTCGCCGGGAATATTTGGTTTTACTATGGTTCCCGCTATGGCGAATATTCCGGCTTGACCAGGCAAGGTAATCCGGAGGATTTTCTTCCCGCGCTGCTGGAGCAGAGTCCGGGAAGCGCTTCTGGCTACCTGACGGTGGCGGACTATTACGCTGACAGCGGAGACACCGCTCATGCCATCACAGACTATGAACACACGCTGGAATTGGCGCCAAGCCGGGCTGATGTGCACGACCGGCTGGGTGTCGCCTATTTCAAACAGGGTGCGCGCTCCGAGGCGATCGCGCAGTGGAAACAAGTTTTCTCCACGCTGGGGCAACAGGTCAAAAGCAACCAGGTGCCGGAAAGCTTCTGGGCGGATTTCTCCCGAAGCTGCGAAAATCTGCGAAATAGAAAGCTCTTCAATGATTTGAAACCTGAAGTAGATGCTCTGCTGCGCGCATATCTCCACCAGAACGGCAACTACCGCTCGAATGCCCTGCTGCACAGCGTCTATGCTGCCGGCGAAGACCCGGTCGTGGCCACCAACTGGCTGCTGGACCTGTCCTCGGCTGCGGACGACCCCACTACCGTTCTCGCCGACGTAGTGGAAGCCTCATGGATCCCTCTGCCACAGCGCGTGCCCATCTATCAGCGCATTCTGCAGGCGAAGCAGGACGCTGTCTCGAAAGCTGAGGGTCTGCAGAAAGAAGGTGCGGAACAAGTTCTGCGCTCCTGGCAGGTGCGATGGATAGATTATCTGGTGGTAACCAGACAGTATGCGCCTGCTGGCGACGCGATCGCCGCCCTGCCTAAGGAAACACGTGCTGCGGAAGCGTCGGCCATCGTTCCCCTCGAACTGCAGGTCGCAGCGCAGACCGGAGCGCTAGATTCCAGGATAGACGGCTATCGCGCCGACCCCAAAGCCACGCCTGCCGCCGAGGTCCTGCGATTGGCGGCACGGCGGTTGTCTGACTCCGGAGACAAACAGTCAGCGCGCAAAGTCCTGGAGTTCGTTTTCGCTCGCGAGCTCGACGATCACCGGCTTGAAGCCGCGAGTTTTCTTGGGCTGGCTGAAATTCGCATCGCCGGAGGCGATACGCCGAGTGCGGTGGAGTTGCTGCGCCGCCTGGTTGTCGTGGTGGGCAACCCTTTTGAGAATCTCGATCCCGCAGCCGCGCTGCTCGAGAAAACAGGTCATAATGCCGAGGCCATCGAGTTCCTCGAACAACTGGTAAGGTCGGCGCCGTGGGAACCTGCCTATCGGCTGCGACTGGCAAAAGCGAGAGTCGCCGCAGGCCAGGACGTGGATTCGGCACAACGCTCCCTTACCGCGATCGTGTCCGGCGCGGATGGTCCCTACTCTGTGCGAACGCAAGCGGCACTGGCCCTGGCCCTGGCCGGCATCCACCATCCGGTCGAAACCGGAAGCTCCGAGCTGAATCTGCTGGCAGGCGAAAGTGGGATTGCTGCATCCGCCGCCGACCGGCCCTTCTTCTACGATGCGCGGCTCAGAGCGGCCCAGTCCGCCGGCGATGCCCATATGAGAATTCGATTGCTGGCGAACACGCTGGCTGACACCCCCACCCGTGACGACGCTCGCCTCCCGCTATTCCAGGCAGCGGCCGGCCTGCATTCCGATGAATTGGCCCGCGGTGCCATTGAGCCTTTCCTGCGCCAGCAATTCCTTAGTTCCATTCCTCGACCGGTCAGCAGGGAGGAGGCAATGAGGGTTGAGGCCGATGGCGAGGATGCCGACGAAAACTTCCCCGGCCAGATGGATGACCCGTTCAAACTGCCAGCCGCACAGCAAGCGCGGGTAGCGATGACCCTGGGTGAATTGATGATCAGGCTCGGCCGACTGGACGAAGCTTTGCGCTATCTTCAGGTCGCACGCCGACTGGAAAAAACTCCAGCACGCCGGAAGGAGATCACCAGCTTGATCACAGAAGTAAGCGCGCGGCTGCGTCGCCAACGCCTCAATGCAGCGCGCCAGCCGATCCTCCACGAAGCGCTGGAACAGGACCGCCTTGTGCGTCCCAAACTCCTGGCCCGCGCAGCGCGACCCCCTAAGGCACCGGTGAAAGGAGGAACCAGTCAATGAAAACAATAATGATTTGTCTCCTGATCGCCGGAGTCACCATGGGTCTGGGCTGGTCGGCGTATCAGGCCGCCGCGCCGCCAGAAGCGCCGCTGTCCAGATATGTTCCCTCTGGAGCGCTCCTCTATCTGCAGGCAAGAGATTTCTCTGCGCTGTTGGCGGACTGGAACCGATCGCCCCAGAAGCAGGCCTGGCTGGCCAGCAGCAACTATGAGGTCTTTGCTCGTTCCCGGTTACTCCTGCGTTTGAAGGATGCCGGAAAGCAATTCGCCCTGGCTGCCGGCCTTCCGGCTGACATGAACTTCCTGTCCCAGGTGGCGGGTAGTGAGAGCGCGCTCGCGCTCTATGACATCGGGAATCTGCAATTTGTTTACATCACGCGCTTACCGTCGGCGAATGCGATGCAGAACCAACTCTGGGAAACGCGTTCAAAGTTCGAGACTCGCAACGCGGGCGGCGCAACTTTCTATTTGCGTCGCGATCCCGAACCACAGCGCGAAGTGGAGTTCGCAGTCCGTGGAAACTATCTCCTGCTGGCCACGCGCGAGGACTTGTTGGCGGGCGCGCTGCAATTGATGGCGGGACGCAAGGATCATGCCGTCGAAGCCGACCCGTGGTTTGCCCAGTCCACGGCTGCGGCGGGTCCTGCCGGAGACCTGCGCATGGTCCTTAACCTGGAGAAAATTGTGCCCAGCCCGTACTTCCGATCATATTGGGTGCAGCAGAATATTACCGATATGCAACCTTATGCCGCCGCGATTTCCGATCTGTTCCGCTCCGGCAAGGAATACCGCGAGGAACGTGTCCTGCTGAAGAAGGTGGGAGCAGCTGCTTCCAGCAATGCAGGTGAAGAAGTCTCCGATCTGATTCGCCTGGTCCCGGATGGCGCAGGTTTCTACGAGGCCCAGCCGTGTCCGTCAATCGATCCCTGTCTTGATGTCCTGAAGACCAAAATACTGGCTCCGCATTCAGGGCCAGTTCCGCCAGGGCAAATCGCACCGGAGGCCCAATTGAGCTCTGGTGAAACCGGATCGAGTTCTGATCTGGAGACTCGCATCGACCAGCCTCCGGCACGGCAAGGATCCGATGCTGAAGGATCCGGTCCGCTGAAAAATCTCCTGCAGAAGGGCCAAGTCAGTGCCGTACTTCGAATACATTCCACGGAGAGGGACAAGGCTGGCGTTTTCGTGAGTATGCACGCGGCCGTGGTGCTAGCTGGGGGTGCAGACTGGGACGAAGGCGCCGCTCGTGACGCTTTGGCCAGTTTCATCCGGCCCAGTTTGACTGCCAGCCAGTTGGGTGTGGCCTGGAAGCAGAACGATGGTTATTACGAACTCGATGGTTTGCACCCGCTGGTGGCCGCCGTCCGAGGCAAGTATCTGATCGTTTCCGACGATGCGGCGCTGGTTCGCAGCGTGTTGGCCAACGCGAATCGGAAGTCCGATGCGAAACTTGCGATGTTTCTGGCGGAATTCAATCACCAGGGCGAAAGCGAGAACTTCGCCCGCTTGACCAGCGTAATCGATCGGCCGGACTTCAATCCCTCTGGCGCCGGGAGCTCACAGCGCCAACCACAATTCCTCTCGGAGAATATCGCCAGCCTGAGCGCGACCCTCGCCGCGGTTTCGTCGGAAAAGATCGTCGTCCGCGACGCTGGCGACAGGGTGCTGCAGACGGTCACATACCAATGGTCTCAGTAAATAAGGTCGCGCTGTTGCTGGCGAGTGGGATCCTGGCGCTATCACCCGGCGCAAGGCCGCCGTTTCTAGCCGCCTTCGCTGAAAATGCACCCGCGCGGAGTTCACTGTTTGCCCAATCTGCCCGCCGAATTCTCGGACGAGAGTTTACCGGCAGGGAAGTCTCGTTCCTCCTGCTGGATGTCCGGACCGGCGCAGTGCTCGCTTCTCGCTGGGATCATCCGGAGAAGCCAATCCCCATGGGTTCATTGGTAAAACCCTTCATCGCTCTGGCCTACGGGGAAGAGCATCAGTTCGACTATCCCAGATATGTGTGCCAGGGCGGCGCAGCGGGCTGCTGGCTTCCGCGTGGGCATGGAGAGATCGGCCTCGCTGCCGCCATTGCAGACTCGTGCAATTCATACTTTCGGATGCTCACGGCAGGCATGACCAGCGCGGATGTCATCCCGTCCGCAGGCAGACTTGGACTCGACCCACCTGCGTCTGAGCTATCGGGAGCGGACCTGATCGGCGTAGGAAATCGTTGGCTCGTCTCGCCGCTACACATGGCGCGTGCCTACATGGAACTCAATCGACGGCGCGACCAGCCCGGCGTGCGCGACGTGATAGAGGGAATGGCACAGTCTGCCCGGCGGGGCACAGGCTCCGAAGTTGACCGTGCATTGCCGCACTCCAGCGCCCTGGTGAAAACCGGCACCGCCGCGTGCACACATGACGATCGCGCTCCAGGCGACGGCTTCGTGGTCGCGTTGGCGCCGGCCGAGCAGCCCGAGTTGTTGCTGATGGTTCGAGTACATGGAGTTCCAGGCGCTAGGGCTGCGTTGACTGCGGGGCGCATGTTGCGCCGGATCGAGGAGTGATCGGAATGTTGCCGCGACTGAGATTCGTTGCATGTCTGCTGCTCGCGACTCAGGTCGCCTCCGCACAGCAAGTCCGCATTGGAGTGCTTGGGCTTTTCCATCCTCGTCAGATCACATTGCAGGCCGCGCCCGCGCAGGCGGTAATCGTCCACGCCGGGACGAGGAGCTTTACACTGGAAAGGAGTTCTGGACAGGACACCGCAGAGATCAAAATCTCTGGCGGCGGCCTCATATTCCAAATCGGCGATCAGTCGATCGAAACGTCCAGTCTCCGCGCTTCCAGCCGAAGTAATGACGGCGCCGACTTCGTACTCGGTGTTCCAGGAAAGATCACCCGGCGATATCGTGGTGTGCTTGAGGTAAAGGCTGTTGCCGGCACGCTGGTCCCGGTTGTCCAGATGGACCTCGAGACAGCGGTGGCTTCAGTGGTTCAAGCCGAGAGCGCACCGGACACGCCGCTCGAGGCTCTGAAGGCGCAGGCGGTGGCCACCCGTTCATATTTCATCGCGGCTCGTGGTCGTCATCACGAATTTGATTTCTGTGACACCACTCATTGCCAGTTCCTGCGCCAGCAGCCGCCTACGGGCAGCGACGCTTCCCACGCCGCCAAAGATACCCGCGGTCTGGTCCTGGCATATCGTGACCAGGCTGTGGCAGCAATGTTCACGCGCAGCTGCGGGGGACGCACTCGCACTCCGCAGGAAGTGGGCCTGTCGACTCACACCTATCCATATTTCTCTGTGCTCTGCGACTACTGTCTGCGCCATCCATCGAACTGGGTGCGTCGGGTCTCCGCGTCCGAGGCTGTCGAACTGCGCGAACACGGAGAGGCCTCCCGGCTGGCTGTGGATCGCCGTCTCGGCTGGGACGCGGTGCCCAGCAACAACTTCAGCGCTCGCGGTGATTCGCAGGGTGTCATCCTCGAAGGCAGAGGCGAGGGGCACGGCATCGGCCTCTGCCAGGCAGGAGGGAAAGCCATGGCGCAGGCGGGAGCCAGCTACCGCGAGATCTTGGATCACTACTATCCCAACACCATGCTGGTGGACCGATCGACCAAGTGACGCGTCAGCTTCGCGCTAAGTATCGGCTCTCGCGATCACATAGGCCTGTGGTAACGTGGTCGGGGTCAAGTCCGCAGTCTGACGAGATCGGCTTCGTCACAGTGGACAACGACTCTCTTAGGCTGATTCTTGGATCCGGTCAAACCTCGGCAGCTGCTCGGAGTGTTCGACGCCACCATGATCGTCATGGGCGGCATTGTCGGCTCGGGTATCTTTATCAATCCTTACGTCGTCGCCCTCCGCGTGCACACTCCATTTTTGATTCTCGGCGTCTGGCTCCTGGGCGGGGGACTTGCCTTGCTCGGTGCCTTCATCTGGGCCGAGCTGGCGTCGCGCTTGCCAGGCGCGGGTGGACAATATCTCTACTTGCGCGAGGCCTACCATCCGTCGGTCGCGTTCATTTATGGTTGGGTTCTTCTTCTGGTGACGCAGACCGGCGGGATGGCGGCGGTAGCGGTCACCTTCAGCCGCTACTATCGCGAGATTACCGGGCTCTCCGCCGGCGATGGACCGATCGCAGCAGCAACCCTGCTGGGTCTGACGGCGATCAATTGCTTCGGAGTGCGTGCCGGCAGCAATGTGCAAAGCGTTCTTATGCTGCTCAAGGCCGCCGCTATTGCCGCCATGGTCGCGGTGGGAACCCTCTGGGGCGGCGGCACGGTGCATGCCCTACCCTTGCTCGACCGCCCGGTTTCGTTGGGACTTGGAAGCGCGATCGGCGCCGCCATGATTCCTGTGGCCTTCGCCTACGGCGGATGGCAGACCGCGAGTTTCGTGGCGGGCGAGATGCGCCATCCCCGGCGCGATCTCTCCCGCGGGTTGGTCATCGGCGTAACCGGAGTGGTGGTCCTCTATCTGGGAGTCAATTTTGTTTGCTTGCGAGTGCTCGGCCCGGATGGCCTTGCCGCCACCCGCATTCCCGCGTCGGACGTAATGCGCACCGCACTCGGAGAGCGGGGCGCGCAGTGGATTGCATTCGGTATCGCTATCTCAACCCTGGGCTTTCTGAGCCAGGGAATTCTAACCGCACCGCGAGTCTACTACGCCATGGCCAGGGATGGATTGTTCTTCAAGAGTGTGGGCTGGCTCTCTCCTCGCACTGGAGTTCCGGTAGTGGCCATCGTTCTGCAAGGCGTGACCGCCACCGTGATCGCTCTCTCCGGACGCTACGAGCAGATTTTGAACTACGTGATCTCCGTGGACTTTATTTCTTTCGGCCTGACGGCCGCGTCGCTGTTCGTGTTTCGGCGAAGGGTTGCGGATTCACCTGAGAAGCTGTATCTGGCCCCGGGCCATCCCTACACCACGGGACTTTTTGTGCTGACCTGTGCCGCCATCGTGATCACCACCATCGCCACGTTCCCGGCAAATTCTGCCATCGGCCTGGTCATTCTGCTGGCCGGCCTCCCGGTATATTTGTACTGGAGCCGCAGCGCTCGGCAAAATCCGCCGGCGCCGAGCCTATGAGACATCGACATTCCGACTACATGCTGTGGGCAAAAACCCAGGGCCGCGCGAAGTACAATCTCGCGACCAGCGGCGTGGGTCCCTTTCCTCTGCATCAGCTTCCGGTAACCATCGATCAACTGGAGATCAACGGTGACAGCACTTATGGCTACGCTCCGCTGCAGCATGCCATCGCGAAAAAGTGCGGCGTCGATCCCGATTGTGTGGTGGCCGCGGCCGGCACTTCCATGGCCAACCATCTCGCCATGGCCACGCTGATCGATTCCGGAGACGAGGTCGTCATCGAACAGCCTACCTATGAATTGCTGACTTCCACGCTCCTGTATTTGGGTGCGTCAGTAAAGACCTTTGTCCGCGACGAAGACAGCGGGTATGCTCTCGATCCGGCTGAAGTCCGTCGCGCGATCACGCCGAAGACAAAATTAATTGTGCTTACCAACCTGCATAATCCCAGCAGCGTTCTGGTTTCCGCTTCTGCACTGCATGAGATCGGCGACCTGGCACGCAGCCTGGGTGCGCGCGTGCTGGTCGATGAAGTGTATCTCGACGCCGTTTACACGAACACTCCCAGGACAGCCTATCTGCTGGGGCCGCAGTTCATCGTCACCAGCAGCTTGACCAAGGTTTACGGTCTGAGCGGCCTGCGCTGCGGCTGGATCCTGGCAGAGCCCAATCTGGCTCGCGCCATGTGGCGGCTGAACGACCTGTTCGCATCGATCCCCGCGCATCCTGCCGAACTGTTAAGTGTTGTGGCGCTGGAAAATCTTGACCAGATCCGCGAACGCGCCCGCAAGATTGTAGAAGCTGACCGCGCGTTGCTGAAAGAATTCCTGGTTAGCCAACAAGGCATCTCTGCTCCCCCCACCGAATTTGGAACTACTGCCATTCTTCGAGTGACGAAAGGCAAGGTGGATGACTTCCTGGCCCGGCTGCGCACCGAATACGAGACCTCAGCCGTGCCCGGACATTTCTTCGGCCTGGCCAATCACTTCCGTATCGGCATGGGAGTGGACACAGAAATGTTTAACGAGGGATTGCACAGAATAAGCCGGACGCTAGGTTCCCCGTAGCGCCAGCGTCCCGCCGGCTGTCCAGCGGGCGTCCCGCCCGCCGCTGAAGAAGAATTTGTCGTGAGCGCAACTGGAATCCCATGCGCCGTTGTACCCTGAGCCGGCGAGACGCCGGCGGTACCCGGTCAATCACGTTCAACGGGAGGCATGGAACGCCGCGCTACCGCAGGCGCATCAGGCGGGGCCTGGACCGGCAGGGGAATCTCGAGGGTGCCGATGTGGCTGTCGGCCACGTCCTCCACTCCCAGTCGCAAGGCCACGCTTTTGAGTGGAACATCAATTTCCTGATGTACTCGCACGCCCCCCAGTTGAATGTCGCGAAAAGTTTCCGGCTTGAGATCGGCGGCCACTTGGCTGATCTGGCTCGCCACCAATGCTCCCTCCTCATCGAAAGCTGTCGCCATGAAATTGATGACATCGTGATAGATCCCATCCGGCATGGGATTGAAGCGCAGGTCGGCGGGAGTCACCGCGTAGTCGATAGAATAAAGTTGCATCGCGACCGGTTCCGTTTCCCCTTTCCGTTTCTTCTTGGCCGCCTTGGCACTCAGGGCAGGTGCATCCTTCACCATTCTGGGCTTGCCCAGAGGGGTCACTTTTGCCCCAAAACACGATCTGTCGTGACTGGGGCGATCCCTGCTGCATGGCGGCCATGGCCAGGCTCGAAGCCAGATCTTTCTCCGGCTTGGCCATGGCATGAGGATCGACTGCGTAATAGCCGCTCCGATACGCCAGGTGATACTTCTTCCCGGCCAGCGAAACCTTCACCTTGCGAAACGATCCGTCGTAGTTTTTGTTAGAGGGCGTATAGGAGAGTGCATAGTAGTTTGCGCCTTCCTCGTTTGCCGCGTCGATCGCCTTGGCGATGCCGTTTGTGTTGTAGAAGGCGCGTCCGCCTGTTTCCGCCGCCAGTTTATCCATGGTGGCGTGTTCCCCCATCTGGGCCAAGCCGAACTGGTCAGCCGAAGCATGCATGGCGGCGATCGGTACCGCTGCACTGGCGTTGCGTTTGGCCCCGGGGAAGTCTCCTCCTCCGCCCCGGCCTGCCGGTTCAGTGGGGGTTGATCCCTGCATGGACATAGGCGCGAGTGTGTCGTTGCTGGTTGCGCTGAACAGCGGGTCCGTTACCAGTCCCCGCACATCCACCGGATACACGGCCACGTGTGCCTCGGCAAAAAGGTTTGAAAAGCTGGTTCTGGACTCTCCCCAGGAGCTGCTTTGGCGTTGACCTCGTAAAGCCGGTTGAGGCGTCGCAACAGGATTCGCCCCTGCCCCAGCTCCCAGAGATAGCGTCGCGTGTCGTGCAGGTACCAGTCCGCCTGCCTGACCACCCTTCCACTGGGAACTTCCAGGACCGCAACATGCATCAGCCGGTCATCGTGAGAGGGCGGACAATCAGGCTGGCGCGTGAACAGCTTCTTGGGGTTGAAAGTCAGCAGAATGTGGCGGGCGTCCAGAAAATTCAGCGAAACGTTGGGAATGCCAGATAACCGGGCACCGCGGGAAAGGCCCATGTACTCCGCAGGAGCCAGATCAATTTGAATATTGGCTTTTGTAGAGATGCTGTCGTTCTGCTGCGCAGACCCGGGCAGCGAGCAGGCAAACGCCCAAAGCAGAATCGCCTTGGCGCAGAGCCGGCCCGGACGGGAACCGGTAATCCAATCCAGCCGGACCCTTCGCTCCTCCCTACCCCAGTTTGCGAATCCCGCAACCATCCCCGGATCCTTGCGGCCCGACCGCCGGTAGTTTAGCCTATCTCCCGCCCATTTACGTCAGTCTCAGGACAGAGCGGGAACATAAGGAGCGACCTGACTATGGCTTCGGAGAATCCTGTGGGATTGGATTCAAAATCCGATTCAAAATCCAATAGGTAAATATTTTCTTTTTGCTTGACAGTCTGAGGCGCCGCTGATTAAAGTTGCGCCGCAAACTGACTTGGCCATTTTTCGGCGGAGGGGCTCGTCTGGAGACTCCAGTTCGCTTCTGGGCGCCTCTCATTCCTCACAAACTAAAGCGGCCTGGCTTCATTTCCTTCGCAGATATACTCCCACGCCGCGTACAGGAAGGACATCTCGACATGAAACCACAACGCGCCCTGATCCTCCGCATGATTGCTACTGGAATCGTACTGCTTGCCATGCCTGGGTTGAGCATCGGCCAGGGTTCGAGCGACACCCTGGAGCAGGGCTTTCGGCAACCGCCCGATTCGGCGAAGCCACGGGTCTGGTGGCACTGGATGAATGGCAACATCAGCAAGGAAGGCATCAAGCTCGATCTGGAGTGGATGCATCGCGTGCGGCTGGGAGGATTTCAGAACTTTGATGCCGCCCTGGCCACGCCCCAGGTGGTGGACCACCGCTTGGCCTACATGACGCCGGAGTGGAAGGACGCGTTCAAATTCGCCACCACGTTCGCCGATCAACTGGGAATGGAAGAGGCCATCGCCGGTTCGCCGGGCTGGAGCGAGACCGGCGGTCCGTGGGTGCCGGCGTCGCAAGGCATGAAGAAGTATGTGTGGAGTGAGACTCTCGTCGAAGGCGGCAAGCCGTTCCAGGGAATGTTGGCACACCCGCCATCCAACACCGGGGCGTTTCAGGACATTGGTGTTCGCGATGCTCTGGCGGCGCCGGCGGGCGCCCCGAAGCCCCCTGAGTTCTACGCGGATGCTGCAGTGATCGCGTACCGCAAGCCTGCGGATGATGTGTCAGTGGAGTCGTTGCACCCGAAAGTGACGGCCAGCGCAGGAAACCCCGATGCTGCCATGCTCCACGATGGCGACCTGGAAAAGACGACGAGGCTGCCTATCCCCAAACTCGGCGAGAGCAGCTGGATCCAGTACGAATTCGCGCAGCCGCAGACGATTCGTTCCCTCAGCATTGTGACCAAAGGCGTGGACTTCATCACGGCCATGGTGGCCGGCATCTCCGACCCTGAAAAGTCCTTGGAAGCGAGCGATGACGGACAAAACTTCCGTTTGGTTGTGAAGGTGCCGGATGGCGGCGCCCCGGAGCATACGCTTTCGTTCCCGCCGGTAACGGCGAAGTTTTTCCGAGTCGCGTTCAAGCGTACCCCTCCGCCTCCTGCGCCGGCGTGGGCCAGCGGTATCGATCCCGAGTCCTTTGGCATCAAGATCGGCGCGCCTCCCACTGACTATGAAATTGCCGAGGTGGTCCTGCATCCGGAAGCACGCGTTAACCGCTTCGAAGAAAAGGCGGCTTTCACTCCGGTGCCGGATATCTACCAGTTCGCCACCTCTCCGGTACCTGCGACTGAAGTCGTTTCAAAATCCGATGTGATCGACTTGACCTCGAAGATGCGACCCGACGGCATGCTCGACTGGACTCCGCCAGCCGGGAACTGGGTTGTGCTGCGTTTCGGATATTCGCTGTTGGGAATCACCAACCATCCGGCGACTGCGGAAGCCACCGGCCTTGAGGTCGACAAGCTGAACCGCGCCTACGTGAAGAACTACATGGATCACTACCTCGATAGTTATAAAGAGACAGTAGGCGCGGATTACATGGGCAAACGCGGTATCCGCTATGTCATTACCGATAGCTGGGAGGCGGGTTCGCAGAACTGGACCGACGACATGATTGCCCAGTTCAAGAAACGGCGCGGCTACGATCCAGCGCCCTGGATGCCGGTCCTCACCGGACAGGTGGTCGAAAGCGCCGAAGCCAGCGATCAGTTTCTGTGGGATTTCCGTAAGACGATTGGAGATTTGATTGCGGACGAACACTACGGCCAGGTGCAGGAATCCCTGAAAGAACGGGGCATCGGTCACTATTCGGAATCGCACGAGAGCGGTCGCGCGTTCGTTGCCGACGGCATGGAAGTAAAGAAACTGGCCGATATTCCGATGAGTGCGATGTGGACGCAAGTGCCGGGAGTGAACAAGGAACAATACGGCTACAACGCGGATGATCGCGAGTCCGCTTCAGTGGCGCACATCTACGGCCAGAACCTGGTGGCGGCGGAATCTCTGACGGCGGCGGCCGCGCCCTGGGCATGGTCACCGGCAACCCTGAAGCCGACCGCCGACCAGGAAATGCTGAACGGCATTAACCGCTTCGTGATTCACGAATCCGCGCACCAGCCTCTGATCGACAAGGCTCCGGGCTTGACCCTGGGGCCCTTCGGACAATGGTTCAATCGCAATGAAACCTGGGCCGAGCAGGCTGGGGCGTGGACAGATTACCTGGCCCGCAGTTCCTACCTGCTGCAGCAAGGCCGCTTTGCCGCGGACGTAATTTATTTCTACGGCGAGGACTCCAACATCACTGCGATTTTTAACGATAAGTCACCTGATGTGGCGGCGGGTTACGGCTTCGACTACATCAATGCCAATGGTCTGATTCACGAACTGGGCGCAAGCGATGGACGAATCACCACCAAAAGCGGGATGAACTATCGCATCCTGGCTCTGGATCCTTATAGCAAGCACATGTCGTTGCCGGTGCTGCGCGGGATCTACAAACTGGTGGAACAAGGTGCCGTCGTGGCTGGCGAGAAGCCGACGGACACGCCGAGCCTGGCTGACGATGCCGCCGAATTCAAGAAGCTGAATAACGAACTGTTCGGCGACGGGAGCGGTGTGCACTCTGTGGGTAAAGGCAAAGTGTATGCCGGACAGAACGCCGAAGGCGCGCTGAAGGCGTTGAGTGTCTCTCCGGATTTTGACCACACCAAGCCGCAGAGCGATACCCGCGTTCTGTTTGTGCATCGCAAGCTGCCCGATGCCGACATCTACTTCCTCGACAACCGCAATGACCGCGACGAGACCGTCGAGGCGAGCTTCCGCGTGGCCGGCAAGGTTCCGGAGTTGTGGTACGCCGAAACCGGGAAATCGAAGCCAGTCTCGTACAACATTGCCGGCGGCAGGACAACGGTTCCGCTGCACTTCGAACCGTGGGGCACGGTGTTTGTCGTCTTCCGCAAGGCTGCCAAGGCCACATCTCTTGCCCTACCCAAGCCAGTTGAAACCGAACTGGCGACCGTGGATGGCTCCTGGAGCGTTAGCTTCCAGGCGGGCCGCGGCGCGCCCGCGTCGGTCACGCTGGACAAGCTCATTTCGTGGAGCGACAGCGAGGATAAGGGCGTGAAGTACTTCTCCGGAACCGGCACCTACACCAAAACCATTCAGGCGTCCTCGGACTGGTTCAAGCACGGTGCCAGGCTATGGATCGATCTGGGTGATGTCAAAAATCTGGCCGAAGTCACGGTGAATGGAAAATCCCTCGGCATCGTTTGGCACGCGCCGTACCGGGTGGATGTGAGTGATGCGCTGAAGCCGGGGGCGAACAACGTGACCATCAAGGTGACCAATGCCTGGGTCAATCGTCTGATCGGCGATCAACAACCGGACGCAACCACCAAATATACGTTTGCGGATGTGAAGCCCTACAAAGCGAATTCGCCGTTGCTTCCGTCGGGACTACTCGGGCCAGTGAAAATGGAAAGAGTGACGACCCAATAAACTGTCATGATGGAGGGCGGGCAGGACCCCGTCCTCCATGCTTATGCGTAGGTGGTCACGGAGACTGCGTTGCGCTCCTTGCGCTCCGCCGTGATTTTGTCCAGATATCCGCTGTCCCGGAAGGCTCGCATGGGATCTTCGGGCAGACCATGGCTGCGCCGCCATTCGCGGATTGCCGGGCGCACGTCATACCAGAATGCACCGCGCAGGGTTTCCTCGGAGTCGACCAGCGAACAGCTTTGCTGCAACGGCGCCAGACGCGCATGATCGACGATTGCCGCCTTGGCATACAGTTCCTGTGCGGTGCAGACCGTTTGAATCATGGCCTCTATCTTGCCCTTCAGGTTGTGGCTCTGGTCGACCATGTAGGCGACGTCTGCAGGTTTCCCGGTTTCCCAGGCGAAGTTGTGGATCTCGTGGAAGATTCGGAATATCTGGTAGGGATCGATTGATCCGAGCGTTAGATCGTCGTCGGCGTATCTGCGGTCGTTGAAATGGAAACCACCGATCATGCCGTGATGCAAAAGCCAGGCTACGATCTGCTCGATATTCTGAGCCTGGTAGTGGTGGCCGGTGTCCACCAGCACGTAGGCCTGTGGTCCGGCGGTCTTGGCTAACAGGAAGGCCATGCCCCAGTCGGCAACATCGGTGTGATAAAAGGCCGGCTCGAACGGCTTGTACTCGATCAGCAGCCGTTGCTTGCGATTGAGTCCCGCGTGCACTTTCTTCAGCGCTTCTTCGAACCATCCTATTCTGTGTCGAATACTCTGGGTGCCGGGATAGTTCGAGCCGTCTGCGAACCAGGGGGAAACGTCGCGACAATCAAGAGCATCGGCGATGGCCACGCAGTCCAGAATATGATCGAGGGCCCGTTTGCGGATCGCCGGATCGGGGTTGCCCACCGATCCATGCTTGTATTCCTGGTCCTGAAAGACGTTGGGATTGATGGAACCTGGCTGTACCCCATATTTTTCGGCCAAACGTTTCACCTGGGGGATGTCCTTCAACCCGTTCGGCATGTCCCACTGCACATGCAGGGCTACCGTAGGACATGCACCGGTCAGGGCATGCACCTGCCCCGCATCGCTGAACTTGTCTTCGACGGTGATCGCGGCCGCGAGCTGGATAAACTTTCCGAAACGGGTTCCCGTGTTGGCAAAACCCCATGAGGGCAGCTCGATATTAAAATTGTCAAGTGCACGGTGTATCACTACTTCCAATTTATCCGTCATGCCAAGTGCCTTTTCATCTCAGGAAAGCCTCGGTTAGTCCACCATCCACGGGAATAATGTGGCCGGTGGTGCATGGTGACTTTGGTCCCGCCAGAAACAGGATTGCCTCGGCGCAATCTTTAGGGTCGATGGGGCGGTGTGTAAGCGTGCGCTTTGCATAAAACTCGGCGAGCAGAGTGCGCAACTGCTCGTCGCCGGCAGAATCCCGGTAGGGGATCTCATATTTCTTCAGTGACGCGATCACACGGTCGCGCGGAAACATGGTTGATCCCTTGATCACGGTGGCTGGGCTGATGCCGTTAACTCGAATTTTCGGAGAAAGCGAAATCGCCAGTTCGCGTACCAGGTGGCTGAGCGCTGCCTTGCTCACATCGTAGGCTTCGCTGCCACGCTTGGGCACGACGGCGTTGGCCGAACTGGTCAGCACGATCGAGGCGTCCAGATTCTGGTCCTTCAATATGCGTGCCGCTTCATCTGCCAAAAGATAATTTGCGGTCACATTGACATGTAGCGTCACTCCCCACTGCTCGTCGCTGATTTGCCCGTCCTTCGATGAAGGGAAGAGCGCGGCGGTGTTGATCAGCAGGTCGAGCCCGCCGTAGACTGCCACCAGTTCACGCAAGCTTTGCCGGATTACGTCGCGGCGGCGAATGTCCACAGCAACCGCAATTCCACCTTCTTTTCCCCCCACCGCCCAGGATTCTTCTGCCACTCTCTTGGCGGCCTCATGATCACGGTCAGCAACCACGACGTGCGCTCCGCGCTCCGCCGCCAGCAGGGCGACCTCGCGGCCGATCCCACTGCCGCCACCCACGACCAGGACCACATGCCGACTGAGTTCTTTCTCCGGGGGTTGCCGGCGAATCTTGGCTTCCTCCAGTTTCCAGTATTCAATGCGAAAGGCTTCCGATGGTGGTAGCGCCACATAGTTCGCGTGGACGGTGAAGGCGCTCGTCGGTGCGGCGGCGCCCGCCTGGGGTAGTTCCGCGGGCGTTTTCCCCGTATCCAGGGAAGTCGCACCCTCCATCACGTGGATTGCGTTTATGTAGAACTCGCCCGTAAGGCGGGCCTCTGGCTTGGTCTTGCCAAAACTGAACATGCCGATGCCCGGTATCAGGACTACAGTAGGATTGGCATCACGCATGGCTGGCGAATCAGGCAGCGCAAACGACTTGTAGTATTCCGCATACTCTTTGCGGTAATTCTTCAGCGCGGAATCAATCTGCTCTCGTAGCCCCTGCACGGTGGCAGGCGGCTGCCAGAGGACAAACAGCGGTCGCACTTTGGTGCGGATAAAGTGGTCGGGGCAACTGGTGCCCAGATGTGCCAACTGCTCCGCCTCTGCTGAATTCACAAAGCGCAAGACTTCCGGAAGGTCGCTGAAATTGCCGATCAAGCGCCGTGTGCCCGAAACCTGGCCGCGCAGAAATGGAAAAATGTCGAGTGCCAGATCGCGGCGATTTTCCAGCGCCTGATGCCGCGCGCCGCCAAACAAACCTGCGCCCTTTTTCTCCACGTGCTCGACCACGAACTGTCCCAGCTGGTCGATGATCGAAATTGTGTTTTCGTAGCACTCCTGCTGCGTGTTGCCCCAGGTAAACAGCCCGTGACCGCCCAACACCACTCCATCACAGTCAGGACTTTCCTGCACCGCACGCCGCAACATCATGGCCAACTCGAAGCCCGGACGCTGCCAGGGCACCCAGATCAGATGGTGATCAAACAAGCGGTTGAACTCTCCCATCTTTTCCCGGCCATTGGCTGAGGCCGCCAGAGCAATTCCCCAGTCGGGATGTAAATGGTCGATGTGGGGGAAGGGCAGGAAGCCATGCAGAGGCGTGTCAATTGAAGCCGCCACGCTGTTTTTCCCGAAGGCACACAGCGGATACATGTCTACCATTTCGTCTTCGTATTCGGCCCCGCGATACTTGTGTTCCAGCCCGCGGAGCTTTTCGGAATACAGCGCCGCCAGTCCGCTCAACTTGATGCTGCCCAGATCGCCGCCGCTGCCCTTGATCCACAAGACTTCTTCCTGCTTGCCGCTGAGGGGGTCGACTTGCATGATCTTGGAGCTGGTGTTGCCTCCACCAAAGTTGGTGATGCGAAGATCAGAGCCCAACAGATTGGAACGGTAGCGCAGCTGTTCAGGTTGATCGAGACCGCGGGCTACCTGCTCGTCCCAGCGGTCTTCTAAGTAGCGCAAGCTTGTTTTGACCTGCATGAAAGAGCTCTCAGCGGAAAAAGTGTGCCGGAACGCGGGATGTCTCATGAAACCAAACCGCCGACCCGCGCCGGAAGTCGCAGCTATCATACTCCAGCAATGCAATAGGGCAACAGTTTCTATTAGTGAATTTCCGGCTCTTGAACGCGCTCGGATCACTTGACTACGCGGTCTTGCCGCTCTGCCTCGCCCAGGAACCGGTCACCATCTTGTGCTCCACATAATTGTAAGGTGCGACGCGATGGCCGCTGAGCAGCGACAACCCGAGATGAATCAGCCGGGGCCCGTAGCTTTGGGCTTCGTGGGAAACCGAGCCGATCAACGGGCTATCCGGACGAGAGATTTCTTCCAGCGCTTCGGGAATACAGTCCTGCCCTACGATGGCGACGTAGGTTTCGCGCTTTAACTCGCGTACAGCTTGTACGGCGCCCAGGGCGCTGGTATCGGTTGTGGCTGCGATCAGGATACCGCGGTCTTTGGGATGACGTCGCAGAAAATCGAGTACCAGTTGACAGCTTCGATCTCGTAAGCCGCGGGCGTCCATGCGGACAAGGAATTCGGTCGGAATGCCGGGTAGACGCGAGCGAATGGCTTCAAAAGCGCCAGTGACGCGACTCTGTACCAAGGGACCCGCCTCGTCGATATCCAACCCCAGGGCCCAGCGCACCTTAGCCTCCCACTTTTTCTTGGCATACTGCGCCAGGCATTCCCCGGCCTCAAAGCCCACGCGGTAATTGTTCACCCCGAAGAAAGTCGCATGCGGGTGCGGTATGTCCACCGCGATCAGCGGGATACCTGCGGCGTCGATCTTGTCCGCGAGCACCGGCGCGACATGCTGGTCGATCTGAAATTCGATCACCAGGTCAACCCGGTTGCGCACGAATTCATCTGCGTTGTGCAAAGCGGTGGAACCGTCGTAGCGATTGTCCAGCACGATCAGGTCAACGCCGGCGGCTGAGGAAGCTGCCTTCAGGCTGTCCGTCACCGCTTCCGAGAAAGGCATCTCTGCGGATTGACTGCCAAACCCGAAGCGCGCCTTCTTGGGACGCGCCACCAGGCGATACAGTCCGTCCTGCGACTGGGCCAGGTACCCGCGATGAACAAACGTTTTCAGAATGCGATAAACCGTTGTCTTGGAAATATTGGTTCGCTGATAGATGGCTTCGAGCGCCAGAGGACCCTGCTCATTCTGCAGCAGCTCAAGAATATCGAGCGCTTTCGAAAGTACCGGAATCAAGTAGAGCCGCTTGGGAGCTGAACGTGTCAACGCGATTGACCTCAGTGAAACCGTTCAATCCTAAAGACTATAGCTTGGACCACTACGTTTGTCCTACAGAGGACCACCATCGCTTGTCCGGGGCCTGCGACCGTGCCCCACACCTGCAACACGTTCGAGCTTGAACGGCGTTCTGTTCTGTAAGGGAACCTTTAGTTCAATAGAGAAATAAGTTCACTATTTTCTTGACAACCAATATTAACCGTCGCTAAAGTGCGCGGAGTTCGATAGGGAGTTTTTGCGCGGCAGTGTTTCCCTGTCAGGTCCATGTCGACCGTACATGTGCCCGAGAGGCACAGGAGGAATGCGACTATGAGAGTCCACAGTCTGGTGGTGTTTCTGGTTGTCGTAGTGTCGGCGGGCTTGCTCTACGGCCAGGGCGGCGCCAACGGCACCATCCTGGGAACGGTGACTGACAGTTCAGGCGCGGTGGTCGGTGGTGCCAAAGTCGACGTCACCAATGTTGCCACCGGTGTAGCCAGCCATGTCGAAACCAGCGTGAACGGCGATTTTACCGCCCCCTACCTCGCCCCGGGAACCTACAGTGTTACCGTCCAGGCCTCCGGTTTCCAAAAGGCAGTGGCCGACAACATCCTCCTGGCCGTGGCGCAACAGGCTCGTGTGAATATCGTCATGAAGCCCGGCCAGGTGTCGGAAACCATAGAGGTGCAGGCGAATCCCGTCTCCCTGGACACGGACAGCGCGGCGGTTTCACAGCTCATCAGCCAGAAGCAGGTGGAGCAACTTCCGCTCAACGGACGCAACTTTCTGAACCTGCTCTTCATCGGCGCCGGAGCCGTGCAGACCACCGGCGAACAGGGCCAGATGAGGCAGGGGGAAGGGAACGCCATCAGCGTCAACGGCGGACGGCCCACTTCCAACAACTACACACTGGACGGACTGGTCAACACTGACACCGCTTTGAACACTCCAGCGGTCATTCTGTCGCAGGACGCGATTCAGGAATTTAAAGTGCAGAGCGAAACCTACTCTGCCGAGTATGGCTTCAGCGCCAACCAGGTGAACATCGTAAGCAAGAGCGGAACCAATCAACTCCACGGCACTGCCTTCGAATTTTTGCGGAACGATGCCTTTGACGCCCGGGCTCCATTCCAGTCGGCGATTCCTGAACTCCGCCAGAACCAGTTTGGCTTTGTGTTAGGCGGGCCCATCTACATTCCGAAAGTGTACGACGGGCGCAACAAGACTTTCTTCCTGGTGAACTACGAAGGCTGGCGGATCCGTAACGGTATTAACCAGGACACTTTCAATGTTCCTAATCCCGCCTGGCTCAGTGGAGATTTTTCCGCCTCAGGCCTGACTCCGGTAACGGCCGGTTGCATTCCCAGCGCAACCACTTTCTGTATGCCGGTCGATCCGACTACCGGCGCCCCGTTCCCGGGCAACATTATTCCGAGCAGCAGCTTTTCGCGTCTGGCGCAAGTGGCTATCGGGGCGGGTCTTTTTCCGGCTCCAAATTGCCCCAGCGGCTGTCGAGGGAACTATCGTCTGACCACCGCACTGCCTAACACAGTCGACCAGCAGACATACAAGCTTGATCAACAGCTGGGCCGCTTCGGCTCGGTCTTCTTCCGTTATACGACCGCACAGTACGAAAACCAGAACATCAACGGTTCAGTCTCGCTTCCGTTCGGCATTGGCACCTTCAACGAGAAGTCCGAGAGTTGGATGATTTCACACACCATTCCCATCACCCGCAACATAGTGAACAACTTTCGCTTCGGGCGTCTCGAGCCAATCTCGATCCAGGGCGGAATTGCTGCCCCCGATTCGGACATAACCAAGCTCGGTCTCACGGGTGTGTTCCAGGACCTGCCCAGCTATGCTGCAATGTATCCGGGGATTAATTTCCAGGGGATAAATGGCACGGCCTTCGGCAGCCAGGGCAACGACGTAACCACGAGCGACATACCGACCTGGGAATTTTCAGATTCGCTTTCGATGACTCACGGCCGGCACACCATCGCGGTGGGCTTCGACTACCGCCGCTGGGTGCAGAAGCGAGACCTTTCCAATGACTTCCTAGGTCAATTCGGCTTTAACAACGACACCATTACTTCGAATAGCGGCGGTTGCCCTAACGCTTCGGGGGACTGCGGTACCGGCAATTCTGTCGCGGACTTTCTGCTCGGCTACTACAACAATGCCTCGACCTTTCAGCCCGGGCCGTTTAGCCCGGCAGGCGTCGCAGGCAATTTGAACCAATATCACTTCCAGTATTTCGCACCGTACATTCAGGACGATTGGAAGGTAACTAACCGTCTGACCCTCAATCTCGGACTGCGCTGGGACTACCGCGCGGTGCCCTTCGAACAGGACAACAAAATGTTCTGGTTTGATCGGGCCAATGCCGGCGGCGGGCTGTGCTTTGCCGACAAAAACCTGGGAACGGCAGATGTCCCAGGACTGGGTGGTCCGATCGCGCCTGATGGGAATGGATTCTACCGCTTTTGCGGCCGAAACAACCCGGCTGACGGTTCGAAGAAGCCATTTGCGCCGAGGGTCGGCTTGGCCTACAGGCTTACTGACAAGACCGTGGTTCGGGGCGGCTACGGCATCTTCTTCGATTCCGCAGAGACACGCGAAATTGACGATTCCGGCGATATCTATCCGTTTGTGGTCCGGGCGTCCCCCAATCCGAACGTGGATTCCACCTTACCGAAGTTGACCGATAACATGTTTCCCGCAGTCCCGCTCCACCAGGTGACTCCGGCGCAGGATGGCAGCCAGTTCTTCGCCGTGATCATTTCTGAATTTCCGAAAAATCCCTACGTCCAGCAATGGTCCCTGTCAGTCCAGCGCGAACTGGCCAGGAACACCACTTTAGAAGTCAACTACGTAGGCAACAAAGGAACTCACCTGCTCAATCGAACCAACATCGGCCAGGGCCTGCCACCGGCTGATCCTACATCGTGCGACCCCAGCACGGGCGGAGATCCCACCGCGGGTGATTGTCCCGCCGCTACCCGGAGGCCTTTTTCCAATATCACTTCCTCGCTCGGCTTCCTGGACAGCGAGTGGAACGGATATTCCAGCTATAACGCCGGCAACGTAAAGCTTGAGCGGCGCTCCAGTTCCATCGCACTGGTTGCGGTTTACACCTGGGCCAAGAGTCTGGACGACAAATCGGCAGCTGCTGGCGTGGGCTCGACCAATGCGTTTGCCGGCCACATGAACGAGCACAATCAAGCGCTCGACTACGGGCGTTCCGATTTTGACGTGAACCATCGCTTCGTGACCAGCGTGGTTTACCAGTTGCCACTCGGCCGCGGCAAGCGCTTCGGCGGCAATATGAACCGGGCAGCCGACCTGGCGATTGGAGGCTGGCAGGTAACGGGCATCACCACCTTCCAGAAGGGCTTCCCGTACTCCATACTGGCCAACGATAATTTTGGTCTGCTTACAACCTTTACCCAGCGGGCCAACCTGGTTCCGGGATGCAACCCCGACAGCGGTTTCCACAAGAGTATCAACGAGTTTTTCAACACAGCATGCTTCACCCAGCCGCTCGCCGGCCAATTCGGCAACAGCGGCCGCGATATTCTGCGCGGGCCGGGAATCAACAACTGGGACATGGGCATCGGCAAGGACTTCAAATTTACCGAGAGAATTGCCTTCCAGTTCCGTGCTGAAGCGTTCAACGTCTTCAACCACCCTCAATATGGCTACGATCCAAACACGGCAACGTCCATCGGCGCGCCCATCGACAACAATCCCAATGACACGGCGTATGGCAAGGTAATCGCAGCTCGCCCCGGCCGCATCATTCAGCTCGGGGGCAAGATAACCTTCTAAGCTTGGATAGTCTGTCTTCGATCCGCCAGGCCAGTCCGGCTTGGCGGATTTTTTTGTTGAGGTAAACTCGCCTGTGATGACTCGCTTCTCCGGAATTCGCTGGTGGGTCGTGTTCGCTCTTATCGGCGGCTGCGCCTTTCACTCGTTAGCCCAGTCCTCGGACCCAGTAGAGAAATACTCTGCGCGGGGTCAGCAGGCGTTGACCCAGGGCAACTACGCCGAGGCCCAGGTTGCCTTCGAAAAGCTCAGGGAATTGGAACCAGGCGTTGCGGAGGTGCATGCCAACCTGGGTGCTATCTACTTTCAGGAGAGGAAGTACGAGGCTGCCGTTTCCGCCTTGCGTCAGGCCCTGAAGCTCAAGCCCGCCCTGCCGAAGACGAGTGCGTTGCTGGCAATGTCGCTCTCCGAGCTTGGCCAATATAGCGAGGCTTTGCCTGGCCTGGAAAAGGGCTTTCGCCAATCCACCGACCCTCCCATCAAACGGATGTGCGGCCTGCAACTCCTGCGGGCCTACAGTGGCCTGCGTCGCGAGAGCAAAGCGGCGGAGGTGGCCCTGGAGCTGAACCGCCTCTATCCGGACGATCCCGAGGTTCTGTACCACACCGCGCGAATCTTCGGCAGCGTCGCATTCCTCAATATGCAAAAGCTGGCGCAGGTCGCTCCTGCCTCCGTGTGGAGGCATCAAGCCGAGGCTGAAGCATACGAAAGCCAGGGATCGAACGACGCAGCTATCAGCGAGTATCGGCAGGTGCTATCGGTCGATCCCGGCCGGCCGGGCATTCATTACCGCCTGGGACGGACCCTGCTGGCGCGTTCCCGGCAGACTAACGCGCCGGACGACGTGGCTGCGGCGGCACAGGAGTTCGCTCAGGAACTGGAAGTCGATTCCGGCAATGCCAACGCCGCTTATGAGCTGGGAGAAATTCATCGCAACGCGGGCGAATTCGAGCAGGCGCAGAAATTCTTCGAGCAGGCTGTGCAACACCATCCTGACTTCGAAGAGGCTCAGCTAGGACTGGCCGCAGTTCTCATGTCGCTGCAGAAACCAGACCTGGCCCTGCCGCACCTGCAGAAGGCCATCACGTTGAACGCCGGAAACGAGGTTGCCTGGTACCGACTTTCGCAAGCGCAGGGCATGCTGGGCCACCAGGCGGAGCAGAGCAAGGCTTTTGCGGAGTTCCAGCATTTGCGCAGCCAGAAATCGAATCAGGAAGAGGCGGGGAAACAGATATTCTCACCGGACGAAGTCACGCGCCAGCAACTTGACCCGAATACGCCCAAATAGCGTTGTACCTCACGAAGCAAGTAGGGGCGGGTGCCCCCACCCGCCCGGCCGGGCAACGCCCGGCTTGTCTTAGCTGAACACGGAAGGCCTCGGCAAGCGTTGCCCGCCGATGCCGGCGCCATTCCAAACCTTGGCGAGCTTCGCTCGCCCGCCCGGACGAGGGCGTCCGGGCCTACGCGAGTCTGGGCTCGCGGTTAGGTGTTTGGTTGCCGCACAATCCCCGTGCCTTCCTTCACCATGACTAACTGGTTCGCCGCCACGTTTGCCAGGTTTTGCCACTCGCCATTCGGCCAACGGATTTTAACGTCCGCGCTCTTCGCGTTGCCCAGCCCAAAATGCAGTCGAGAATCGTTACAGGAGAGAAAGCTCGACTGGCTCTGTACTTCTTGGACCTGGGTTGAATCTTCTGTTTTCACTACAACTCGCGCTCCAATTCCGCTGCGATTCGATTTCGTGCCGATCACCTTGACCTTGAGCCATGAACTATTACCGGCGATGTCATTGCGAAGCAGCGATGGGGGCTCATTCAGATTGATCACCAGGATGTCGAGATCGCCATCGTTATCGAAATCGCCGAAGGCGCAGCCACGGCTGTTATGTGCCTCCTGGATTACGGCTCCGGCCTGGTCGCTAAGCTCTTCGAACCGCCCCTTGCCCAGATTGCGGAACAGCATTCTCGGGTCTTTCGCGGGGAACTCGGGATGCCGTTTCTCAATCTCTGGAAAAGTGTGTCCCGCAACCATGAACAGATCAGGCAGTCCGTTGTTGTCGAGATCCACCATGCCGGCGCCCCAGCACACGAAACGATTCTCCACCGCCAGTCCAGCCCGGCGGCTGGCTTCCTCAAAATTCGCCTTGCCCATATTGCGATAGAGGTCAGGCGTGTCGCCCTCGAAATTCGTCTTGAAGATGTCGAGGCGGCCGTCGAGATCGTAGTCACCGACCGCCGCTCCCATCCCGGCCTGCTCCTGGCCATCTTCGCCATACGCGACGCCGCGGATGGCGCCTTCTTCGCGGAACGTCCCGTCGTGATTATTCATGAACAAAAGGCTCGGCGTGGAGTCGCAGGCGACGTAAATATCGGGCCAGCCATCATCGTCGAAATCCCCGGCGATGGCGGTGAGCCCGTAGCTATTTCGGGCAGCGGAAATGCCGGAGGACGCACTGACGTCGGCAAACGTCCCATCTCCTTTGTTGCGGTAGAGACTGTGCCGGCCGTACGGAAAGCCGCGCGGACCGCAGGTTACGGCCGTCTCCAGCCAGCGGCAGTTGGCATTCTGACCGGGCCTGGGTGCCTTTTGTAAATCAAAATCCAGGTAGTTGGCGACAAACAGATCGAGGTGGCCGTCGCGGTTGTAATCAACGAAAGTGCATCCCGTACCCCAGCGATTCGCGGATTCAGCCAGCCCAGCCGCGCGGGTTACGTCCGTGAACGTGCCATCGCCGTTGTTGCGATAGAGCACATTCTGGCCCCAGTAGGTGACAAACAGATCTTCGAATCCATCATTATTATAGTCGCCCACGCACACGCCGCAAGCCCATCCGGTTTTAAGCAACCCGGCCCGTTCGGTTACGTCGGTAAAGGAGCCGTCACGGTTGTTCTTGAAGAGCCGGTTGCTGGCCCCGGCTGGGGCATCGACCAAGCGAGTGCCGCAGAGCAGAAAAACGTCCAGCCACCCGTCATTGTCGAAGTCGAAGAAGGCGCAGCCGCAGCCGAGGGTCTCGACAATGTATTCTTTGCGATCACTTTCACCGTAAACCGTGATCGAGCGCAAGCCAGCCTTGGCCGCCACATCGGTGAAAGTGGAATTGAAGGGAAGGCCCGAGGGTTTGCCCCTGGGTTGCGCGAAGGCCCGGTGGGGCGCGACGCCCTGACCCAGGCACGCTGTCGCCGTCGCACCGAACAATCCGGTAAGAAAGACACGTCGGGAAGTCGCCATGAAAAAGGAGTCCGCTGCCTGATTTACCCGCTACTCCATGTAGAACACTTCCTCATCATAGCGAACCGCTTTCCAGGTTGAAGGCGGAAACGAGGGCAAGATGCCTTGAGCCAGCCGGCACGGTGCCGGCGCTACAGTTAATCAGGGAAGCGTCACCACCGCGACGCCCAGTCCGTTCAGTGTGATCTTCTCGCTGGTCAACTTGAGCGATGCGGCAGGATCGAAGTTCGTAGTCTGGTCAATGTAATCTTCATGGCCGCCGGTAGCACCGGGCACCGTAATGTCAAACGGACGGTCACGCTTGTTGACCAGCAAAATGCGCCGTTTGCCATCCGGTTTCACCACTGCCAAAGAATAAAGATAAGAATCCACCGTTCGGTTGAACGGCTCAGTTTCTATAAGCTTGTCGCCCGGTCCAAAGTTCTCGCGCAGAAGCTTCAGTGCCTGGGTACGCGAGTTGGGCTTGCCCGTATTCCAGTCGACCATGGAAACTGAGGGAAATTGCGTGGGATACCCGACCAGTTGCGACTCGCCCACTACGTCCACGCCCATGCGGGTCAGCTCGCCAAAAATGTACGCGTACATGGCGCAGGTCAGGTTCCAGTAGGAATTCGGAATTGGCTGGGTCACATGGCCGGGCTGGTCCTGCATGACGTCGTCGGCGGAGATGGCTCCAATCTCGTCGACCGTGGTCCTGGTCTCCGGTGAAAGCCTTTTTCGGATGCTTTCAACATAACGCACGGTGTTGAGAAACCCGTCTGCGTATGCGAAGAAGGTGTAGGGCTGCACCGCCGGGTCCTGATCGGCTGTGGGCACGGCATAGAAATGGTAGGAAATGAAATCGAGCGGAATGCCGGGCTTGTGATTCTTGGGATTGAGGAAGTATTCGAACTGCTCGGGGTGCGTGGAGGGTTGCGCCAGCGCCAAGCCTACGAACTTGGTTTGCGGGGCAACCTTGCGGATCGATTCAACGACTGCGTCATAAATTTTCGTATACGTCTCCGGCGTCATCTTGTGCTCGAACTCGATTTCGTTCAGCACTTCCCAGTAGGGAATGGAGTAGTGATATCCCGACTCATGCCGCTTGCCGAGTTCGTCAGTAAATCCTCCCTGCGTGTACCAGGAGAAAAGTCGGCCATAGTAATCGCCAATCTCTTTCATGCTGGGATCACGGGGCTCGGTGCCCTGGGTGTAATCCCATACCGGCTGATCGGGATCGGCGGGGTAGGTCACGGGCTTGTCGGTGTTAAACATCCACTGTGGGATGGTGCTGAAATTGAGAATGACGGAATGGCCCTTCGTAGCATTGAGAAAGTCGATGGTCATGGGATCAATCAGGGAAAAATCCCATGACGTTGTGCCGTTCGCCGCAGGCTCAAGCTCCGCCACAGCCAGCTTCGGATAAGGCAGCCATGGAACATAGCGAACGTAATCACCTTGGATATCCATCAGCGTCTTGAAGGCGTTGTCATGGATCGGCGATCCGCGGCGCAGCGGCGGGTTCACAACCACCTGCAGCGTGGCAGTCGTTTTAGAGATGCCGGTTACTTTGTCCCAGTGCGCCGCCACTTTGGCGGATTGGTCCGGGGCGGCAGGTTCTTGGGCCAGGGAAGTGGATGCGATCGCGCACAAAATCGTAGCCAGCAACAGGGATGGCCGATATCGATTCAAGTGAATCCTCCGTCTGTGAACTACGCAGCATGGTGCGGGAATAACCGCTAGATTCAATAGGAGAATAAACTTACTATTGACAACCACCGACGCAGAATACTACAGTTCAGCGCTTTGAGGCGAGTAGGATTTGTGCCGGAACAGATTGAGCAATGGACAAGCTCCGAGCATACGCCGAGCCGAAGATTGGGCTCTTTGGAATCGGTCTGGACGCCTACTGGCCGCAGTTCCCCGGCCTGGAAGATCGTCTAAAGGGATACGGCGAGCGGGTCGCCCAGCAGCTCCAACAGGCTGGAGCCCAGGTGGTGAACCTGGGATTGATCGACACGCCCGAGAAAGCCCTCGCCGCCGGACACGAGTTCCGCCGCGCCGACGTTGAGCTCATCTTTCTCCACGTTGCAACCTATGCACTGTCTTCGACGGTGCTCCCTGTGGTCCGGCGAGCCAAGGTTCCGGTCATCATTCTGAATCTCTCTCCTTCTGCAGCCATTAACTATGACCGGTTCAATGCTCTGGGCGATCGCACAAAGATGACGGGAGAGTGGCTGGCCTACTGTCAGGCTTGTCCAGTGCCGGAGATTGCGAACGTCTTCAATCGCTGCAAGATTCCTTTCTTTCAGGTCACCGGTACGCTGGAGAACGATGCCGTCGCCGCGAATGAAATTGCGGAGTGGGTTGACGCCGCTCGGGTCGCACACACCATGGAACACAATCGTCTGGGTGTGATGGGTCATTATTACGGCGGAATGCTCGACATCTATTCTGATCTCACCCAGCAATGCGCCTGCTTTGGGGGACACGTTGAAGTCGTCGAGGTGGATGAGCTGGCAGCCCTGCGACGGCAGGTATGCGAGGCCGAAACCAGGAAACGAGTGGAGGACTTCCGCGAGGCCTTCGATGTCCAGCCCGATTGTTCGCCGGAAGAACTGGAGCGGGCGGCGCGCACCTCCGTTGCCCTCGATCAGCTAGTCGAGCTCCACAAACTTGGCTCCCTGGCGTATTACTACCAGGGGACGGGAAACGCCGAGAACGAGGATGTCATCAGCTCCATCATTCTGGGTACCAGTTTGTTGACCTCGAGGGGTATTCCTGTAGCCGGGGAATATGAAATCAAGAACGCCCAAGCCATGAAGATCATGGACACTTTCGGAGCGGGCGGGTCCTTCACGGAATATTACGCCGCGGATTTTACCGATGACGTTCTGCTCATGGGGCACGACGGCCCCGGACACATCGCCATTGCCGAAGGCAAGACCAAGGTTCGCCCGCTCAACGTCTATCACGGTAAAGTGGGCCGCGGACTATCGGTGGAAATGTCGGTGAAGCACGGTCCCGTCACGCTCTTGTCCGTGCTCCAGACCGCGGACGGAAAATTGAAGCTGCTGATGGCTGAAGGCGAGTCCGTCGCTGGACCGATTCTCGAAATCGGCAATACAAACAGCCGTTACCGATTCCCCATCGGGGCAAGGAAATTTATGAATGAGTGGAACGTACACGGCCCGGCGCATCACTGTGCAGTAGGAATCGGGCACGTTGCCAGCAAGCTGAAAAAGCTTGGAGCCCTGATCAATATCGAGTGCATTCAAGTCTGCTGAGCAAACGGATACCGGCGACCGCGTTGTGCCCGACGATCACACCAGGAACTTGAAGGTAGGGATCGAACCCAGAGCAGCGGTCCCGGAGTCCCAACGGCCAAAGACTCAAACCGGATAATCAACTGAAATGATTGAGGCACAGTGAGTTAATGGTGCCCGGGATCGGAATCGAACCGATACGTCTCTTTCGAGACCCGGGATTTTAAGTCCCGTGCGTCTGCCAGTTTCGCCACCCGGGCAAGAATGGAATCAACTAGTTAGCGGTTGAGGTTGGGTTCACTATAGCAAACTGTGCACTCAACTGTGTACCGATGTGCTCCTCCTGTGCCTTGGCAGAGGCGATCTCTGCCTTCTGAACCTCACGCGCCACCTCCAGTTTCCGTGCAGCGTCCTTCAAGTCGGCATCGCTAACGATGTCGTACCGATCAAACGTACTGCGCGTCTTGTGGCCGCTGATTTTCATTGCGACATGTTCTGAAACGCCTGACCGCACCAGACCCCGTACAGCGGTTCTGCGTAGGTCGTGAAACAGAAGGCCAGGAACGCCAGCCTCGTCACACGCCCCTTCCCAGGCTCCCCGGAAATCGCGTACCGGACTGCCGCCCTCGCGGGTGAATACGTGATCGTCGGCCTTCTTGCTGAGGGCGCATGCCTTTAGTAGCTGATAAACGGATTGGATCATGTGTACGACACGACCCTTGCGATTCTTGGTGCTGCCAGGGTCGAGCATGACGGTGCGGTTCAACAGATCAACCTGCCGGACGCGCAGATTGAGAAGTTCACCCCGACGCCATCCGTAGGTGAAACCGCACTCGAACATCGCTCGAAGCCATAGACCTCGTTTGGCTGTGGCTGCGGCCAACTTGTCGTACTGACCGACCTCAACAAATCCTGTGCGGACGTTGTTTTCGGTCAGCATCGCGAAGTGGGGGACGCGCTGCACCTTCGGGGGAGTCGCCCTCATCCCAAGATGAAAGGCACGTTTCAGGAATGCCAATTCACGATTGACGGTCGCATTCGATGCCCCATGCGTCAAGCGCTTCTGCTTGTAGCGTTCGATGTCATCGCTCGTGACGTGTGCCGCTAACAGGTGACCGAAAACCGGCTCTAAATGCTGCTTCCAGCGCATTTGGACGTGCCCGAGTGATCGCTTGCCATTGACTTCGTAATCGCGCAGAACAGCATCCATCAATTCGGACACTCGTACCTTCTTACCTTCGGCGCTATAGGTGCCTTGTTCGAGTCGGTTCTCGTTTGTCTCCAGTCGCGTTGTCGCAACGTACGTATCCTCCAGCGGCCAGGAGCCTCATCATATTGTCGCACCCATTCCCGCCCGACACCTGTGCGGTCGATCACCGGATTCTGCAGTGGTTCGGGAGTACAATGCGCGTTTATGCAAATCGTGCAATTAGGGCTGCTCGCGGGCATGCACGAATCGGCAAGGATATGGATGTAACCAACGGACCGAACACGGAAAGCATCCCTCCGCCGGTACAGATCCGTTTTGATTTCAATATATGTCGGCTGGATTTCTTGTCATGAAACCCTGAGGACGGATGTTGCGCATGCAAAACAAACATGAATTTAGAACGATTGCCTTAATCTTTATATTGTTTTCCGGAATGATAGGTTGCTCGGGAAACGCGAAGCCGCCGCAGCCGGCAGGGGGCGGAGTTCAGGCCATGCCTGTGAAAGTCATGGAAGCTAAGGCGATGCCTGTCAATGATGCCACTGCGTACGTGGCGACCCTCAAATCGCGAGACTCGGCCGTGGTTATGCCGCAGGTGGAGGGCCAGATCACGCAGATCTTCGTGCATTCAGGGGATCGAGTCGCGGAGGGGAGCGCTCTCATGGAGATCGATCCGCTAAAGCAGCAGGCGACCGTAAAGAGCCAGGAGAGCGCCCGCGCGGCACAGCAGGCGCAGCTGAATTGGGCGAAGCAGCAATACCAGCGAACAGAGAATCTGGCAGGCGCTGGAGTCGTGAGCAAACAGGATCTGGATCAGGCAAAAGCGACATTGGATGCGGCGCAAGCGCAGATGGACGCCCTGAGTGCGCAAGTTCGAGAGCAGGAGGTGCAGCTTCGCTACTACAAAGTGACGGCCCCTCGAACAGGCATCGTGGGAGACATTCCAGTCCGGGTAGGAGATCGCGTCACGACAAAGTCGCAGTTGACCACTGTCGATCAGCCAGGCAGCCTCGAGGCATATGTCTATGTGTCGGTCGAGCGCTCAGCGCAATTGAAGATGAATTTGCCGGTACAGATTCTCGACAGCACCGGAAAAGGTCTGGCAGACACAAAAATCAGCTTTATCTCTCCGCAGGTGGACAACACGACGCAGACGGTGCTGGTGAAGGCCCGAATATCGAATGAAAATGACGCACTTCGGCAGTTGCAGTTCATACGGGCGCGGGTGATCTGGGGGACTCACCAGAACCCTGAAGTGCCGATTCTTGCGGTGTCGCGGTTGGGGGGACAGTACTTTGCCTTTGTCGCGGAACCACAGGAAAAGGGAGGGTTCATCGCGAAACAACATCCACTGACTATTGGCGAGATCGTCGGCAACAACTTCGAAGTACGAGAGGGGATAAAATCCGGCGACAGAATCATTGTTTCCGGAACGCAGTTTTTGATGGATGGGATGCCGGTGGTTCCGATGAGCTGAGTTGGGCTTCGGCGTTCGGACTCTGGAATTCTAGCTTCCGTTAGTTCATTTTGTTCATAACGACAATAGGCAAAGGTTCGTTCATGTTTGCAAATTTCTTCATACGGCGTCCGGTGTTCGCCTCGGTTTGCGCGATGTTAATCGTGTTGGCAGGCGCAGCGGTAATTCCGACTCTGCCCATAGCGCAGTTCCCTAATCTAGCCCCGCCGCAAGTGGAGGTTTCGAGCTTTTACATTGGCGCCAGCGCGCAGACTGTCGAGAGTGCGGTCACAATTCCGCTCGAACAACAGATCAACGGAGCCGAGGGAATGAAGTACATGACCTCGACCAGCGGCAATGATGGATCGAGCGGCATCACCGTGACATTCGATCTGACACGCGATCCTGACCTGGCCACCGTCGATATTCAAAATCGGGTGAACACTGCACAGGGAAGATTGCCGAGTGCTGTGAAGTCCGTCGGAATCACGACCCAGAAGAGTTCGCAGAACTTCGTTTTCGGCGCAGCGGTCACGTCTGAGAACAACCAATACTCGACCCTGTTCATGAGCAATTACCTCGACGTGTACGTAAGGGATACGCTTAAGCGAATCCCGGGCGTAGCCGACGTGCTGATTTTCGGCGAACGCAAATACTCCATGCGTTTGTGGCTCGACCCGGTGCGCATGGCGGGACGTGGGTTGACGGCACCTGATGTAGTGAATGCGCTCGAAGAGCAGAACGTTGAAGTCGCAGCCGGGCAGGTTGGACAGCAGCCGGCAATGCCAGGGCAACAGTATCAGGTCAGTGTGCGAGCCGTGGGGCGGTTGAGTGAGCCGGCGCAGTTCGAGAACATTATTCTTAAAACGAATGCAGACGGCACGCTGGTCCGACTTAAGGATGTCGGGCGGGCCGAACTTGGGGCGGAGCAGTATGCATCGGACCTGAAGTTTAACGGGCAGGACGCGGTGGGAATCGGAGTGACGCAGCTCTCGACGGCGAATGCGTTGGACGTGGACCGGCGGGCCATCGAGGAGCTTGACCGGTTATCGAAGAGCTTCCCGCCAGGAATGCATTACACGCTGGCATTCGATACGACGGATGCGGTCAGCGAGTCGATTAAAGACGTGCTGTTTACAGTAGGTTCGGCGATCGCGTTGGTCATCCTGGTGATTTTCATTTTCCTAGGTGACTGGAGAACTACGATGATTCACTTCATCGCCACTCCTGTCTCGTTGATCGGCACTTTCGCTTTCGTGAAGTTACTCGGCTTCTCCATCAATACGCTAACGCTATTTGGCATCACGCTCGCAACCGGACTCGTCGTCGATGACGCAATCGTGGTCATTGAGAACATCGAGCGTCACATGGCGGGGGGAGAGCACGACTCCCGCAAAGCCTCTGTCGCCGCCACGAACGAGATTACGAGCGCGGTCATCGCGACTTCGCTGGTGCTGGTGGCGGTGTTTGTACCGGTTGCATTCTTTCCCGGAACAACTGGCATTCTGTTTCGTCAGTTTGCGCTGACTATTGCATTTTCGATCGCAATCTCCGCTTTCAATGCACTGACGTTGGCACCGTCGCTAGCCGCTATCTTTCTGGCAGGGGGCCATCACAAGAAGATGTGGTTGCTGCAAAAGTTCGACGATGGTGTGAATCGGATGATCAACGGATATCGTCGCTCACTGCATCACTTCCTGGAACACAAGATAGTGATGGTGGTGGTGTTCTTCGCTGGTCTGGGACTCACCTATTTCGTATTTACGCGCGTGCCGAAGTCGTTTGTGCCAGATGAAGATCAGGGATTTTTGATAGTGGTGATGCAGTCCCCGGCGGGGGCTTCGCTCGAGTACACGGCTTCGATTGGAAATCAGGTAACCCAGATCATGAGGCGGCAGGAGGAAGTGGAGAACATTTTCTCCGTAGCCGGTTTCAGCTTTTCAGGAGCGGCGGCCAACCAGGGATTGATGTTTGTGTCGCTGAAACCGTATTCGCAGAGAAGGGGCGAGCAGCACTCAGCCCCGGCGATCTTGAATCGGACTCGACCGCAACTGTTTGGAGTCTCGGGAGCGATTGTGTTTGCGACGCTGCCTCCAACTATTCAGGGACTCGGGGCTTTTGGCGGATTCCAGTTTGTCGTGCAGGATCTCGCTGCGCACAGGCTCGATGAACTGGCAGCAGCGACGCAGGGGCTGATTCGAAGCGCATCACAGCGGAAAGACCTGGTCAGCTTGTACACGCCTTTTACGGCAAATGACCCGCAATTTGTGGTCACGATCGACCGAGAAAAGGCGAAGAGTTTGCACGTTCCGCTTTCCCAGATTACCGACACCCTGGGCGTGTACATGGGATCGGCGTACGTTAACGACTTCGATTTCAGCAATCGGTCCTATCGCGTATACGTTCAAGCCGAGAAGCAATTCCGATCGACAGCGAAGGATATGAAAGAGTTTTATGTGCGCTCCGACAGCGGGGCGATGGTGCCGCTCGATAACCTGCTCGCAATTTCGCAGACGACTACACCGCAGTTGATCAGCCACTACAACCTGTTTCGATCGGCGGAAATCGATGGTTCGGCGGCACCGGGTTACAGTTCTGGGCAAGCCATTACGGCGATGGACGAACTGGCGAAGAAGTTGCCGCAGGGATTCTCGTACAGCTGGACGGGACTATCGCTTGAGGAATTGCAGGCGGGCGGGACATCTCTGCTACTTTTTGGGTTGGGAACATTGGTTGTCTATCTGACGCTTTCTGCACAGTACGAAAGCTTTATTTTGCCTTTCATCGTGTTGCTGGCCGTTCCAATGGCTCTGCTGGGAGCGTTAGGAGCACAGTGGATTCGCGGGCTGAACGACGACGTGTTCTGCCAGGTGGGGCTGGTAATGCTTGTCGGACTGGCGAGCAAAAATGCGATTCTGATCGTCGAATTCGCTGAACAATTGCGAGAACGCGGATTGCCACTAGTGGAGGCCACGATCCAGGCGGCGTCGATCCGGCTGCGACCAATATTGATGACATCGCTGGCGTTCATCTTGGGCGTTGTGCCCTTAGTCGCTGCAACGGGCGCCGGCGAGAACGGCCGTCATTCGGTGGGCACGACGGTGTTCGGCGGGATGATCATGTCGACGGTGCTGAATCTGTTCTTTATTCCCGTGCTCTATCTGATCATCGAGGGGTGGCGGGAACACGGGAAGGCGCCCGAGCATCGGTAGGGCGATTCTTTCGCTTTTGGGGCTAACCGGTTTTTCCTTCCTCACCCACCGCTTGGGCGGTGGGCTTCATTCTTTCGACGTTTCGCGACTGACGCGAAACGGAGGCACTGGTCACTCTCGAGCTGGCTCGGACCGCCCACCCCACCGCTAAGCGGCAGAAAACGGCAAATGACGCAGTCTCAACGCTGCACGATTTAGGGTCGATTCGGCATGCCGGGAGTCGCTATTATCGATCTTCGATTGGCAGGTGGAGGGAAAGCTTCGATTGCCGTTCCACCAGTTTTCACTCTCGTCCCATCTCGAAGAATAAGATCTTCCACTGGCTGCGGCCACGGTGGCTTTAGCTCGTCAGCCGGCCACCGAGTCCAGTCAAGGCTCGCCTGCATGGCTTTTTGGTACTGTGGAGACCACCTTCCCACCCAAATTCGAAGTCGCGGACGTAAAAATGTTGTGGTTGATAGAGGTGATTCGCCTGAACGTATTGCGTGCCAGTTTCGCCACCCGGGCGGGGAGGATGTCGAAGTCAATATATATCAGTTCAATGTATGCGCGGCGGGGACAGACGGAGGGGATTCTTGTAGGCAGCAAAACAAAACGTCCCAGACTCGTTTGAGTCATGGGACGCTCGTCGAACAAGCCCTCCCCCGAAAGATTGTTCATGAACAGCCTATCGGTAGTGGGGGTACCTGGGAATGGCACGAACGGGCTATTTATGCGAGTGTGGCCTATCTTTGGTAACTTCGACGGGTTACGTCACGGAGGTTTCTTCGTCCAACACCACGACCCGGCTCAAATTGCGGGGATGGTCGGGATCGAGGCCCTTTTTCAGTCCAGTACAGAGGCCGGTCAACTGGCCGGCAAACACGTAGGGTGCCAGGCGCACCACTTCCGGCAGATCAAAATCGAATTCTACGATGAGATCCGACGCCGCCCGGGCGCGTTTGTCGGCCCGATTGGTAACCGCCAGCGTCGTTCCTCCCAGCCCCTTGATCTCCTGCAGAACATCACACTCGGCCTCGTAGCCCTGCTCGGACAGCAGGAACATGATCAGCGTCTCCGGCCCGACAATCGACTTGGGTCCGTGGCGGAATTCCAGGGTGTGAAAGCTCTGCGCGTAAGAGACTGACATCTCCGTGATCTTGAGCGCAGTCTCGCAGGCCAAACCGAAGAACAGCCCCTGGCCCAGACACACGTAATCGGCGAACTGGTGTGAGCCCACGAAGTCGCGCACCTGGGGATGCAGGCTGTCCATGGCGGGCTGCGCCAGGCCGGACAATTTGCCGAGAGACTTCAGGAGTTTGCAGTCGTCAGCCTGGCAGGCGGCCAGGTATTGCAGGCCCAGAAGCATCGATGAAAATGACCGTGTCATCACCGTGCTCTGTTCGTCGCAAGGCAGCAGCGGCAGGGTGGCGGTTGCGATCTGCTCGAGCGGTTGGTCCGGCGTGCCGGTGACGGCAAGTACGCGAATGTTTTTCTCCCGCTCCAGCAATCGCGCCGCCTGGACGGCCTCCGACGTGCGGCCGGAACGGGAAATTACGACCGCCGCAAGATCTTCTGCATCAGCCAGTACCAGGTCGGGAAAGAGCAACAACTCAGAAGCCGGAATTGCCCGGGCACGTATCCCGGTGATGCGACTCCATGCCGCCGCCGCAGCAAGCGCGATGTAGTAGCTCGAGCCGCAGCCGATAAACAGCCATTGGCGGGCGGAATGGAAAGGCTGCCGGATTCGCGCCAGCGATCCTTCGCGCTCCAGGCCCTCGAGACAGCGTCCCCAGAATTGGGGCTGAGACAGAATCTCACTCAGGGAATCCGCGCCCGGAACGCCCGTCATCGTGGACGGTGCAGCCTTCTTCTGGTCGAACAAGCGCTGGTCAGACAAGCGTCACCTCGATCCCCAACTTTTTGAGAGCCTTAAGGTCGGACTTGGGAATGCCGTGGTCGGTGATGACTTCCTGCAACGCCGTGGGGGGAACGATCATGGACAGACTGCGCCGGCCAAACTTGCTGGAATCGCACACCGCGACGGTCCGCTTCGCAACTTCAACCATGATCCGGTTCACTTTGGCTTCGAGAAGATTGGGCGTGCTCAACCCATAGTGGACATCAAAACCGTCCACACCGAGAAAGAGAATGTCGGCATTCAAGCCGCGCAGGGTCTCCTCCGCAATCGGCCCCACCAGCGAAAAAGAGTTTTTACGTAAAGTGCCGCCGGTCAGGATCACTTCCACCGGGGCGCCGGTCAGATCGGCCGCAATATTCAACCCGTTGGTGATAATCGTAATATTATGAAAGTTCCGTAAAGCGCGCGCAATGGCGGTGGTGGTAGTGCCGGAATCGAGAATCACCACCTGGCCTTCCTTGACCTGGGCCGCGGCGGAGGCTGCAATTCGCAGCTTCTCCTTGCGGTGCAGCTTCTCCTTTTCCCGCAGGGAAGGGTCTTCCAGCGCGCCTTCGCGGGCCGGTAACGCGCCCCCGTGGGTGCGATGCACCAGGCCGTGGGCGTGCAGAAGTTCCAGATCTTTCCGGATGGTGACCTGGGAAGTATCGAATTTCCGGGCCATGTCCGCGACCAGCACACGGCCATCGCGCTCCAGGTCTTCGATAATGGCCCGCCGGCGCTCTTCGTTAAGCACGTTTGTCCCGAAACCAGGGCTTATGATTGCCCTTTCTTTTTATATCGTTTGCTTTCGATTGTCCAGCCCAAAAGGAGGAGCCGGCCCCGGCAGTGGCTGGGACTCAGAGGCCAGGACACTGCGCCGCTAGAATTCGATTCCCAGGCGAACGCTGTAATTCCGCGGGGGCCCGACACCGGTGCCCGAGAAGAGGCCGGCAAAATTGATTACATTGAGCCGGTTGTTAAAGTTCTGCACGTCGGCTTGCAGGCGCATGAGCAGGTGTTCTCTCCGTACCAGTTCGGCGCCCACTGAAGCTCCCAGCGAGAATGAAGGCCGAACCCTTCCCCGGTCCAGGTTGACGCGATCCACAATCTGTTGTCCGAATTGCTGAATGGCTTCCTGGACTGTGCCATCGAACTCGGTGGGCAAGCCGCTGCCGTAAGCTCCTCCGAGCGCCACCCAGGCGCGGGACACCACTTGATAGCGAAAGCGGGTGCTGATCGTATTTCGCTGGTCCTGAGACACTGGAAAGCGGCCGGTATTGGCCAGCGCGTCAGAGGCCTCATCGCCCAGGAACAGGCCGCCGGTCACGGGGGTGTAACCAAAGCCCACCATGTTGGAGTAGCTGATTTGGCCGGAGAGGCGTCCCCAGTCGGGCAGATCCAGCTTGGTCTCGACACCATGGATGGTCCCGCGGCGGAAGGCGATGGGAAAGCTCACTCCAGTATCGAACAGCACATCGTCGTCGGCGTAATTATCAAAGACGCGATCGTAGTAATTCAGGTCCAGCTTCAGCTTTCCGAAGAAACCTTTCGTGATTCCGGCCTCGTAGAAATCTCCATGCGAGGGTTCTACCGGAAGGCGCAACACCTCGGGGTTGAGTGCCACTACCGCGGGAGAGCTGGCGAGCAGAATATTTTCCGCCGCGGGAGTCTGGAAGATCCGGTCATAGGAAGCATGCAGCACCATATCAGCTCGGGGCCAATACCAGGCGATTCCCAGCCGGGGACTCAGCGCGTTGCGACCGACCACCAGGCGATAGTGGTCCCAACGCAACCCGGCGCTCAGGGTCCAGCGGCCGAGGCGCATCAGGTCCTGCACGTAGAGAGCTTGCTCGCGATCCAGTCCGTGGCCCAGGAAATTGAAAGCCGGCGGCGTGCCGGGATCGAACTGGCTGAAATCGGTAATGGCGTAGTCGAACTGTTCATGGATGGAGCCGTAGTCCATGTCCGCGCCGGCCTTGATTTCATGAACGCCATGATGAATCGAGATATTGCTCTTGAGATAGAGTTCCCGGAAGCTGCGCTGCTGCCCCCCGATAATGGGAGTGGAGAATGCGTTTGATGAGAGCCCGGATGAATCATCTCTCGACATGAGCCGGAAATCGCCCAGCACATTGGAGGAAAAAACATGCTGGTACGAAAGAATGCCGATGGTCTCATTGCTGTTGCGGTCCTGGCGTTGTCCGGCGTCCTGCTGCAAGAATTCATTGGGCACCTGAAACACCGTCTGCTCGTGCCGAACGATAAGACCCAGGCGGTCGCGGTCGGTGAGGTCGCGCTCGTAGTGCGCGGCAAAGCTGCTGGTGGTGGCACGATTGGTGAAGTTGTCGAGCACGGGTGGATCGAGGTAGCGATCGGTAAGGGCGCCCTCGGCGCTGATTCCGAGAGTGTTCTTGCCCCAACCCTGCTGCACCATCAGGTAGCCGCCGGCCGTGACGAAGCTGCCCCCTGAAGCCACAAACTTGCCGTGAAAGCCCGGCCGGAAGTCGCGAGCGGTAGAAATCTCAACCACGCCGCCCAGTTTTCTTCCATATTCTGCGGGAAAGTTCGCGGTGAGGATAGTCATCGACTCGGCATCATCGGCTTCGATCTCGGGTGCGAACGATGGCGAACGATTGTCGGTCAGGGGAATTCCATCGACCACGTATTGCGTCTGATATTCCGAACCCCGCGGATGCAAGACCCCATTCGATTCGAGCAGCCAGCCGGGCTGTGAGTTCACCAGGTCGATGACCGAACGGCCCGGCAGCGCCGTGCTGCGATGCTCGAGCGTATCCGTTCCCACCCGGTTGATCGTCCCCGTACGATGAGGATCAACCAGCGTGTCGGAGTCCCGGACCTCTACCGCGGTCTGCGTAGATGCAAGCGAAAGTTGGATGCGCAGTTCGCTGGAAATCGCGGACCGCATTTCAACCACGCTGGAATAGACAGCAAAGCCGGGGCGCTTCACCTCGATGCGGTATACCCCGAAGGGAAGATTCCTCGCCACCAGGATGCCTGCTTCATCGGTGACATAGCTCTGGCGAAACTGATTGGCCTCGGAGACCAACTCCACCGAAGTCTGCAGACCCAGCCCCGTGGGGTCTACAACCCTCAGTCGCAACCCGCCCGAGCTACTCTGTCCGAAGAGTTGCACCGCGAACAGGCAAACAAGCAGGCACTTCCTCATTGTCCCCCGCCATAATCAACCACTTTAACGTATGTTACACCGGCGTGGGTTCCACACCTCCTGCCTCGAAGCGTTCGCCACCTTCAAATTGAGGCGGGAATAGCCTTCGCGGCCAATGCGAAAACCGGTCCCTGGGTCGGGTTCGGCGGGGTCTGGTCGTTGAACGACGTTCATTTCACGAAAACTTCAGGACTTCCTTCTTCAAACGGCGCAAGTTGTCCAGGGCCGTCCTGATTTCCTGCCGTTCCGCAAGATAATCGGTACTCTGCAACAGGACCTCACTGCGAGCGAGGATGGCGGCCTCTGCGATTTCGAATTCGCTTGAAAAGAGTCCGATGGTCAGTTTCCTGCAAGGCGGCCTCGTATTCCAGTTGCCATTGCGATAAGGACCCGTCGGGAACCGAAGAGGAGAATTCATGGGACGCCATCGGTCATCTCCTGACCCGCGATACGACGGGTAGCGAAGGCCATCGTAAAAAGGAAACCCGAGGGCGTCTGCCCGCTGTGTACACCCCATTCGTACGCCGCCGGACTTCGGAGTGGAGGCCAAGCCGTTGATTTGGCTGGCCCGAACCACTAGAATGACGTGATTTCACGAGACCGGGCGGGCGCAGATCCGCGCCACTCTCGTAGATTTTTTGGGGGACTATGAAACTATCAAACAGGAAATTGCCATTCGTTGACGCCGGCGTGCTCATTGCCGGGCTGGTCATTGCCATCACAATGACTGCCAGCCCAGCCTCTGGTCAGGGCAATACAGCTGGCGCGGACGTGTATAAGGCGAAGTGCGCTACCTGCCACGGCCAGGACGGCAGCGGCAACACTCCCGTGGGAAAAAGCCTGCAGGTAGCCGATCTGCGCTCCGCGGCGGTCCAAAGCAAATCCGACGCTGAACTCATCCAGTCTGTAACAGAAGGAAAAGGCAACATGCCGGGTTTCAAAGGCAACATCACCGATGACGAGATCCATGCAGTGGTGACCTTTGTCCGCACCTTTGCCGGCAAGGGCGATTCCGCCCCCAAGAAAAAATAGGGCGGCTACCGATCTCCACATTGCCGTTTTTCGACGCGGAACAGGACGGCACCAGCGTAGTATCGTTCACGCCGTTTCATGGGAGGCCTTCGCGCTTCGCCGAAGCTGACCACTTCGGCTGTATACTTTCCCCCTCGCAAGCACCATCGGGAGCTCTCATGGAACGAACTCGGTTCATCATTGTCGCGATGGGGTTGTGGTTGCCTCTCCTGTCTGTGGCGTCCGCACAGGATTCATCCAAGGTCATTGCCATGGAGAACTTGTGGAACCGCGCCGAGTTGAACAATGACGCGCCTGCGGTGCGGCTCCTGCTGGCGGACGATTTCGTCATGACCGTGGCCGAGGGCACTCTATACAACAAGTCGCAGATCGTGGCCTCGGTGGCCGACAAGTCCTATCGCCCGGAAGCCCTGCAATCCTCCAACATGGTGGTTCATTCCTACGGAAATACGGCTGTGGTAACCGGCGCTTACTACGAAAAGGGAGTGGACAAGGGCAAACCCTGGGAACGCCGCGGCCGCTTCACCGATACCTGGATGAACCTGGATGGCCGCTGGCAATGTGTAGCCAGCCACTTCAGCGTCAAGCCGAAATAAGCCGATGTGGTTAAGGTTTTGCGCGTCCCCTAAATCCTTCATGCCCCAATCCGCCCAATACTGGATCGACAAGCTGAACCTCATCCCTCATCCCGAAGGCGGATACTATCGCGAGACTTACCGTTCGGAGCTTTCGATTGCCCGGGAAGCATTACCGCCTCAGTTCGCTGGGTCCCGGCTGGTTTCGACGGCAATCTATTTCCTGCTGGAGGGCGAGAACTTTTCCGCCTTCCACCGTCTACGGTCGGATGAAATGTGGCACTTCTATGCCGGCAATCCAATTACCGTGCACGTGATCGAGCCGGACGGCGAGTATTCTGAGATTCAGTTGGGCAGCAACCCCGATGCGGGCGAAGTGTTACAGTCGGTGGTCAAGGCCGGACGGTGGTTCGCTTCCCAGGTTCGAGATGCCAAAGCGTTTGCGCTGGCGGGCTGTACGGTGGCGCCGGGCTTCGATTTCGCGGACTTCGAACTGGGCAAGCGACCGGATCTGGTGAAACTCTACCCGCAGCATCGCAGCCAAATTGAAAGATTGACGCGAGACTGATCGTTATTCGGGCCAGATCCCCGCCGCCGTGCCTGACAGAATCTGCTGCCGGGTTCCCGCACTCAGCGGCAGCCCCATGAAATCATCCAGGTTCTTCTTGATGTCGGGGACGCCCGGGCCCGGCCAGTCCGTGCCAAAGAGTGTTTTGACGGCGATCTCTTCCAGCCGGGGAAAGTATTCAAGCAAGGTCTTGGGTGGAATGCCGCTGATATCCAGATAAACATTGGGATGGCGGCGCAGAAGAAAGAACGCGGTGTCCACCCAGAGCGGCCGCCCGCCGTGCGCCAGAAGAATTTTCAGCCTGGGAAAATCCACCGCGACATCGTCGATGTAAATAGGGTCCCCAAACTTGTTGCGGGCCCCGTGAAAAATCGATGTCCCGGTGTGGAACATCACTGGAACTCCGTTGGCCTCCGCTGCCCGGTAAATGATTTCCAGTTCTTTCACGCCATGAAGATAGTCGTTGGGAAACAGCAACTGGTGCGGAGGATGGATCTTGATCATGCGAATCTTCAGCCGCAGAATCTGCTCGACGTCGGCCATGATGTTCGGGGACTGCCGGGGATGAAGGCCGCCACACGAAATCAGGCGTCCCGGCTCGGCCCTGGTATAGTCAGCCACCCATTGGTTGACTTCGGGACTGAAGCCAATCACTTCCGGCGCAACATAGTTGATCAGCACCGCCCGCCCGATACCGGAAGCGTCAAGATATTTCAGGAAGGCCTTGGGGGACTTGCAGAATTCAACGATCTGATCGAAATTCGGCCGCTTATGTTTTAACAGGGCCAGCGCCTCCGGCTTGAACATTTCAAGCGGCTGAATATGAATGTGGCAGTCAGTAACCATGGGATGCGCCATCGCAAATGGCTGAAGGTGAGGTAGAACCTTATCCAACGCAGGTTATTATTTGCAACTCAAAAGTTTGCTGGTCACGAGCGCACCTTGTGCCTTGCTTCAGTCGGTGGGGTTTCTTGGAAACTTCTGGTAGGGCAGCCGCACTCCGTCAACTTCAATCTGGTCAGCCCGCATCGCGTCCGGCGCTTCGAAGCCCTGGGCCCCGGCATGGGTGACGAAGTCGTCCTGGTCCACTCCGTCGCCGCTCACTCCCAGTCCTCCCACCAGCACACCATTTTTGTACAGAGGCAGGCTTCCGGGGAAGAACACGACTCCGTTTTGATTAGCGTTGGCGGCCTGCGAACCCTGAGTGCAGGGATGCGCCAGGTCGAACAGAAACAGGTTGAAGAAAGGACCAGGGCCAGACCCGTCAATGCCAGGAGTGAACAGCGGCTGGGCTCCGAATCCAATCGTCCGGTTGGTGACCGCTGTGCCCGCCGGAACTCCCGGCAAATCGGAATTGCCCGCCGGATTGCTGAAGTAAATCACGTTGCGGGCTTTGGCCACCGCAACGTCGATGCTGAACACGGTTCCGTCAGGCATGCGGTGCAAGGCCAGCACCGTGCCGTCGAGATCCGCCACTGCAATTGTCATCCGCGACCGCGAGCCGGCGGGAAGGCGAATCACCGCGCGCGTCAACTCTGCGGTAGCGACAGCATGATTGATGATAGCGGCCACATCGCTTTGCGTGAGCCCCGACGCTCCGCCCACTGGCCCCACCAGATCGCCTTCTGGAGGCAAGCCTCCAGCCAACGGGCCCACTACGAATGTACCCGCTGCCGATCCCGGTCCCACTCCGCTGGGTGCCGTGGTCTGGTTCACGAAGGGCAAGGAAATGCCGCCGATAATGACTACTCCCGGCGGAGGAAGTTGCGCCGCCGTCGGCAGCAAGCCCGCTTGCGAGGCGCCGGAGAAGGCAGCATACTCAGCCACAGCCGCCGAAGTACTCACTACTCCAACTCCTCCCACGGCGGCCCCGTTCTTGAACAGCGGAACTCCTCCCGGATTCACCGCAGCCGGATCGCTGTCACTGGCGTCTGCTTTGCCGGTGATCACTCCCAGGCCCGGGCTCAACCCGTCGATCGACCGCGCCGGGTCCACACTCTGGCCTGCCAGAAACGTGGCATGGAGCGGGCAGCCCCGATTGGTATTCTCGATCCCATACAAGTCCGCGTTGGGAGCATCCGACACTCCCGGCGGAAAGTGAATGCCGCTGATAAAGCGAACCGTCCGGCTGGAAAGTGGCGCTTGATTGTTGCTGAACAGCGCAGCCGTACGCGCCAGAGCGACGGCAAGTTCATTGCTATCGACCGTGGCCCCGAAATTTCCAGTTGAAGTCAGAGGCGCGGTGGCGTTGCGGAACAACGCCAGGATTTTCCCCGCCCGATCGGCCACAGCGATCACCAGTGGAGCGTCCGCCGATTGAGCTGCTGCCTGAACGACCTGCTTGACGTCAGCCGAACTGAGCGGGGTAGGCGTCACGGATGGAGAGGAGGGCGGCGTCGTGTCTCCCCCGCCGCATGACATCAGCAGACTGCCCACCAGCACTAATAAAGACACACAGACCGGCACCATCCCGGCGCGGAGCGGCCGAGGATTCATTGGGCTTCGATAGGACAGGCGAGCCTCTTTCTCGAGCATGACATTCTGCCGCTGGAAGGAATTTAATACGCTACCGGCCCGGGAACGACAGGGCTGACACCTTCGTGTAACCACAGTGGTCACTCCCAAGGCTCCGTAACGTTGACTTTCCACAGCGCTCTGGCACAATTCGCCTAAGCTAAAAAATCAGCTTTTCGCTTGGGGAAGGGGAACTATCTTGGACACCTTCAGACGCCTTATTGCCGGAGTTCTCTGTCTATTGTTGTCTGCGCTGCCCGCGGTGGGCGCGCCGCCCGTGAGAGCACAACGTGCGGGCGAGATCAAAGCGTTGATTCCGGCTGCCACGAAAAACGAGCAAACCACCAAGGCCAAAGATGAGCTCGATTGGAATGACCTGCTCAAGACGGCGGCGAGCGGCCGGGTGCGGGCAGGCCTGGACGATGGTTCCATCCTCAGCGTGGGCGCGAACAGTGAATTGCGCGTGCTCCAGCATGATGCCGCGTCCCAGCAGACCTCGCTGGAAATGAACGCCGGCCGGTTGCGCAGCAAAGTCGTGAAAATCACGCAGCCCAATGGAAAATTTGAAGTGCACACGCCCAATGCGGTCATCGGCGTGGTCGGCACGGATTTCTACGTCGAGTACGGCAACAACAAGACCACCGTAATCTGCTACACCGGAGTTGTGACGGTCTCGCCTCTGAGCGGCGCCCACGCCGAAAACAATTCTTCCAACGCCGCGAATGCCGGCAACCAGATGACTCTGACGGCCGGTCAGATGGTCGAGATCACCGCCGAAGTGCCCCCGGGCGGATTCCACTCGCAGCCCACACCCGGCGATGTACAGAATGCGAGCATGGTTTCAACCGAGGTTCCGGACATGCCTTTCCCAGCGACAGCCGGCGTGACCAGTCCCTGGCATTGGGCGCTCATGATGGGCGCGTTCGCCGGCGCAGCCGTTGGTCTTACTTTTGCTGTGGATCGAGGAACGACTACGGCTCCGGTTCCGGTGCGAACGCCAGGCTGTCCTGTGGGCGTGCCACCGTCACAATGCAACAAGTAAGCCGGGTGGAAGAATCTTGAAACTGGTGAACGTGTACCCGACCAGACCGGGATGACACCGCAAGCCAATCGGAGATGGTCGGCACGGCTCGGCCGAGTTACGGCCCGCCAGGTGGATCTTGCGCTGGCCCTGCTGGTGACTCTTGCTGGCCTGGTCCTATTTGCCTTTTCCGGCATCGGCGGCAACCGTCGTGCCGGGTTCCTCTTTCTCCAGAATATCGAGCTTCGCACTCTGGATCTGCGTTTTGCCCTGCGTGGCGCCCGGCCACACGATGATCGCATCGTGATCGTCGGCATCGACGAGAAAACTCTTCAGAAGCTGGGATCGTTCCCTCTGCCGCGAAAATCATATGCCCAGCTGGTGCAAAGCCTGTCCGGTGCAGGCGCGCGCGTAATCGCCTTCGACGCCACCTTTCCCACTCCAGAGAGCAACTCAGCGCTGGCCGCCCTGCAGAAGCTCCAGACGGAAATCGCACCGGGCGCTCCTCCGTCCTTTCTGAAAAAAATTCAGGACCTCGAGACCGCCAGCGACCAGGATGCCATCTTCGCCGCCGCCCTCAAACAATCCGGCAACGTGATCCTTGGACATTTGTTTCTGGATGAGCAACGGGCCCGGTTATCCGATCCCAAGAAGGCGGAAGAATATTTCAATGTCGCATGGGCCAAGGCATTTCCGCAGGTGCTCAAGGTCAAATCCAAAGACGGACGCGACTTCGATATGGGCAAATCATGGATCGAGAATGGGGGCACGGTTGCCGCCGGGGCCGAAGCCAACATCGCGAAGCTCGCGGAAGCCGCCTCGTCTTACGGATTCATTGACATCAATCCCGATTCCGACGGCACGCTTCGCCACGCCCTGCTCATCATGCGTTACCAGGACCAGGACTTCTTTCCCTCCCTGGCTCTGCAATCGGTGCGAGAGTATGAAAAGATTCCGGACCAGGAAATCGCCGCCTACATTGCCGAGACCGGACTGGAGCGCATTCAGTTGGGCAAGCACCTGCTGCTGCCCTCGCGCGACGGCACCGCTCTTATTAATTACACCGGCCCCTACCGGACGTATTCGCAATACTCTATGGCGGATGTGCTTGACGGGACCGTCCCGCCCGGCGCGTTCAAAGACAAGATCGTGCTGGTGGGCGCAACCGCCATGGCCATCGGCGACCTGCGCAATACGCCCTTCCAAAGCGGGACCGCCAGTTACATGGGAGTCGAGGTCCACGCCAATATCATCGATAACCTGCTGCACAGCGGGGAACCGGGGCGTACGTTTCTGACCCGGAGCATTCGCGAGGACCTGATTGACGCGGGCTTTATTGTGTTGTTCGGCCTGGCGTTCGGCGCCTGGTTCGCCCGCATCAAGCCGCTCTATTCCACGGTCTCCCTGGTGTGCGCTCTCGCCGTATTCGGCTGGTTTGTCTATTTCAGCTTTGGCTCGATGGGAAGGTGGCTCAGTTTTGTAATCCCCGCCGGCACACTGGTCGCGAACTACGCTGTGATCACAAGTTTTCGCATGATCTTCGAAGAGCGCGAGAAGCGGAAGATCCGCAAGACTTTCTCCCAGTACCTGTCCCCCGGCGTCATTGCCCTGATCGAAGGAGATCCGCAGAAATACATTCGCCCCGGCGGCGAGACCAAGGAACTGACCGTGATGTTCAGCGACATTCGCGGCTTCACCTGCCTCTCCGAGGGTATGACCGCCGACGAACTGGTGCGCCTGCTGAACGAGTATCTGGGAGAGATGACCGAGATCATCTTCAAAAACCTGGGCACGCTCGACAAATACATCGGCGACGCCATCATGGCATTTTGGGGATCGCCCTACCCCCAGAGCGATCACGCACTACGCGCTTGCCACTGCGCCCTCGAGATGATTAATGGCTTGAAGCGGCTCAACTCAAAGTGGGTAGGGGAAGGACGCAAGGAAATCGCCGTCGGAATCGGTCTCAACACCGGTCCGGTGAACGTCGGGAACATGGGATCGTCCAAGCGGCTGGCCTGGACCGTGATGGGAGACAATGTCAACCTGGCATCGCGCCTGGAAGGCATGACCAAGCAATATCGTTCCCATATCGTGATTAGCGAGGGAACCTACAGACAAATCGCCGATCGGTTCGTCTGCCGCGAACTGGACCGAATCCGGGTAAAAGGCAAGCATCAGCCGGTCGTAGTTTACGAATTGATGGACATCGAAGCGGCCAGACCGAAATACGAGGCGCTGATCACCCGCTTCGAGAGCGCGATGCAGGCCTATCACGCCCAGAACTGGCGCGACGCGGCGGGCCGTTTCGGTGAGCTACTCGGGTCCTTTCCAGAAGACGGCCCCACCCAAATCTTCTTGCAGCGCGCCCTCGAATTCATGGAGAATGCCCCGGAAGCAGACTGGGATGGCGTGTATGAGATGAAGAGCAAGTAAGCGAGACCGGGTGAAGCAGACGTTCAGGTAAGGGTGAGCAGAGTTTCAAGCCGGGCTGGAGTGAACCCACAGGCCAGGGTGGAGCAGGCCTTCAGGCCTGCATTTCTAACCGACAAATAAACGGGCTTTAGCCCCTGAGGTACCTCAGCGGCTGAAGCCGCCAACGGAAGGAAGGCACCATGCAGCGCTAAAGCGCTGCTCGACCCAAAAGCAGATTCCACCCAAAGCCGCGTCCCTGCCAAACGCAGACTCCCGCCTGAGCTGATTCAGATGCCCATTTAGTCGAGCCCCAGCACCAGCCTTCTCGCTTGCTCGTCACTTGGACCAAAGGGCCCGAGCCCGATGGAATCGGGGAACCCTCGCGAGTCGGCGAACATCCGAGGGAATACTCGCCCGCGTCGTTCGTCGGCCTCGGCGCCAGACGTCCATGTCAGCTCAGTCATCCAATCTAAAATGCGACGAAGGGCCGAGTAGTACTCGTCGTGCTCTTTCGCGTAACGAATGAGCCCGGTGTTCCAGTCATCGCCTGCGCAAAGCGCGTTAGTGAGATGCTCGACATCCAACAGGGTCAGGGACAGACCGCAGCCCCAGGACGGATCCGAAGACGCAGCCGCGTCGCCGATGAGCGCCACTCCGTTCTTGACCGGAGACTCGACCCAGTGATCTGCCCCGTCGAACTCAGCAAGTGGTCCGATCGCCTCGGCTCCCGCGAACCACGCTCCCGGCAGGCCCGTGGCTTTGCAGAGCTGCATGAACTCCTGGATCTTGCCTTGGCCTGAAAGGCCTCGACGACCAGCCGCTCCGGGGTACACGTAATATGTCCGGGCCCGCCGGCCCCCGAGCGGCGCCATCAAGGTGGCACAGCCCGGGCCAAATGCGAGGTGGATGGCTTCATCAGGAACATCGGTCCCCTGAATCAGAGTTCCGGCAATCATCAGGAGACTTGGATTTCGTCGGATTTGGAAGCCGGCCCATCCGCGAACCTGAGAGGCTCGCCCATCCGCTCCCACTACCAGGGGCACCCTCAGCGTTTGGCGGCTGCCTTCATGCTCGAAGGTCACGGTTGGGCTCCGGCCGGACCCGGCATCGACTCCGACGACAGTTGCGCCGCGCTTTACTTCAACTCCGCTGGCGCTCGCGCGTTCGAGCAGCGCTTCCTGCATCTTGGGGTGATAGATATTCAGCGAAGCCTCGCCGTGTGGCGTGGTTTCATGCAGGTCCCGGTTCATGACCGGATTGCCGAACATATAGATGACCCAGTGTTTCGACTGATGGCCACCGGCAGCGAGCAGATCGTCAACCAGTCCCAAGCGGCGCGCGGCCGCAACGCCCCAGGGCAGCATGTTCTCGCCCCGTACTCGATCCTTGAACTGGGTCTCCCGCTCCAGGACCAGGACCTTGTGGCCAGCGCGAGCCAAAGCCGCAGCAAGCGTGGATCCCGCAAGGCCGCCTCCTACAATGATGGAGTCAACACTCATTGGAGTTCCTCATCGATAAGTTGCAGGCTAAATGATCGGTCGCTTTGATCAGAAGGTAGCAAAACGCGGCCGGACCGCACAAGACTCGGGGTTCTGCGGGACACTCTGAGGTTTCTCCTCTAAGATAAAACTCCATCCGGTCAAAGGTAAGCATCATGAAAGTCCTCGTCATTGGCAGGGGTGTAGTGGGAACAATTTACGGCTGGGCCTTGTCCAAGGCAGGCATTGATGTTACCCATGTCGTGCGCAAGGAGGGGCTTCCTGACACCGACACCTTGGACTTGCTGGACTTGCGGCCCGGGTACTCGAAAAACAAGCAGGTCAGCTACGCCCCTAAAACAGTTGCACAGATCAACCCTTCAGACGGCTTTGAACTGGTGATCGTCGCCACCAAGCACTACCAAGCGGCTCAGGCTATCCACCAATACCTGCCTGATGCACCTGGTGCTAGGTTTCTATTGTTCACGGCCAATTGGGATGGACCGGGCGAGATCGACCGCCTTCTGCCGCGGTCTTCAATCCTTTGGGGTTATGCCGGTGCCAGCGGTGGCCTCGATGATCAGGGCATCCTCATCGTGACCATAGACCCTACGGTGCGCTTCGGAATGTTAGAAGGCTCCGATCCGGAGAAGTTCATGGCCGTGATGGAATTGTTCCAACGGGCTGGCTTCACTATAGACATCAAGTCCAACATCATCGAGTGGTTCTGGGTACACCATGCTATCAATGCCGGCGGCATCGGAATCTGCCTTTGGGCGGGAGGGATCGGGGAAGCGACCCGAAGTTTCAGGACATTGAGACTGGGGATATTGGCGACTCGGGAGGCGTTGCATGTCGCGGCGGACCGTGGTGTTGCCCTAGAGCGTTATCCGGACGCGAGAAGTATTTTGAATACGCCTGTTTGGCTCGCGCTACTTGCCGTTATCTATGCCATTCGGTTCACGGAAAAAGGTCGACGCCTTCTCAGGGCGAGCCACTTTGCCCACAGCCCGGAGGAAATGAAGCGATACTACTTCGATGTGCTCAACGCGGGAGTGAGCCTGGGTGTGGCCATGCCGCACTTGTCTTCGCTTCGCGACAAAATCGAACGTTATCAAGCAAACGAGGGTACGAAGACAGCCGGCACCGCGCGCCAATCTTGAATTGATCGTTGTTCAATGCGGCGCTGAAGCGCTGCTCCACCCGAAGGAGACTCCAGCCTGCTGGCTTACTGCTCGAAGTTCCGCCAATGACGGCCGTCCCGCTCCAGCAGGTCTTCGGCTTCTTTCGGTCCCCAGGTGCCGGATGCGTAGTTGGGAAAATTGCGCGGCGGCAGGGCCTTCCAGAGATCGAGCATCGGACTCACAACCCCCCACCCCGCTTCCACCATGTCCGCCCGTTGAAACAGCGTGGCGTCGCCCACCATGCAATCATGCAACAAGCGCTCGTAACCTGTGCTGGGCTGCTTGCCGAAGTAGTCGGAGTACTGAAAATCCATGTCCACCGTTCCCAATCGCATGATCGGCCCCGGCGTCTTGGCCGCGAAGCGCAACGCAATTCCTTCCTCCGGTTGAATGTGCAGGACCAGTTGGTTGGGCATGAGCTTTTCCACTTCGGTATCGCGGAAGAGCACGAAAGGCGCGCGCCGGAACTGGATGACAATATAGGTGCTGCGCGAAGCCATGCGCTTTCCGGTCCGCAGGTAAAAGGGCACACCTGCCCAGCGCCAGTTATCCACTTGCAGCTTCACCGCCACGAAAGTTTCGGTACGCGAATCGGGTGGCACGCCGGGCTCGGAACGATAGGCGGGAACGTGCTGGCCCGCGATCTCGCCTTCACCATATTGTCCGCGCACAGTCCGCGTCAGCACATCCTCAGAACTCAGGGGCTGCACCGCGTGCAGGATCTTGGCCTGTTCGTCGCGCACCGCATCTGCCTGAAAGGAAATAGGGGGCTCCATGGCGGTAAGGCTGATGAGCTGCATGATGTGGTTAGGCACCATATCGCGCAGGGCTCCGGCAGTATCGTAATAGCCGCCGCGCTGTTCAACGCCCACTGTTTCGGCCACCGAAATCTGCACGTGATCGATGTAGCGCCGGTTCCAGATCGGCTCGAAGATACCGTTGGCGAAGCGAAAGGCCAGGATATTCTGTACCGTTTCTTTGCCTAAATAATGGTCGATGCGGTAAACCTGCTTTTCGTCCACATCCTTGAGCAGTTGCTGGTTCAGCGCTCGCGCCGAATCCAGGTCGCGGCCAAACGGCTTTTCGACAATCACGCGGCGCCACTGATGATTTTCCTCGCTCATGAGACCGGTGGCGGCCAGCTGCTGCACGATGGGACCAAAGAAGTCCGGCGCAGTGGCGAGATAATAGAAATAGTTGCCGTGGGTCGCGTGCTCCTGGTCAACTTTCTGAAGCAACTCCTTGAGTTTCTGATACGTGTTCTGGTCGGCAAACTCGCCGGTGATATAGAACACGTGCCGCTCGAACCACTCCTGCAGGTCGGGATCGACCGGGCCATCCACGAACTCTTTCAGGTCCGCCACCAGCTTGGCACGATATTCGTCGGTGGACATCGGGTTGCGCGCGATGCCAATCATGGCGAATTCACGCGACAGCAGGTTGTATTTCGCAAGGTTGTAGAGCGAAGGGATCAACTTGCGGCGGGTAAGATCGCCGGCCGCGCCGAAGATAACCATAACGCAGGGATCGCCGCACCGCCCAACCCGCTCTCCTTCGACTGCCCTTGCCGCCTGCGACATGTTCGCACTCCCCTCGTCGGGCGAGTGTAACAATTCTGCCCGAGGTTTTGGTTTCCTGTGTCGGTACCAGTGACAAACCAAAGTCACGGGCCGCTGTTATGTTGCATGCCAGGAATCGCTATGGTACGAAAAGACATAACTCTCCTGGGGACGGTGGCGACGGGTGCTGACAGGCCGATGCTGGCACGGGTTCCTGTGGTCCATTTCGCCGCATGCTTCATGGACGCTGCGACTGCCTGTTTCTCTCTGCGTGTTTTCGCTGGTGGCTCTGGTCGCGCCTCAGGCGCAGGAAACCAACTCTCCCGCCGGATCGGGTCGGCAGATTCCGGAGCATCGTCCTGCCAACACAACGTCGCTGCAGGGAATCGTTCGGGACCAGCAAGGCCGCGCGGTTCCCGCTGTGCAACTCGAACTGCGCAACCCCTCCGGAGCTGCTTACACAACCCTCACGGGTGCAGAAGGGATCTTCCGGCTGCGCGACATACAGTTCGGGAACTATGAACTCATCCTGACCAAGCCAGGTTTCAAGACCCTGGCGATTCCACGATTGGAGCTGGCCAAGCCCGGGCTTTCAACTCTTGAGCTTCAGATGCAGGCGCTGACTGCGCTTGCTCCCGAAAACAAGGGGCCATCCGGTTTGCCGGGGCCGCCGCGCACGCCGTCTGCGGCCGCTCCTACCACGCCTTATCCGGGCATGAATGGTCCAGCTCCCGAAGTCACGGCCGTGGAATCGGATGCGGAAGCAATCCCTCCCGCGTCTGCCAACTTTTCTCCCCAGCCCGACCGCTGGGACACCGCCATGCCGGAGTGGCGCCGCTACGAGCAGCAGCGCGACACGCCCTATGTGAAGGGACACTGGTACGATCCCTTCAATCGCAATCGTCTTAAAGGCGACTATCCCATCTTTGGACAGCGCTGGTTTTTCAACTTCACCGGCACCAGCGTAACCGCCGTGGATGGCCGCCGCGTGCCATTGCCCAGCGGAGTGGACACCGAGCGACCCGACAGCGGCGACTTTTTTGGGCGGGGCGAGCAGGCCCTACTCACACAGGATCTTCGTTTCTCCTTCGACCTGTTCCGTGGCGACACCTCTTTCCGTCCGGTGGATTTCCGACTGCGCGTCACCCCTGAGGTCAGCCTCAACTTCCTGCAGACCCGCGAGCGCGGCATCGTGAACGTAGACCCGCGGGAAGGAATCAATCGCTTTGACACCCACGTTGGCCTGCAGGAAGCTTCCGTCGAAGCCAAGATCCGCGATTTGAGTCCGAACTATGATTTCGTTTCCGTCCGCGCCGGCATCCAGCAATTCACCAGTGACTTTCGCGGATTTATCTTCTCCGAAGAGCAGCCCGGAGTGCGGGTGTTCGGCAATCTGCGTTCCAACCGCCTGGCCTACAATCTCGCTTGGTTCAACTTCCTCGAGAAAAATACGAATAGCGGCCTCAACACGTTCAACAATCGGGGACAACAGGTCTACGTTGCGAACATCTACTTACAGGACTTTCTCGCCAAGGGCTACACCACCGAATTCAGCTTTCACTACAACCGCGATGACGCCAGCATTCACTACGATGACAACGGATTTCTCGTCCGTCCGGCGCCCGCGGGCGCGGTAGTGAACGGGAATGTGAATGCCCACGGCATCCGTGCCTACTACCTGGGCTGGGCAAGCAACGGCCACATTGGCCGCATCAACCTCAGCCATGCTTTCTACCAGGTCCTTGGCCACGACGATTTCAATCCCATCGCCGGACGCCGGGTGGACATCGACGCCAGGATGGCCGCACTCGAAGTCTCCGTCGATAAAGACTGGGTGCGCTACCGCGCGTCGTTCTTCTACGCGTCCGGTGATTCCAGCAATCGCTCCGGAGCCTCCCGCACCGATCCCACCGCTCACGGCTTCGACACTATTGTCGATGACACTCACTTTGCCGGCAGCGCCTTCAGCTTCTGGGACCATGAAGGCCTGCGCCTGACCGGCACCGGAATCGCGCTGATGAATCCCGCAAGCCTCCTGCCCAGCCTGCGTTCGAACAAGGAAGAAGGCCAGGCAAACTTCGTCAATCCCGGACTCTATTTATTCAATCTGGGCGCCGATTTCAAGGTTACTCCGAAGCTGCGCGCATTTGTAAACGGCAATTACTTACGTTTCGACCGGACAGAACCGGTGGAACTTCTGTTGTTCCAGCGCCCGATTCGACACAGCATCGGCACCGACCTAGGCATGGGAGTGGAGTATCGTCCTTCGCTCAGCGAAAATATTGTCCTCACGGGCGGCATATCGTCGCTGGTTCCAGGCCGAGGTTTCGAGGATATTTACAACGGCAAGACTCTATTCTCGGTATTCGCAAACATGAAGTTTCAGTTCTAAGAGCAACCGTGTGGCCGCGGGCGACTCGCCCGCGGAGGCCGCGGCAAGAAGTTGTGATCGTAGGGTGTGGAATTCGAATGCGACCCAAACCGTTCAACCCGGCGGACCTGCTGCTCATCGCGCTGGGCCTCGTACTCTTCAGCCAAAACCCCGCACACGCCCAGACGTCCTCCGACGTCCTGCTGCTGCAATCCCAGGCCGACGCCGACCGCAAGTCCGCTGGCTGCACAACCTGCCACACCGCCACCGACAGTCCCACCATGCACAACACGGGCACCGTACGCCTGGGATGCACCGACTGTCACGGTGGCAATGCCGAGACTCGTCTAACCACCGACGTCCCGAAAGATTCCGCGCAATATGATCAGGTAAAAAGCCAGGCCCATCCTCAACCACGGAACCCGCAGAACGCCCGCAACTCCGCCAATCCTACGCGAGCCTACACGCAGTGGCTGAACGAAGACTGGAACTACATTCGCTTCGTCAATCCGGGAGACTTACGCGTCGCCGACAAGACCTGCGGCACCAGCGGCTGTCACGCGGCAGAAGTAAGAAAAGTCCAAACCAGCATGATGACCCACGGTGCCATGTTGTGGGGAGCAGCGCTCTACAACAACGGCGCTTTCCCTCTGAAGACGCCTCGTTTCGGTGAGAGCTACGGCCCGGACGGCACGCCGCAACGATTGCTGACCTTCCCGCCCCCCACGCCTGAAGAGGTCAGTAAGAAAGGAGTGCTGCCCCACCTCGATCCCCTGCAGCGCTGGGAAATTTCGCAACCCGGCAACGTGTTGCGCGTGTTCGAGCGTGGCAGCAGGAAAAAACCGGAAGTAGGGAATCCCAGCCTCGAAGAAGAACCGGGCCACCCGGAGATCAAATTGAGCGAGCGTGGCTTCGGCACTGAGTTGCGCACCGACCCCGTTTTTCTCGGGTTGCAAAAGACGCGCCTGTTCGATCCCCTCCTGTCATTCCCCGGCACCAACGATCAGGCCGGCGACTACCGGGCCAGCGGCTGCAGTGCCTGCCACGTAGTTTATGCAAACGATCGTTCGCCGGAACACTCCGGAGCCTACGCTGCTGCCGGAAATGTGGGAGAGACCGCAACCGCTGATTCCACCATTCCGCGAAATCAATCCGGACATCCCATTCGCCACCAGTTCACGCGCTCGATCCCGTCCAGCCAGTGCATGGTCTGCCACATGCACCCGGGGACGAACATGGTCGCGACTTATTTCGGATACACGTGGTGGGACAACGAAATGGACGGCGAGCACATGTGGCCCGTCCAGCAACGCAATCCCAGCGCAACCGAGCAAAAGCGGATTCAGACGGGCAATCCTGAACGTTCTGCCCTCCGCGGCCTGTGGTCGGACCCGGACTTCCTTGAGAAAACCGGTACCTCCGGGTTCAACCGGCAACTGCAACACACCCAGTTCGCCGACTTTCACAGCCATGGCTGGATTTTCCGCGCTGTCTTCAAGCACGACCGCGAAGGCAACCTGCTCGACAAGGACGACAAGAAGGTCCCGTTCGAAGATCCCGACAAGTTCGGGAAAGCAGTTCATCTCAAAGATATCCACTTGGAAAAAGGAATGCACTGCATTGACTGCCACTTCGAGCAGGACAGTCACGGGAACGGCAAACTCTACGGGGAAACACGCAACGCCATTGAGATTGATTGCGTGGACTGCCACGGCACCATTCAGCAGCACGCGACGCTGATCACCTCGGGCACGGCTGCGCCGAAGGGCGGCACCAATCTGGCGGGGCTGCGCACCCCGTGGCAGGAACGCCGCTTCTACTGGAAAGATGACCGTCTGTATCAGCGCTCCATGCTCGAGAAAGACAAAGAGTGGGAAGTAGTGCAGGTGCTAGACACCATCACCCCGGGCGCTCAGCACTACAGCGAGAAGTCGCGGCTGGCGAAAACTGTCCAGCAGGATGGTCAAACCTGGGGAGAGGTCCCCGCAAAAGAGGAATCAAAGCTCGCGCATCCCAACAGCAAGATGACCTGTTACACCTGCCATTCTTCCTGGGCGCCCACCTGCTACGGCTGCCATCTTGCGATGACCGCAAACCAGCGCATGCCCATGCTGCACAACGAGGGCCTGACCACGCGCAACTGGACTTCCTACAATTTTCAAGTCCTGCGCGACGACATCTATACCCTGGGTATCGACGGCACGGTAACCGGCAACCGGGTGGCGCCGGTGCGGTCCGCCTGCGCCGTGCTGGTTAGTTCTCAGAATAACGATCGCGACTGGCTTTATTATCAGCAGCAGACAATTTCAGCCGAAGGTTTCAGTGGACAAGCGTTCAGCACCTTTGTTCCACACACCGTGCGTGCCAAAGAGACGAAAGGCTGCACCGATTGCCACATCTCCCGCGCTAACGACAACAATGCCTGGATAGCTCAACTTCTTCTCCAGGGCACGAACTTCATGAACTTCATGGGCCGCTATGTTTTTGTGGCCAGCGGCAAAGGTGGCTATGAGGCCGTGGCCGTCGCCGAACATGACGAACCTCCAGCGGTGATTGGCAGCGATTTTCATAAGATTGCGTATCCCGAGAACTACAGGAAGCATCTTGCCGCTCACAGCCAGCTCGAAGAGGCCTACCATCACGCTGGCTCGGAGGTCCTCGACGTGCAGACCCGGGGAGAGTATCTCTACGCGGCCATGGGCAAGGGTGGCTTTCGCATTTTCGATATCTCTAACATCGACAACAAAGATATTTCCGAACGCATGGTCACTGCGCCCGTATCTCCGCTGAGCCAGCGCTTTTATCTGCCCACGAAGTATGCTACTGCGGTGGCGACGCCGACTACTCTCGGGGTCGACCCCCTGCGCACTCATCGCGAAGAGAATGAAGAACAGACCATCCATCTCATGTACGGCTTCCTCTATGTCGCCGACAAGTACGAGGGCCTGGTGATCGTTGGCGATCCAAACCTGAAGGGCAAGAGCCCGGGCGTGGGCACGTTGCTCGACGGCAATCCTGACAACAATTTTCTCAAGCGAGCCGCAACTTTCAATCCGGAGGGCGCGCTGAACGGCGCCCGCCGTATCACCATCGCGGGAACGTATGCCTACATACTCTGTGATCGCGGTCTTGTGGTGGTTGACCTCGATCATCCGCTGCAGCCCAGGATTGTGGCGGAAATTGGCGCCCCGTTTCTGACGCAACCACATGGCCTCGCCATCCAGTTCCGCTACGCGTTCGTGGTTGACGCGCAGGGACTCAAAGTGCTGGACGTTACCAATCTGTCTCAGCCCAAGCCCGTGCCCGGAGCGTTGGTTCCGCTCGCCGATGCGCGCAACCTCTACGTGGCCCGCACCTACGCCTACGTGGCCGCCGGAAAACAGGGCATGGCGATCGTGGATGTGGAACACCCCGAGCAGCCGCGGCTGGATGATCTCTTCAACCCCGGCGGCTCGCTTAACGACTCCAACGACGTGAAGCTTGGCATGGTGAGCTCAAGCCTGTTCGCTTACATCGCCGACGGAGCCAACGGATTGAAGGTCGTGCAACTGTTCTCGCCGGTCGATAATCCGGCGTTCAGCGGATTTAGTCCGCATCCCACGCCCAGGCTGATTGCCAGCTATCGCACCCGCGGTCCGGCGCTGGCAATTTCTAAGGGAATTGATCGCGATCGTGCCGTGGATGAAAGCGGCAATCAGCTGGCCGTCTTCGGACGCCGGGGCGCGCGTCCCTTCAATCGCCAGGAGATGGAACGCATGTATCTAAGAGATGGACAACTGTTTACGGTCGTCGGTAGCCCGCCCACTTCGCCCGACCAGAACGCGAAGCGCTCCTCAGTTAGTCCTCGTTGAGAGCCAGCCAGGCCATGGCGCTGTTGACGGCCTTTTACGCTTAGGGTTTCGCGCATGCAAGGGCCGCACAAGGGTCAGCGCAGGGCGGAGCAGCGCTTTAGCGCTGCGTCAGAGGTCTATTGGAGGCGGCTTCGGCCGCTGAGGTACTTTCTTGCTGCCGATCAATAGCGGTTTTTCTCCCGAGCTGGGCCACGCCCCGCAATTCCGGAATGCTAAACCTTCCTTTCGTCCGCTTGGCCTTCGTCCAGTCATGATATTGATGACACTCGAAACAGCGCCCCTCGGCGGCTTCTTTGGGTTTGTCTTCGCGATGGCACTCCTTACAAGTCTGAATGCCAGGCAACAATACGTCGGAGGTCTCGCGGCTTTTCAGCGTGTTCGCATGGCACGCGCTGCACGTCATCATGCGGTGGACCTGATGATCAAACTGGGCATGGGACAACCAGCGAGCCGTCAAATTGGAATTTGCCACCACGGGCAGCGGGCCAGCGCCGGGACTTAGAGTGTGGCATTGCTTACAAGTCTTGCTCCACAGCAACCATTCCGCATCGTCGGTGCGGAACTGTACCCACTCATTCGCATTGCGAGCCGCTCTTAGCACTCGAACCCGCTCCGGAATCTGGCGATCGGGCGGGTTGACCTCATGCACCGCGCCAGGATGCGCCGCAATGTAGTCACCAAATCTTCTTAGCAGAAATGAATGCACCACTTCAGGCTTGTCATGCGGAGCCTGCTCATTGCCAAAACGTTTATCGAATTGCAAGGTATGACATGCCGCACAATGTTGAGAGAACGTGATTGGCGCCATGTAGCGCTGTCGCAGCGGGAAGGGTGCGGCTTCAGCCGTGCCGCCATGACCCACCAAGGACGCGGGCTTCAGCCCCTGAGGAACGCTGTCGCGGACCTGGGACGCATCAGATGCCGCCGCGTACGGCCATCCATCGTTTCCCTTCGCCGTGCGATGGCAGTCGCCGCAATCCAGCTCTACTCGCGCGTTGTTTGGTCCCATGAGCTGGGCCTGCAAGTGGACATAATGATTGAACTTCACCTTTGCGGGATCCGTTCTGTCCTTGCGCAGCGCCGAAAACTCGGGATGACCCTTGCTAAACTCTGCAATCGAAGCCGCGTAGTGCGGCTTTCCATCTCGCGTATGCAGATCGGCATGGCATTGCGAACAACTGGCGTCAGAAGTCGCAGCGAGCAATCGCGCTCCCTTGTGTTCCAGGTGGCACGAACTGCACGCGGGCGTAAAGGTCTGATTGGTATGGTGGGCCGGCGCGTCATGGCATGCCAGGCAAGCCTGGTCGTCCACTTGCGAGCTGTAACTGGCCGTGCGCGTGAGGTGGCAGAGGCTGCACTGCTGTGTGAACACGGCGTGCGAGGCCGCCAGCGGCCCGCTCGAATAAACTTTCTGTCCGCCCTGCGCCCGCTGCGTGATCAACCAGCCCAGGGCGATGACCGGCACTGCGACTGACAGCCAGAAGCGCCACCGCCGAAAGGCATGCGGGCGCGTGAAATATTGCAGGTCAATGCGCTTGGCGAGTTTTTTGGTGGTTCGTGACCGTCGCAGCATCGCCTTGTCTCAGAACTTCAGAGCCATCACCGCATGGACCGCTCCCAGAAGCAGCAGCGCATAGGACAGAGGAATGTGCACCAGCAACCAGCCATGCAAGATCCGGTGCAGCCTGCTCTGCCGATCCAGTTGGCGCTTTTCTTCGCAGATGTTTTCCAGATCGTCCACGCTGGAATGCAGGTTCTGGGGCAGCAGTACGCGCAGTTGCTGGTACATGGTTCGCGCCTGCGAAGCATCGCTCAGGCTCATTCCACCCGCTCCAGCCCGGCTCAAATAGGGTTCCATCTCGCTGTTCAAGAAATGGCGAAGTTGTGCGCTCACCTCTTCGTCCGCCTGCAGGCCGGAGGCCACGGTGAGCCCTCCCATCTTTCCCGCGCTCGCGGACGCAGCCCGCTGCAGTTCGCTGGCGTGCGAAACTTCTCCTTCCAGCGCGGAGCAGGCTTCCTCCACCAGGCGCACTGCTTCTTCCGCCAACTGGCCGCGTACGCGGTCAATCTGCTCGTAGATTGTTTCCATGGGAAGCTGTGCCGTGTGGATGCGCGGGATGAAGTGCTGCAACGCCGCACCCAGAATTCCGCTAACAAACACAAAGATAAACAGCCACATCAGGACGCGGGTCAGCGGTCCACCGAAATGAAAGCCGCCATGGAAAAGAATGAGCGGAAAGCTGAGAAACCCCAGCCACAGATGGCCGCGCATCCAGGACTGCGCCCGTCCCACGCGCCAGATGGGAAACTTCTTGCGCAACCCCAGCAGTCCGGCAAACAGCATGAAGCCGAATCCAACAATGCCGTAAGTAAGACCCAACCCGCTTCCGCCGCGAGGGCCCTGCACGGAACGCAGGCTGTAGAGCACATAAACCGCAGTCGCCACCGCCAGTCCGATAACGCTTCCGACAAACCATTTGCGGTGAGTCTCGTCGATCCGCACGTGGTTTCAGCTCCTCGCCTTCATCGCTAAGCTTTGCGGTTGAATAATCTGTGCGAAAAACTCTGGCGGATTCACCCGGTGCGCAGCATCATGCGGACATGCGTACACGCAACTGGGCTCGGCATGGTCATGGCACAAATCGCAGGACGTGGCCTTCACCTTCACGCTCGCAACCTGCCTGCCCGGATGAGCCGGATCGTTCACTTCCACCGGGAAGGGATGCAGATTGATATTCCCGTAGGGGCAGTTGGTGGCACAGAGGCCACAGCCGATGCACCAGTCCTCAATAATGACTTCCAGCGTATTCCGTCTTCGGATCGAGCCCACGGGACAACCGACCATGCACAGCGGATCGCGGCACTGCCGGCACGAGGTCGCCACCAGGTACTTGTCGAAACGTAAACCTTCGCGCACCAGGCGGCTCACCCCGTCATGAGCGTCGGCGCAGGCGCGCACACACTGATCACAGCGCGTGCAGCGTTCCAGATTGAGCACCAGCAGGCTCTGCGCTTCCATCAGCCCCTGGGCAAGAAACTGGTCCACGGGAACATTCTCGGTGCGAATGGTGCGGCGCCGGTTCTCCTCGAGCCGTTTGTGAGCTGTGCCCTCAAGACTGCGGCGAATGTCAGGAAACTTGTCGAGCATCAACTGAAAGTCTTCGGCCGAGATGCGCACCACCTCGACATGATCGAGTGCGGTGCAAGTGGCTGTGCGCGGGCTGCCGGTGAGCAGTGCAATCTCGCCGAAGTAGCCGCCCCGCGCCAGGTAAGCGAGCACCAGTTCGCCTCCAGGCTTCTCTTCCGAAACTTTTACAAAGCCGATGCGGATCAGATAAAAGCTGTCAGCGGCATCACCCTGCCGGCAGATCACCTGTCCCGGACTGAAGCGCACGAGCTCAACTCGGTCGCGCAAGTGATCGACAAAGTCTTTGGTCAGCGAGGCGAAGATGGGAACGCTGCGCAAATGCGAATCCAGCGCGCGAGCGCGGTAGTTGCGCTCCAGTTGCGCACGGAAGGTTTTGTTGCGCTGCAGGATGTCGAGCACGTTGCGCAACATTTCCAGCATTACGCAATCGGTTTTCGCCCGCACCGTGGCTGAGCGCGGGTAATAGCTCATGCAGGTCATCTCGCCGAACAAGTCGCCCGCCCCCAATTCGGCAACGGGATCGTCGTAGGGCAAATCGACCGAGGCATCAATGGGAATATACGGCCGGTAAGATTCTTCGCTGCGGCTGTCTTCCTCGCGCGGCGACAACATGCTCTTCAGTCGCCTGAAAAATCCGCTGCTGCTGTCCTGCGTCTTGACGTGCGCGATCGGGCTCGAAAGAAAAACTTCCGCTTTACCTTCCAGAATATAAAAAGCTGTCGAACCAAAATCCCCTTCGCGGCAGATGATCTCCCCGGTGCGGAAACGTCTCTTGACTACCGCCTTCTGATTGAGTTCGAGAAATGTTCCGGAAACATTTTCGAAAATCGGCAGATGCAAAAGCTCGGCGGGGTCAAGAACGTCGCCTTCGCCCAGCTCCGTTCCTACCACCCGCTTGTTGGTGAGCGCCCCGGTGGGGCACGACACCATGCACTCGCCGCATGAAACGCACGACGATCCGCCCATCGGCAGGTTGTTGTCGAAGGCAATTCCAGCCTGGTATCCCTTGCCGCGGCGGGCCAGCACCCAGTTATGCCGGATATCGTCGCAACCGCGAATGCAGCGGTCGCACAGGATGCAAGCCTCGTGATCCACCGCAATCACCGCCGAGGAGTCATCCTTTCCCCGCGGCGTGGTGCGCCGCGGGAAGCGAGGTTCGGCAATCCGCGCAGCGGCGGCCAGACGCTCCAGTTCGCAGTCGCCCGAGTGCATTTGCCGGGCGCAGGGCGCGGGATGGTCCGACATTAGCAACTCGATCAGAGTATGGCGCGCACCTTGCACCTGGTCAGTCGCCGTCTTCACGGTCATGCCGGCTTCCGCCTGGCGAATACAGGACGCCGCATACACGCGCTGCCCCACATCCACCACGCACACCCGGCACACGCCCACCGGATTTTCATTCTGCTGATGGCAAAGCGTGGGAATCGGTATGCCGTTGATGCGGGCCGCGTCGAAGATTGTGGTCCCGGCCGGAACCGAAACCGGCTTGCCATCGATGGTCAGCTGAATTTCGGGCGCAGGCCTGGAACTCATGCCGACCCTCGCCTGGGGACGCAAACGCCTGCGGGGCAATGCCGGTCCCTGACGTGCTCATCCACCACCTGAGGGAAATGCTTGAGCACCGATTGGATGGGCGCAGGGACAATCTGCCCTAATCCGCAAATCGACGTCAACTTCATCGCAAAAGAGAGTTCATCGAGGAGCTGCAAGTCGGAATCCGAAGCGCGGCCTTCAGTCCATCCCGTGAGCATCTCGACCATCTTCTGCGAGCCTACCCGGCAGGGAACGCACTTTCCGCACGACTCGTTGCGATAGAAACGTACTGCGTTCAGCGCCATGTCTAGCATGCAACGGCCTTCACCGCAAACCACGATGGCACCAGAACCCACCATCGATCCGGCCGCTGCCAACGCATTCCAGTCCAGCGGAAGATCGGCCATGGAAGCGGGCAGATATCCGGAAGACGGCCCCGAGGGCGCGAAGCCCAACAGCGCGCGTCCGTCGAGAACGCCGCCCGCATAGTCCTGGATGAGTTCGGAATATTTGGTACCCATCGGCACTTCAAAAATTCCAGGCCGGTTCACATCGCCGCTGATGCCGACAAACTTCATCCCGGCCGATCCGTTCTTGCCTTGCGACTTGAACCACTCCACCCCGCGCACCAGAATTACAGTGGCAAACGCAAACGTTTCCACGTTGTTGATGGCTGTGGGCTGGTTCCACAAACCATTCGTCCCTGGGAAGGGAGGCTTGTTGCGAGGCTCGGCCCGCTTGCCTTCGATGGCTTCGAGCAGAGCGCTCTCCTCCCCGCAGATGTACCCGCCCGGGCTGACAAAGATTTCTAGATCGAAGCTAAGATCGCTGCCCAGGATCTTCGCACCCAACAATTGTTCGCGATAACAACGCTCGATCTCTTCCTGCAGGATTTCTTTCGGATTCTCGTATTCGTGCCGGATGTAAAGAATTCCGCGGCGCGCTCCCGTGACCAGTCCCGCCGTAATCATGCCTTCAATTACCAGCCAGGGCGCGTTCTCCAGGATGAAGCGGTCCTTGATGGTGCCAGGCTCGCTTTCATCGGCATTGCAGACGATATATTTTTCTTTCCCGGGAGCATTGTGCACAATCTCCCATTTGCTGCCGGTAGGGAAACCGGCGCCGCCCATGCCGCGCAGGCCGCTGGCTTTCAGGGTGGCTACAATGCCAGTCCAGTCGCGGGTCTCCACAAATTTCCGTACTACCGAGTAATTTGACGAACCCTTGTACGGATCAGAAATCACCGGCGTCCGACCACGTTCTCGCGGCGGTTCAGGGAGGGCCCTGCCGGACAGCAGGTCCTTTACTAGCGCAGCCGTACGCTCGCCCTGCACGTTGCAATAAATCCGATCATTGATGGAAATCGCCGGCGCCTGATCACAACGTCCCAGGCAGGACACATCGCGGATACTCACAGCCTCAGGGCCAGTACCGCGAAAAGCCTGCTCCAGCGCAGCTTTCACTTCGACGCCGCCGCGCAGGTGACAACTCATATCGGCACATACCCGCACATCCACCTGGGGCGGAGGAGTCAATTGAAAGTGCGGATAGAAGCTGGCCACGGCGTGAATCTGGCTCAGCGGCACATCGATCCTGTCCGCGAGCCGCCGCAACTGGTCCGCGGGCAGATAGCCGAATTCGTGCTGGATCACTCTGAGTTCGTCGAACACGGCGAAGGAATCCCCTTAGCTGTGCATCATAACGTCATGCCTCCGCCCGCCATCGTAACGGCAAAGGTTCTCTCGGGAGATGCGGGAGCGCGTACTCCGTACGTGTCCCGAGGCTTTCCCACGTACCACACTGTCAATTGATTTCGCGGGATGGAATGGGTATAAGCAAGCCAAATCGCTATTTCCTGAATCATTGCTCGATACCGTTCAACCATGAAGCGCGGAACGCCCACTCTCGCCGCAGCCGGCCGCACATATCTTCGTCGCGGAGCCGGCATTGCGCTTGCTTTCACGCTCGTCGCTACCGCTGTCAGCCAGAATTCTCCAGTGGGAAAATACAACGGCCCCGGAGGCTGCGCTTCCAGCAGTTGCCATGGCAGCATTCAGCCCAGGCAGATCACCCACGTTTCTCAAAACGAATACAGCATCTGGGCCGGACAGGACAGACATGCTCGCGCCTATCAGGTGCTTTCTAATGACGTTTCGCTCCGCATCGCGCGCATCCTGAATCTGAAGTCGCCGCCGGAACAGAACGAAAAATGCCTGGCGTGTCACGCGCTCGCGGTCCCGGCCGAGCAACGCGCGCAGAGTTTCGACCTGAATGACGGCGTGAGTTGCGAAAGTTGCCACGGTCCCGCGGCGGGCTGGCTGGGGCCGCACACAGTCAGGGATTGGGAGAATCAATCGTCCGAGCAAAAAGCGAAGCTGGGCATGATCGATCTGCGCGATGTAGCTGTCCGCAGCCATACCTGCTTGCATTGTCACCTGGGCACAGCGGAAAAATTCGTCGATCACCAGATGATTGCTGCCGGACATCCTGACCTGACCTTTGAGCTGAATCTTTTCAGCGCAGTCATGCCGCGCCACTGGAAAGAACCCGCGGACCCCCGCTGGCTGGGCGCCAAAGAATGGGCCGTCGGTCAAGGCATGCAACTGCGCGATAGCCTGCAGCGGTTGGCCCGGCGGGCGCGCAGTTCGACGTGGCCGGAGTACGCCGAGCTCGATTGCATCGCCTGCCACCACAGCCTGACCGCTCCGAAAGACAGCTGGCGCCAGGAAGCCGGCTACGCCGGGCGAGCACCGGGCGTCCCCGCATGGAACGCCGCGCGCTTCGTTGTCTTCCGCTACGCGGCGGCGGCGACCGACGCGGCCGCTGCGGGCAAATTGGAATCGGAAGTTGCGACTCTCAGCAGCTTGATGGGACAACTCAGCGGCGACCGCGAGCAAATCGCGGCATCAGCCGAACGGGCCGCTGCTCTTGCGCACTCCCTGACCAGCGAACTGAACGACCGCTCCTACGACCAGGCGTTCACGCTCCAGATCATGCGCCGCATCGCTGCTGACTCGAGCCTTGCTTTGCAGGGACAGCGCGCTGCCGAGCAAGCCACCATGTCTCTGGATTCGCTGTACAACGTTTGCAAGCAGAACGGCGCGCCTGACAACGATTTGCAAAACGCGATTGCAGGGCTGTTCGCCCAGGTGCAAAACCCGTCGGCCTACAACGGGCCTGCCTTTTCAGCGCAGCTCCAGAGAGTGGGAGCCGCCCTCAGTCGCGAAGCCGGGCAGGGCAAATAGCGGTGCCGACTCCGGCCATGCAAAACAACACCTCCGAGCATCAGCGGCTGCGCGAGAAACACGCCGACCCGGTCGCGCCCTGGCGCAAGTGGGGACCTTACGTCAGCGAACGCTCCTGGGGCAGCGTCCGCGAGGACTACAGTCCCGACGGTTGCGCCTGGGAATTCCTCACCCACGACATGGCGCGCAGCAAGGCCTATCGCTGGGGGGAAGACGGAATTGCCGGCATCTGCGATCGCTATCAGCTTCTCGTCTTCTCGCTCGCCTTGTGGAATGGCCGTGATCCCATTCTCAAAGAACGTATGTTTGGGCTTACGGGCAACGAAGGCAATCACGGCGAGGACGCAAAGGAATATTGGTTCTACCTCGACAACACTCCCACGCACAGCTACATGAAGATGTTGTACAAGTATCCCCAGGACGAGTTTCCCTATCAGAAATTGCTGGAAGAGAACCGGCGCCGCTGGGGACAGGTGGGTGCGCCCGAATACGAATTGCTGGACACGGGAATTTTCGATGCCGACCGCTACTTCGACGTCTTCATCGAGTATGCGAAAGCCGGACCCGAAGATATCTGCGTGCGCATCGAGGCCATCAACCGCGGGCCGGAAGCCGCCGACCTGCACCTGATACCCCACCTTTGGTTCCGCAACGCCTGGGCCTGGACCGATCCGCCGGGCGCTGAACCTTCCATCCACTTGCGACTGGCCGGAAACCAGATCGTCCTCGTTGCCGATGAGTCCAATGCCACCAGCTTGCGCAATTTGCAGTTTCCCTATTCGCTCGGCACTCATTATCTTTATGCTCCCGAGGGAGGGGAAGCGCTGTTCACCGACAACGAGAACAACGCGGTCCGCCTCTACGGCTGCTCCGACAATCGCAAGCCCTACGTTAAGGATGCCTTCCACCGCCACATCATCAATCATGAAGACTGCGTGAACCCGCTGCAGACCGGCACGAAATCCTGCATTCACTATAAACAGAAAGTTCCGCCGGGCGGCTCGATGATCTTGCGGCTGCGCCTGACTCCGGAAAAACTGGCGGCCCCGTTCAACGATGTGGAGGAAGTCGTTCGCCGGCGCCAGGCCGAGGCCGACGAGTTTTACGCCTCGGTGCATCCTCCGAAAGCCACTGCGGAAGAGAAGGCGATCCAGCGCCAGGCCCTGGCTGGAATGCTGTGGAGCAAACAGATTTATCTCTGGGATGTAAACCGCTGGCTAGAGGGCGACAATCCAAAGTTTCCGCCGCCGGAATCGCGCAAGCAGATGCGCAACATTCACTGGCGCCATCTGAACTCGATGCGCATTCTCTCCATGCCGGACAAGTGGGAATTTCCCTGGTTCGCGGCCTGGGACCTAGCGTTCCAATGCATCACGCTGGCGCTGGTCGATCCCGAATTTGCCAAGGAAAACCTGTGGGTGCTGCTGTTCGAGCAGTTCCAGCATCCCAACGGACAGATTCCGGCGTATGAATGGGAATTTTCCGATCTTAATCCTCCCGTGCACGCCTGGGCATGCTGGCGCGTCTATCAGAGTGAAAAACAGCGCACCGGCAAGGGCGATGCGGTCTTCCTGGAAAAATGCCTGCACAAGTTGCTGATGAACTTTGCCTGGTGGGTGAACCGCGTCGATAGCGAAGGCAACAACGTTTTCGAAGGCGGGTTTCTGGGGCTGGACAACATTGCTGTCGTCGATCGCGGGGAGAAGTTCCCCAACGGTGCCATCCTCGAGCAATCCGACGCCACCGGCTGGATGGGTTTCTTCTGCCTCTACCTGATGCGCATTGCTTTGGAGTTGGCCAATCAGAATCGAGTGTACGAAGGCGTCGCGACCAAGTTCTTCGAGCACTTTATCTATATCGGGGCCGCGATGAAAAAAATGGGCGGCCGCAACTACCAGTTGTGGGACGAGCAGGAAGGCTTTTTCTACGACGTCCTCCGTTATCCCAACGGAGAATTTCACAAGTTCCGTCTGCGCTCGCTGGTAGGCCTGATTCCGCTGTACGCCATTGAAGTGCTCGAAAGCGAGGAACTGGCGGCTCATCCCGGTTTCTTGCGCGACGTCGAATGGTTCATTCACAATCGTCCTGACTTGGTGGGAGACGCATGTTACACCGTGGGCGACGGCAAGAAACGCTACGTGCTTTCGATTGCTGATCCTAACCAGTTCAAGCGTCTGCTGCAACGTATCTGGGACCCGGACGAGTTTCTTTCACCCTATGGCATCCGCAGCCTCTCCAAATATCATGAGCAGCATCCTTTCCAGTTCGGCGATCGCTCCATGGGGTACGAACCGGGAGAGGCGGCAGTGAAGCTCAAGGGAGGGAATTCTAACTGGCGTGGCCCCATCTGGTTCCCCACTTCATACTTGCTGATCCATTCCTTCCTGCGTTTCGGCGATGCGGTCGGCACGCAATTCTCGTTACCGACTGCGGTCAGCAAGGACCAGTCTGTCACGCCCCACGACATCGCGCGTGAAGCGGCCAACCGCATGATCTCGATCTTCAAACGCGGAGCCAACGGCAAACGGCCTTGCTTCGGTTCCTATCGCAAGTTTCAGGATGATCCACGCTGGAACCAGTGCCTGCTCTTCAATGAGTACTACCACGGCGATAGCGGGATGGGTCTGGGAGCGAGCCACCAGACGGGGTGGAGCGGCCTGGTGGCGAATCTGATCGACGAATGGCGGCGATAAAGCGATGGTCCTCCGCAAACGTCTCTTGCTCGCGCTCGGTCTGTTGCTGATCCTGATCGTGATCAGCACCACGGGATATCGCTCGCTCGGCGGCCCCTCCGTCACCTTCCTCCAGGCCCTGTACATGGCGGTCATAACTCTGGCCGGTGTGGGCTACGGAGAAATTGTTGATACCAGCCACAACCCCGTGCTGCGCGTGTTCAACATCGGCATTGTGCTCTTTGGGGTCGCGATCACGGTTTATGTTTTTTCGATCGTGGCCGCCTTCATGGTGGAGATGGAATTCAAAAAGCCTTTCTGGAGGCGCAGAATGCAGCATCACATAGACCAGCTGACCGGCCACCACATTGTCTGCGGCCTGGGAGACACCGGACGGTGCGCGGTGGCGGAGCTGCAGAAAACCAATACTCCTCACGTGGTGGTGGATATCTCCGAAGAAAATATCCGCAAGTTGAAGGAGTTGCATCCCGGCACCCTGCAGGAAATGCTCTACGTAGTGGGCGATGCCACCGAGGAAGACACTCTGGAAAAAGCGGGCCTGAGTCGTGCTGCTGGACTCATCGCCGGCCTGCCTCTGGACAAGGACAATCTGGTCGTGACCGTCATCGTGCGCCAACGCTTTCCCAAGATGCGCATCGTGGCGCGCTCCGCCGAGCGCAAGTTTGCCGAACGCATGCTGCGCGCCGGAGCCAATTCAACGGTTTCCCCCAGTCAGATCGGGGGAATGCGGTTGGCCAGTGAACTGATCCGCCCACACGTAGTCGCGTTTCTCGATACCATGCTCAAGGAGCAAGGCAGGACCGTGCGGGTTGAGGAGATCGAAGTCAAGGCCACCTCACCATGGACGGGCAGCTCTCTTCATGACCTGAACCTCAAGGGCCGTTACAACCTTCTTGTTCTCGGGGTGAAGCGTCCCACGACGGAAGGCGCTTTGGATCTGCAGGTCAACCCGCCCGACCAGTCAGTTGTGGACCGCCAGTTCATCCTTATCGCGATGGGCGACATAAAAGACATCCAGCGTGCCCGCCAGGATGCGGGAATCTAGATTCGAGCGAAGGAAGAATTGTTGCAGAACTCAACATAACTCGCCGTGTCATCCCGGTGAAGTCGAAGGACCCCTATTCCAACTCCAAAGGCTTCAGTCCGAGCCCGCGTGCGCCGGATAGTGGTTCTTCGACGCGCGGCTCCTTCGCGTAGCGATGCAACCGCCCCGCTCAAGATGACAGATGAAGTCCTTCGGTGACCTCTTAACGGTTCGCTAAGCGACGCCGACGGCTGCGTTAATCTGTACTTTCACTTTCAGCGCGTCACCCAGTTTGACGAAACCATCCAGCCAGGCCTGCGCCTCGGCGTCGCCTCGTTCGGCGCGCTCCCGAACATCGCCGGCGGTCGTTCGCATCATTGCGTAGTACGTGTTCTGTGCCTCCCAAAGGCGGACCTGAAATGGCAAAGTGATGACCAAAGCAATGGTTTCCAGCAATCGTTGCAGCAGGCCGGGTTCCGTGGGGTTGGCAACGAAGCGGGTGAAGAGGCGTTCAATGGTGCGGCGCAACGCAAATTCCAACGTTACGGCGTCGGGTGTGACGCCGGTGCGCCGTATCTCCTCCAGGATTGCCTTGGACTTGGCCAGGTCCACTTCTTCCGCCGAGAAGGCGTCGAGCAGGTCTGAATTCAGCGTGAAGTCCACCGCCAGCGCGAAGCGCCTGGGAAGAGGCACCCCCAGGTCGGTCACGAAGCGGATCAGATGCGCATGCTCGTCGGTAAAATTGCGGTACATGGCGCGGGCCTCGTTGGTCGCCTCTTCCAGAATAATGCCGAGTATTTTTCGTTGTTCGTCGCGGAAGAGCAGTCGCAGAGTGTAGGTGCCGGAACTGAAGTTCTTGTCGATCAGGCGCACCAACTCCGCCAGATCGCCGCTGACTAGCGACTGGTCGAGTTCCTGATCGAGAGTGCGGTAGGCTCCCTCGCCCTGGTACTGTCGCACTCCTCCAATTACGCTGTGGTCTGCGAGATGCAATACCCCAAAAGTGACCTGGTCGGATTCCCACGTGATTTCCGATGTAACACTGGCCTGCCCCAGCACTACTCGCACTTTTCCCTGTCGCGAGGTGCGGTAATCCATCTTTTCGACGTCGTAGCAGTAGATGTGAGTGCTTTGTCCGTACTCCGCGAACAGTGAGCTAACGGCGTAGTGGGCCCCGACCTTTTCCAGGTCAACCATCGCGGGCTGGACGTAACGCTCGTAAATGGACCTGCCATCGCCCTGTTCGGGAAGGTTGCTGCGCGCCTGCGCCAGCAGTTCGAGAAACGGCGCGGCCAGACCGTCGTCGGAGAACAATTGTCCGGCCAGTTGCAGGGCGCGGCCGGCATACTGAATCACCTGCACCGTTTCAATTCCAGAGAGGTCGTCAAAGAACCAACCACAGCTGGTGTACATCAGCATCAGATAGCGTTGCAGCTCAAGCAGCTTCAGTCCGGTCACGGTTTCAGCCTGCGAAAGCTCTCGCTTGGCCTGCGCAGTCATGAAGCGAATGATGTTCTCGCGGGAGCGGTCAAGAATTACGTCGATATACGCATCCCGGGTTTGCCACGGGTTTTCGAAGAGCTTTTTCGCTTCGGCCTCGTAACGTGGGGCGGCCGTATCGCGCAGCCAGTCGAAGGCTTGCCGCAAGGGCGCTCTCCACTGCTGGCTCCATCCGGCATGTCCCCCAGAGTTGCAACCACAATCGCTGCGCCAACGTTCAACCCCGTGAGCGCAGCTCCAGGAGGTGTTTCCGACGATCTTGGCCTCCTGCGTGGGCGGATGTTTTTCCAGATATTCCGCATAATTGGTCAGGCGCGCCTGCTGGCTGGTTTCAATATTGTGCAAGGCGAAAGCCAGGGCCATGTCCCCGTAGGCTCTGTGATGCCCGTAAGTCTCGCCGTCGGTGGCGATGTGAACCAGTTGAGGCCAAGTCCGCGCATCGGAAAATGCGCCCAGCAGCCGGTCGGAAAATCGCTTGCCGTCCGCCAGGAGGTCCTCGAAGGCAATAGCGCGAGAAATAGGGCCATCGTAGAAAAACACACTGATCGCTCGTCCCGAAGGCAGGCGCACCGCGTAAGCCATCGAGGGATCAACTCTGCCTCCGTCAACCTTGCGCCACGCCCGTCCGCCCAGCGGCCTCACCCGTCCCGCCTGGTACGGAGAGAGAATGGTGAACTTGATGCCTAACTCGGTGAGGACGTCCAGGGTTTGCAGGTCTACCGCCGTCTCCGGCAGCCACATACCCTCGGGACGGCGGCCGAATCGCTTTTCAAAATCGCGAATTCCCCAAAGAATCTGAGTGTATTTGTCCTGGCGCGTTGCCAAGGGAAGAATCATGTGGTTGTAGGCCTGGGCCACGGCAGAGCCATGGCCGGAGAAAAGCCGCTGGCTCTCACGGTCAGCGGTCAGGATCGCTTCATACACCGCCGGGCTCTTCTCCTCCATCCATGAAAGCAGGGTAGGACCGAAGTTGAAGCTGATTTTCGAATAGTTGTTGACGATCTGCAGAATGCGCCCATCGCCATCCAGAATGCGCGAAGCGCTGTTAGGGGCATAGCACTCTGCGGTCACCCGCTCGTTCCAGTCATGATAGGGATAAGCGGAATCCTGGTATTCCACCGCCTCCAGCCACGCATTTTCCCGCGGCGGCTGGTAGAAATGGGCATGAATGCAGACGTACCGTTCCATCAAGTCTCCCGGATTGTCGCCTCAACGCGCGCGACGAGGGGCGAGAAGGGCAATCTAGTGGATTTTCCTTCAATCTCTCCTGAACCTGCCAAGAACAACCGCTGCCATTGCTCCTGCATCTTCGGAACTGTCATTTATTGCTAGTCAACATAGGCTATCAGTAAAACTCGCAGATTTGATGCCGCATGTTCATTTCGGGTTCCACACAGCCAACGCTATCTGTTTATACTCATGCGGGCATGCACCAGGCGGTCAGAGCGACCCTCTCTCTCGGCGGAACGACATTGCAGGGCCGCGAAAGTCCGAGGTTGCCGGCGGCAACTTCATCCTTATTTCATTGCAGTCTCAGATTACGACCGAGGCGATTGAGTGAACCGCAGATCCTCATTAGAACCGGCTTATGTCCCCTGTTCAACTTATCGTATTCAGCTCAATCTGCACTTTACATTTACCCAGGCCGCGGCCGTGGTCTCGTATCTGCACGATCTGGGGATCACAGACTGCTACACCTCCCCTTTCCTGATGGCCCACCCCGGCAGCATGCATGGCTATGATGTCACCGATCACACCCGCTTCAATCCTGAAATCGGTTCGGATGAACAATTCACCGAGTTCGCTGAGCGCTTGCAGCAACGCGGCATGGGGCTGATCGTGGATGTCGTGCCCAACCACATGTGCATCACACACTCCTCGAACTTGTGGTGGTGGGATGTGCTGGAGAACGGGCCCAGTTCGGACTATTCCCGCTACTTCGATATTGATTGGAACCCTCCCAAATCAGAGCTGGCCAACAAAGTCCTTTTACCTTTTCTGCCCGACCAGTTTGGCCTGGTGCTCGAGAATCAATCCATTCGGGCTCTGTATGACGGCGGTGGCTTTGTCCTGGATTCGCTGGGCATTCACTTTCCTCTGGCCCCTCGTTCCTGGACCCCGTTGTTGGAACGAATGCTGGTGAAGGCTAAAGAAAGACTGACCGACGGCGATGGTCACGTGCTGGAGTTGGAGAGCATTATCACAGCCATCTCCCATCTCCCCCGGCGGGAGGACATGGACCTGGCCAGGGTCCGGGAGCGCCAGCGCGAGAAAGAAGTCATACGCCGCCGTCTGGCTGCCCTGGTCGAAGACAGCGATGTGGTGCGCGCCTGCCTGAAGGAAGTATTGATCATCATCAATGGCAGCAAAGGCCACCCGCACAGCTTTGACGCGCTGGAGAAGATTTTGGACGACCAGGCTTACCGCTTGAGTTTCTGGCGGGTCGCCTCCGACGAGATTAACTACCGCCGGTTTTTCGACATCAACGACTTGGCCGCGATCCGGGTGGAGAACCCGGAGGTATTCGGCATCGTTCATCGCATTCCGTTCGACCTGATCCGGAAATCGCTGGTGTCGGGTATCCGCATTGATCACCCCGACGGTTTGTTCGATCCTCTGCGCTATTTCGAAGACCTTCAGGCTCAGGCCCCGCTGCCCGGCGAGGCTGCCAACCCATCAGGCAACGGTGTCCGGCGGCGTCTTTACCTCGCCGCGGAAAAGATCCTGGTGGGTGATGAAGAGCTGCGTCCGGGATGGGCCATCGAGGGCACCACCGGCTATGGCTTTCTTAACCTGCTCAACGGACTCTTCGTGGATGCTTCCAAGGGACGTTTCTTCCAGCGGCTGTACCGGAAGTTTACCGGGTGGTCGCAGAGTTATCCCGACCTGATTTACGAGAGCAAGCGGCTGGTCATTCAGGTTTCGATGTCCAGTGAACTCAATGTTCTTGCCCGCCGCCTGGACCGCATTTCCGAGCAGCATCGCCGCTCCCGCGACTTCACTCTGGAAAGTCTGAGCGATGCTCTGCGCGAAGTGATCGCCTGTTTTCCCGTCTACCGCACTTATATCCGGACCGACACCGAGCATCCCGACGAACAGGACGAACGCTACATCCGCGTGGCCATCAAGACCGCGAAGCGCCGTAACCCGGCCACCAGCGGATCGGTTTTCGATTTCATCCAGGACCTGCTGTTGCTGAAAGACCCGGACAGCATCAGCGACGCCGACCGCGCCGAACGCCGCCTGTTCGTCATGCGCTTCCAACAGCTCACCGGGCCGGTGATGGCCAAGGGGCTGGAGGACACGGCGTTCTATCGTTACTGTCCGCTGCTGTCGCTTAACGAAGTGGGTGGCTCTCCCGATCGATTCGGAGTTGCGACTGCTCACTTTCATGCGAAAAACCTGGCCCGTCGCCACTTGTGGCGAAATGCCATGCTGGCCAGTTCCACCCACGATACCAAGCGCAGCGAAGACGTGCGCGCCCGAATCAATGTGCTTTCGGAAGTTCCGGCGGAGTGGTATCGCGCCATCCGCGCCTGGCAGCGCCTGAATGAGCAAAAGAAAATACAGGTGGCCGGCGAAAACGTGCCCAGCGCCAACGAGGAATACTTCTTGTATCAGACACTGCTGGGAGCCTGGCCGCTGATCCCGATGGACCCCTCCGGGCACGCGGACTTTGTCGGCAGAATCCACACCTACATGGAGAAGGCCCTGCGCGAGGCCAAGGTCAACACCAGCTGGGTCAGCCCGAATACTGAGTATGAAGCTGCCGTTCACAGCTTCCTCGACGCCATCCTGGCCAACTCTGCCAGCAATCTGTTTCTCGAGCAGTTCACCCCCTTCCAGGCCAGGATCGCGAAGGCAGGAATGTTCAATTCACTCTCGCAGACGTTGCTGAAGATTACCGCCCCGGGTCTCCCGGATCTCTACCAGGGAACAGAAGTATGGAACTTCAGCCTGGCTGATCCTGACAATCGCCGCGCGGTGGATTATGCCCGGCTGCAGGCTCTGCTGGCGCAACTTCATGCCGCCGAGTCCGAGGACCCACCTCTGCTTCTCGATCGATTGCTCGCCGACCCTGCGGATGGCAGTCTGAAACTCTACGTAACCCGCTGCGCCCTTCGCTTTCGCCGCGAACATCGCGCATTGTTTGCCCATGGAAGCTACGTTCCTTTGCGCGCCGCGGGAGAAAAAAACAAACACGTAGTCGCCTTCGCTCGCTCCTTCCGTGGGGCCACAGTCCTGGTGCTGGCCGGACGCTTCTTTGCTCAACTTGAGTCGGACGTTCGTCCCCCCATCGGCGCCGAAACCTGGGAGGACACGGAAGTTGTGTTGCGCAAGCAGATTCCTGCCGTCCCGTATCGCGACGTGTTTACCGGAAAGACAATTGCCTCGGTTTCGCGAGATGGCGACTTCGCCCTGTCCCTCGCCGAGGCTTTTGCGCACCTGCCGATTGCCATGCTGGTAAATTTTCAGAGCAAGGTGGAGGGTCCCGCGGATGTCTAATAGTTCGACCGAACCAGGCTGGGAACTTCGGTTCGGCGCATCGCTCCGCGCCCACGACCATGTGGAGTTCAGGGTCTGGGCCCCCAACCTGACGAACCTGGCCGTGCGTATCCTGGGAGACAACTCCGGTGCACCTTCGCGCACCATTCCCATGACCCGCTCTCGCAACTCAGAGTTTGTGGCAGCGGTCCCGCTGGTCAGCGAAGGAACAGACTATTTCTACGTGCTCGAAGGCGAGCGCGAACGTCCTGACCCGGTTTCGCGCTGGCAACCGCGCGGTGTCCACGGCCCCTCCCGCATCGTAGACCCCGCGTCCTTTCGCTGGACCGATCAGGGTTGGCCGGGCATTCCCCTGCGCGATCTCATCATCTATGAATTCCACACCGGAACATTTGCCCGCGAAGGCAGTTTTGAGAGCGTCATTCCCCGGCTCCCCTACCTGCGCGATCTCGGCATAACCGCGCTCGAAATTATGCCGGTAGCGGAAGTTCCCGGAAACCGGAACTGGGGATACGACGGCGCCAGTCTCTACGCGCCCCAGTCTTCCTACGGCGGTCCCATCGGCTTGAAGAAACTTGTGGATGCCTGCCACCAGCACGGCTTGGCCGTTGTGCTGGACGTGGTTTACAACCACCTCGGCCCTGAAGGGAGTTATCTTCCCGAGTTTGCTCCCTGTTTCACTGACGCTCATCACACGCCCTGGGGAAAGGCGATCAACTTTGACGGGCCCGAGAGCGACGGCGTCCGCCGCTTCTTTATCGACAACGCCTTGTACTGGCTTACCGAATATCACATCGACGCGCTTCGCCTTGACGCCATCCACGGCATCTACGATTTCGGTGCTCGTCATGTCCTCGACGAATTGGCGGAAAGCTTCCACCGGCAGGCACGGCTGCTGCAGCGCCCGGCCTGGCTGATTGCCGAGAGCGATCTCGAGGATGTTCGCATTATTAATCCCCGTGCCCTGGGAGGCTATGCCCTCGACGCGCAGTGGCACGACGATTTTCACCACGCTCTCTATGCCTTCCTGACCGGCCAGAGGCAAGGCTTTCTGACGGATTTTGGCGCCATCGCCGATCTGTCGAAATCCATCACTGACGGTTTTGTTTTTGACTGGAAATACTCACACTATCGCGGCCGCCACTTCGGCAGCCCCTCGAAAGATCGGGCGGGGGAGCAGTTTGTGGCCTTCATTCAGAACCACGATCAGATCGCCAACACCAGCCGGGGAAAGCGGCTCTCAACTCTGGTTCCCGCCGGACCACAGAAACTGGCGGCGGTGCTGACCCTGTGTTCCCCCTTTCTGCCCCTGCTTTTCATGGGGGAGGAATACGGAGAGACGGCGCCCTTCCTTTACTTCACCAGCTTCGACGACCGCGACCTGGCGGCTGCGGTAACCGAAGGACGAAAAAGCGAACTCGGAATGCACTACTCTGAGAGCGATTTCTCCGATCCGCAAGCGCCCAGCACTTTCGAGCGCTGCAAACTTGACTGGTCGAAGACAGCGATTTCTCCTCACGCCGAAATTCTACGTCTCTACCGCGATCTGATTTCCCTGCGAAAGCAGCATCCCAGCCTGGGCAACGGCCGCAAGGATCTCACCGAGATCCAGTTCAATGAGCAGGCAAAATGGCTGGTCATGAAGCGCTCGGACCCGGCCGGCACCAGGGCACTGCTGGTTTGCAATTTCTCCTCAGCAGAGCAAAGCATTCCAGTTGCAGCGGACGCCGGCTCCTGGCGGATGGCGTTGCGTACCGGCGACGGGGCTTACGGCGCCGGGAGTGGTTCCCCTTCTGTCGGGCATCCTGGCCCGGTCTCCCAGCTTTCCCTGGCGGGATTTGAAGCTGCCATTTTTCTAGGTTGACGGCGAGCGCGATAGTACAGCGCGAACCCCATGGGGATGCCGTTGTCTCATCTGGCTCACCCCGTCCAATTGAGCGTCGAGGGCTGCGCACGGTCTGCCATGGCATGTGATAAATTTGAAAAACGCGCCGAATAATCGCTGTTTTCTCACTCTGACGGGTTCTGAATGTACCTCGCCTGTCTTTAACGAATGGCAGCTACAACTTTTAGCAGGAGGCCGGTATCGCGAATGACGGGAGAAGGAAACAGCACCATCAAGCCGGCCTTTTCCCGCAGAGTCGTCATCGAGAATGTCGAGCCGCAAATTGATTGCGGCCGTTTCCCCATCAAGCGCATAGTGGGTGATCGCGTGCAGGTAACTGCCGACATCTTCGCCGACGGCCACGATGTTCTGCACGCCGTCCTGCTTCACAAGCCCGAGGCGCAGACAGGGTGGGACGAAGTCCCCATGGAGCCGCATCCCAACGATGTTTGGCAGGGAGAGTTCAGTGTCACAACTCAGGGTCGGCATCTTTACACCCTGCAAGCCTGGACCGACCGCTTTCAGTCCTGGAGCCGCGATCTGGCTAAGAAGTTTGAGGCCGCTCAGGATATCTCCGTGGACATCCTGGTCGGAGTGCAATTGATCGAAGTGGCCGCAACCCGGGCCACCGGAAAAAACAAGGCCTCGCTTGTCGCCAGGGCCAACGAGATACGCAGGTTAGCAACGTCGGACATTCCCAGGGCTGTAGAACAATCGTCGAGTCCAGAGTTGAGAGCTCTGATGCTCCGGCATGCCGACCGCCGCCGCGCCACCACCTACAACAGGGAACTGGCGGTCCTCGTCGATCGCGATCAGGCCCGCTTCAGTGCCTGGTATGAGATGTTCCCGCGTTCCTCCTCCTCTCAACCTGGTCGCCACGGGACGTTGCAGGACTGCATGAATAGGCTGGACTACGTTGCCGGAATGGGGTTTGACGTTTTCTATCTCCCTCCGATTCATCCCATTGGCTGCGTGAATCGCAAAGGGAAAAACAACGCCGAGCAAGCTCTGCCCGAAGACGTCGGCAGCCCCTGGGCCATCGGAGCCAGAGAAGGTGGTCACAAAGCCATTGCGGCGCAGTTGGGAACGCTGGAAGATTTCAAGCGACTCATGGAGCGGGCAAAGCAGCTGGGGTTGGAGGTGGCGCTCGACCTGGCCTATCAGTGCGCGCCTGACCATCCTTACGTAACCGAACATCCGGAATGGTTCCGCATGCGTCCCGACGGCACGGTGCAGTACGCGGAAAATCCGCCGAAGAAATATCAGGATATCTTTCCTCTGGATTTTGAGACGGAAAAGAGTTCAGAGCTCTGGGAAGAATTAGAGAGCGTCGTGCTCTACTGGATCGAGCAGGGCATTCGCATTTTCCGCGTTGATAATCCGCATACCAAGCCCTTTGACTTCTGGGAATGGATGATCACCGACATCAAGAAGCGCCATCCCGACGTCCTGTTTCTGGCGGAGGCTTTCACTCGGCCGAAGGTGATGTACGAGTTGGCCAAGCTGGGATTCTCTCAGTCCTATACCTATTTCTCCTGGCGCAATGCCAGGCAGGAACTGACGGAATACTTTACCGAACTCACACAAACCGACGTACGCGAGTATTTTCGCCCCAATCTGTGGCCCAATACTCCCGACATCCTTACTGAATTTCTGCAGCTGGGTGGACGCCCCGCGTTTGTCATCCGTCTGGCCCTGGCTGCGACTCTCGGGGCCAACTATGGAATTTACGGGCCCGCCTTCGAGCTCTGCGAAAACCGCCCCGTGCGCGCGGGCAGCGAGGAGTATCTCGATTCGGAAAAGTATCAGGTGCGCAACTGGGATTTGGACAGTCCCACGAGCCTGGCGGGATTGATTACCAAGGTCAACCAGATTCGGCGCGAAAACCCGGCGTTGCATGCCGACTTGAGCCTGCGCTTTCATCCCGTGGACAACCAGCAGATCATCGCCTACAGCAAGCTGAATGACGACCTGCTGAACATCATTGTCGCGGTCGTGAATCTGGACCCCTATCACACCCAGGCCGGGATGATCGATTTGCCGCTGGACGCGTTCCACCTTGATGCGCGCCAGCCCTATCAAATGCATGATCTGCTGACCGATGCGAAATATGTCTGGCGCGGTCCGCGAAACTATGTGGAGCTCAATCCCCAGCGCCTCCCGGCTCACATTTTTTGTATCCGGCGGCGCGTGCGCACGGAAAACGGCATCGATTATTTTTCGTAACCAGCAGTGAAGTGCGGGAGAGAAACGCTTTGCCCATGTCTCAGGACCAACTCTGGTACAAGGACGCCATCATCTACCAGGTCCACGTACGCACGTTTTACGATACCAACGCGGACGGCATCGGCGATTTCCGCGGCCTGGCGCAGAAACTCGACTACCTCCAGGAATTGGGCGTCAATGCCATCTGGCTGATGCCCTTCTTTCCCTCCCCGTTGCGAGACGACGGTTACGACATCGCGGAATACAGGTCAGTCCACTCCAGTTACGGCAGTCTGGAAGATTTCAAAACTTTTCTCCAGGCCGCCCACGAGCGCGGCATCCGGGTCATCGTCGAACTGGTCCTGAACCATACCTCTGATCAGCACCCCTGGTTTCAGGAGTCGCGCAAGTCGCGCGACAATCCCAAACGGGATTGGTACGTATGGAGTGACACGGACACTAAGTATCGGGGCGTTCGCATCATTTTTGTGGACACGGAGCTCTCGAACTGGGCCTGGGACCCGGTTTCCCGAGAGTATTACTGGCATCGCTTCTTCAGTCATCAGCCCGATCTCAACTATGACAATCCGGCTGTCCGTGAGGAAATGTGGGACGTGGTGAAGTTTTGGGTGGAGATGGGAGTGGACGGCTTTCGCCTGGATGCGGTCCCCTACCTGGTCGAGCGCGAAGGCACGTCATGCGAGAACCTGCCCGAGACCCACGCGGTCCTGAAAGAATTGCGCGCCAAACTGGACCAGCACTACCCTGGCAAGATGTTGCTGGCTGAGGCCAACCAGTGGCCGGCCGATTTGTGCGCCTATTTCGGCCAGGGTGACGAGTTTCACATGGCGTTTCACTTTCCGCTCATGCCCAGAATGTTCATGGGTTTGAAGCTGGAAGACCGCAAACCCATCACTGAAATTCTCAAGCAGACTCCCCAGATTCCGGGGCCCTGCCAGTGGTGCCTGTTCCTGCGCAACCACGACGAACTGACCCTGGAGATGGTCACGGACGTGGAACGCGACTACATGTACGACCAGTACGCTCGCGACAAACACATGCGCCTTAACGTCGGCATCCGCCGCCGGCTCGCGCCCCTGCTCGACAATGACCGCCGGCGCATCGAACTGATGAACGGATTGCTGCTGTCGCTGCCTGGTACTCCCATCATCTATTACGGCGACGAAATCGGCATGGGTGACAACATCTATCTGGGCGATCGCAATGGAGTGCGCACCCCCATGCAGTGGGAAGGTGGCTGGAACGGCGGCTTCTCTTCCGCCGATCCGGAAAGCCTCTATTCGCCCCTCATGCTCAACCCGGTGTACGGCTTTCAGGCGGTGAATGTGCAGTCCCAGAAGCGTTTTGACCACTCGCTGCTCTCCTGGATGAAGCGCATCATCAAGGTGCGCAAGTCCACCCCCGTGTTTGGCCGCGGCTCCATCGAGTTTCTCTATCCTGCGAACCATAGGATTCTGGCCTACGTGCGACAATTGGATAGAGAGTCCATCCTGGTGGTGAACAATCTTTCCAGCACTGCCCAGGCGGTGGAACTCGATCTGCGCCAGTTCAAAGGGAATATCCTGATCGAGATGTTTGGCCGAAACATTTTCCCCCGGGTCGGGGAGTTGCCTTATCTTCTGACCCTGGGCCCATACCAGTTCTATTGGTTCCGTCTGCGCAAGATCTGAACGGGAGATTGTCAGCGTAGAAATTCTAGCGGAGGCACGATTTGGCCGAGGAAAGCATTCTTACGGATGAGTTTCTTCGCCAGCTGATCGATGTCGGCGAGGCCGATGTTCTTGTAGGTGTGCCCACCTACAACAATGCCGCCACCGTCGGCCATGTGGTGCAAACCATCCGCGCCGGCCTGCTTAAATATTTTCCCCGGGAACGCGCCGTAATTGTCAATGCCGATGGTGGCTCGCGAGACGAGACTTCGAACCTGGTCCGCGGAGCTTCGATCAACGATCTGCAACACTCCACCGACCTGAATGCCCTGCGGACGTTGCACAGCATCAGCGCGGAATATCCCGGAGGCGCGGCGACCGGCACCGCGCTGCGCACCATTCTGGCTTCGGCGGAACTGCTGCGGGTCTCCGCTTGCGCCATCGTTTCTCCCGAATCCACCACCATCGAACCGGAGTGGATCGAGCGGCTGCTGCGCCCCGTGTACCAGGGGAATTTCGATTTTGTCACCCCCCTCTACCGCCGCCACAAGTTTGACGGATTGCTGATGAGCAACCTGGTTTATCCCATGACCCGCGCCTTTTATGGCAAACGCGTGCGCGAGCCTTACGCATCAGAATTCAGCTTCTCCGGGTCGCTGGCCAGCCACTTTCTCGCCCAGGAGATCTGGGTCCACGAAGTCGGTCATACCGGTACAGAAATCGCTCTGACTATTTCCGCCATCACCGGGGGCTTCCGCCTGGCGCAATCCTTTCTCGGGGTCAAACCTCGACTGGACGCCCGCTCTGCCGACCTGGTCAACGCCATGCGCCAGACCGTGGGCGCTCTATTCTGGTCGCTCGAATCCAACTTCCCGCTCTGGAGCGAGAAAAATGATTCACAAGCCGTCCCCACGCTGGCCGGAGAACAGGAAATGACTTTGGAGCCGCTGCGCGTAAACCGCAGGCGGCTGTGGGACATGTTCCACTCCGGTGTGGCCGAACTCGAGCCCGTGCTCAAGTCTATCCTTTCCCCGCCCACGCTGGCCGAGCTGCAAAGAATCGCTGCCTTGGCGGAAGACGAGTTCTGTTTCGGAGATGAGCTCTGGGCCCGTACGGTGTACGAGTTCGCCGCGTCGTATCACCACGCTGTCATAAGCCGAGACCATATTATCCAGGCGCTGGCCCCGCTTTACCGTGGGCGGGCCTTCACCTTTCTGGTCGAAAACCGGGATGATTCCGGAGAGCAGGTCGAGCAGAACATCGAAAACTTTTGCCTGACCTGCGAACGTTTAAAACCGTCGCTGCTGGAATTGTGGAACGGAAAAAAGTGAGGTAACCATGCGGGACATTATTGTTCATGAATTAACTCAGGCCACACAGGAGTTGGTCCGCGAATTCGCGCGCTTTCTGCCGCGTCTGATGGTCATGCTGATCGTCGTCCTCGTGGGCTGGATGATTGCATACCTGGTGAAGGCGGTCTTGCGCAGCTTGCTGCGTCTCATCAAGTTTGACAAGCTCTCCGAGGGCGCCGGAGCCACCCAGTTGCTCAACAAAGCGGCCCTGCCCTCTTCCACGGAACTGGTGAGCCGCTTCGCCTTCTGGACCGCATGGCTCGGCTTCATCCTCGTGGGAGTGAGCGCGCTGGGTATCCTGGGCATGCAGGAATACGTGACCCGCTTCTTCGTTTTCCTGCCCCGCTTGCTGGTCTCCCTGATTTTCCTGTTCATCGGCCTGCTGGCCGCCAGCTTTTTCTCCCGCGCGGCCCTGCTCTGGGCGGTCAACACCGATATGCCCTCACCCCGCCTCCTGAGCTCTGCAGCCCGCGTCCTGATCACCGTCTTTACCGCCTCCGCAGTCTTCGAGGAGCTTGGCCTGGCCGACTCCACCATGCTCTTCGCTTTCGCCATTGTGCTGGGGGCGGTCATGCTGGGTTTGGCCATCGCCTTCGGCCTCGGCGGCCAGGACCTGGCCCGAAGATTTCTGGAGGCCCGTTTCGCTCCGGGAAAGAAGGAAGGAAAGGAACGCGAAGACGAGCTTTCCCCGCTTTAGCCTGCCAGCGAGGGGTGACGCATCCCTTTGGGACAGGGCGCCGCTCTAAGAGGGTGGAGCGGCGCTTTAGTGCTGCATTGAGAAGCCGAAAAGGGAGGCGGCCTTAGCCGCTGAGGTTCCTGACAGAACTAACTCGGCATCCGCAACCCGCTATGCCCACCAATTCATCTCCGAAAAAATCCATCATCGCCACTCTCCAGACTCAGCTCCCGTTCGTCCTGCCACAATTCCTGCCGCAGCAACGCTGGTTTGGCGGGAAAGCACGCCAGATTCACTCCGTCGAAATTCCGGATATCGTACCCCTCCCCGCGGCCAGCTCCTATGTGATTCTTGCCCGGGTCAACTACGCCAGCGGTCCCGTGGAAACCTACGCCCTCCCTCTGGTCCGCGTCTCGGGCGAAGCCGATGCTTCATCGCTGAAAATTCAGCCCGACACCTTCTTCGAACAGGTCACCCTCAAGGACGCACTCAGCAACGACCAGTTTCTCGCTCACCTGCTCGAAGCGATCGCCAAAAGCGTGTCCTGGCCCGGAAATAAAGGCCAGATTCGCGCCGCCTCCACCTCTGCGCTTGCATCTCTCTGGCAGCCCGCCCAGGGTCCGCTCCCGCCATCACTGATGAACGCGGAACAAAGCAACAGCTCGGTGGTCTACGGCAAACGCCTGGTGCTGAAAATATTTCGCCGGATGGAACCCGGGCTGAACCCTGATCTCGAAATCGGTTCCTTTCTGACCGAAAAATCGTCGTTTCGAAATGTGCCCCCGCTCGCCGGATACCTCGAATACCTGGATGAACGCGGAGCCGCAAGTTCGCTAGGCATGCTCCAGGGCTTTGTCGCGAATCAAGGCGATGCCTGGCAGTTCAGTCTGAAAGCTTTGGCGAATTACTACGGCCAGGCGCCACAGTCTGGCAGTCCACGCGCCAGTGAAATTCCTCATGCCCCGCTCGTTGCTCTGTGCGGTCAGCCGCTCTCGGATGAGGCCAGGCGACGAATCGGCCCCTATCTCGATTCAGCCGCGCTTCTGGGGCGCAGGACCGCCGAACTCCACCGCGCCTTGGCCTCAGCGCAGGACGATCCTGATTTCGCACCACAACCATTCTCCGAAGACGAGCGCCGGGCGTTCGCAGAGTCGGCAGTGCAACTCTTGACCGCCAACTTCGAACTGCTCCGCCGCCTCCAGCATGGAATACCTGACCAAACCAGGCTGGAGGGCGACAGAGTCCGTGCACTTGATCCAATCATTCGCCGCCGCTTTCAGCTGCTTACCCAACTCAAGAGCACCGCCATGGTTACCCGCATCCACGGCGACTATCATCTTGGCCAGGTTCTCTTCACCGGCAGCGACTTCGTCATTATCGATTTTGAAGGCGAGCCGGCACGCCCGCTCGCAGAGCGTCGCCGGAAACGCTCGCCTCTCCAGGATGTTGCCGGCATGCTGCGCTCGTTCCACTACGCCGCCTACGCGCCATTGTTGCAGCCGGGGAACGCCAGAGGGTCTTCGTATGAGGAACTGGGAAGCTGGGCCCAGTACTGGCAAAAGTGGGTCTCAGCAGCGTTTCTAAAGTCTTATCTGCGGGTCTCGGGCAACGCGATCTTTCTTCCGAAGGACAGGGAAGATCTGGCCCTGCTGCTTGATCTTTACCTCCTGGACAAGGCGGTCTATGAACTCGGATATGAACTCAACAACCGGCCGTCCTGGGTAAGAATTCCGCTGGGTGGCATTGCGCAACTGCTTCAGGGCCACTGAGGGGTGGAGAGCCTTTAGCGCTGCACTAAGAGCCCACACTGGATGCGGCTTCAGCCGCTGAGGTACGCACCGAGGCACCGGAACACGCGCCCGCATACCTCTCGGGTGGGTTATGCCGGCCCGCTCTTCGCCTTCCCAAACGCCTTCTGGATAAGCGTATAGCGGGCAGCTCCCATGATCCCGCAGTCGTCATTCAGCACGACTTTCACCGACATGTCCTCAAGCAAGCTCCGCATTCGTCCCTTGCTTAGAAATGATTCCATGAAGGCGGGGTCCTGCATCCTGCTCAGGTTCCGGGCGGCAATAATGCCGCAAATGAAAATGCCGCCCGTGGACATGAAGGTCAAGGCGCAATCACCCGTCTTGGCCCCGTACAGGCTCACAAAAATGGAAAAAGTCTGCTCGCAAATCGGAGCTTTCTTTTCCTGCGCCGTCTTCGATATCAACGCCGGCGCGTCGTGCGTCTTGTCCATCTGCTCTTTCAACCACGCCGGTTCCTCAGCTTTCTTGGTGTCGCGAAGGAAGTCATAAATGTTCTTGATTCCCGGGCCGGAGAGAACGCGCTCGCTGCTCACGTGGCCGAACTTTTTCAGAATATAGCGGAACAGTTCGACTTCCAGTTCGTTCCGGGGCGCGAAGTCGGTATGCCCGCCTTCACAGGCAAAAGGATGATGCCGGAAACCGTCCCAGTAGAGGCCCGCCACCCCCAGCCCGGTCCGGGCCGAGATGACGGCGCGATTTCCCTCCGCGTCCTCCGCCCCTGCCTGCAGGGTCACCAGGTCCTTCGACTCCATGGCGTCAACCCCATACGCATAGGCCTCCAGATCGTTGATCAGCCCTACCGAAGGCAGCTTGAGTTGCGCTGCCAGTTCGCCTGAATCGATGGTCCAGGGAAGATTCGATATCTTGCTGCGCCCGCCGCGCACCGGACCGGCCACGCCAAAGCACGCACTGTGCACCGGAATCCCTTCCGTCTTGACAAACTCAGCCACCACTTCGGACAGGCCGCCGCGCTCCTGACTGGGATAAGTCTTTTCGACCACACATTTCAGCTTTGTGCCCTCGGTTTCGAAGGCAGCCAGCCGGGTGCGGGTTCCGCCAATGTCACCTGCAAGAATCATGGTTCGATTTTCCTCCACTCCCGGCCGTCGTGGGCCAGCAATTCGTCGGAATCCGCCGGGCCCCAGGTGCCCGACGGATAGTTAGGAAATCTGCGCGGCGGCAGGGCCTGCCACACATCCAGAATGGGATCCACAATACTCCAGCCCGCCTCCACCATGTCGGCGCGCTGAAAAAGAGTCGCGTCCCCGATCATGCACTCATAAAGGAGGACCTCGTAGCCGGTGTACGCATCCGCGCCAAAGTATTTGGTGTACTCAAAGCTCATGTCCACCGATCCCACCCGCAGCACCGGTCCCGGAACCTTGGCCCCGAAACTCAGCGAAATCCCTTCCACCGGCTGAATCTGCATGACCAACTGGTTGGTGTGCTTGTGCACCGGTGCGTTGCGAAAAATCTCGAAGGGAGTGCGCTTGAACTGGATCGTGATTTCCGTGTGACGCAGCGCCAGCCGTTTTCCGGTGCGGATATAAAACGGAACCCCTGCCCATCGCCAGTTGTCGATATTCAGCTTCAGGGCCAGAAAGGTCTCGGTCTTTGATTCCGGCGCCACTCCAGGCTCGGCGCGGTAAGCCGCCACCCTTTCTCCACCGATCACTCCTTCGCCATACTGCCCGCGCACGCTCGAATGCAGCACATCCTCGGAATCCAGGGGCTGCACCGCCCGCAGGATCTTTGCCTGCTCGTTGCGTACCGCATCCGCTTGAAACGACACCGGCGGCTCCATCGTGGTGAGGCTCAGCAGTTGCATGATGTGGTTGGGAACCATGTCGCGCAACGTGCCGGCCGTGTCAAAGTACCCGCCCCGCAGTTCAACTCCGACCGTTTCCGCGTTGGTGATCTGCACATGATCGATGTAGCGGCGATTCCAGATGGGCTCAAAGATGGCGTTGTCGAAACGAAACACCATGATGTTCTGCACCGTCTCCTTGCCCAGGTAATGATCGATGCGGTAAATCTGGTTTTCCGCCAACACCGCCTTGACGTTGCGGTTCAAGGCCTTGGCCGAGTCGAGATCGTGCCCAAAAGGTTTTTCGATGACCACTCGCCGCCAGCATCCATCTTTCTGGTCGGCGAGTCCGGCCTTGCCCAATTGCTGCACGATCGTGGCAAAGAACTTTGGTGCCGTGGCCAGATAGAACAGGTAGTTGGCTTGGGTGCCGTACTCTTTGTCCACCCCGGCGAGCTGCGCGGCGAGGGTCGAATACGTGGCCGGATCGGCAAATTCGCCGCGTTGATAGTAGAGCCGCTGGGTGAACCATCCCCAGGCCTCCGTGCCCCGGTCCTCGGGCTGCAAAAAGCCGGTTACCTGGTCGCGAAATTGGTCGCGGCTCAAATCGTCGAAGGCTACGCCCACCACCGCAAAATTCCTGGGCAGCAGCTTGGCTTTCACCAGGTTATAGAGCGCTGGTACTAGCTTGCGCTTGGTCAGGTCTCCCGACGCCCCGAAAAGCACCATCACGCACGGACCAGCAGCCTTGCCAATCTGTTCGTGCTCCTCTTGCCCATGCACCGTCGCTGCCGTCGCCATTTTTCCGTGTTCCCGATCCTCGATGGTAGGTTTCTCTCTCCGGCATTGTAGGACAGTGCTGGCGCATATTCATAATTCGGGTCCGCTTCCGCTGCAGCCCTGGTCGAAAATCCTGCCTTCAGAATGTCATGCCGATTCCGCAAAACATCCGCAAAGGGCGCAAAGGAAATCAGACCAGCCCGAGGAGCGAGCCGTTGGCAACCACCTTTCACGGGAGAATCTGAAGGTCCCGGCTCAGTCGCCGTTCCGACGAACGAACGGTCAGCTCAACCTTCATTATCGATTCAGCTTCCGTCCGGTATAATCCAGAATCCGCTTGGGTATTTGCGAAGTAAAAGGGGTGGAATGAGAGTTCGGCCCGGTGTGGAGCTGGCGGGCCTCAGCGATGTGGGTTGCCAGCGAGACAACAACGAAGACCGCTATTCCTATTGGGAACCGGCCAACGATTCGGAGTTCCCCGCCAAGGGCCGACTGGCCATTGTGGCCGATGGCATGGGCGGATACGAAGGCGGCCAGGAAGCCAGCCGCATTGCCGTCGAAGTCATCGAGCAGGTCTATGGCAGCGCGGTTCAGGGCGACCCTCGCGCCTGGCTCCTGCAGGGCTTTCAGACCGCGCACCACAGCATCCAGGAATACGCTGCCAAATATCCCGACCTCCAGGGTATGGGAACTACTTGCACCGCCATGGCCCTGCTCGACCACCAGCTTTATTTCGCGCACGTAGGGGACAGCCGGTTGTACCTGCTGCGCGGAACTTCCATCTCACGGCTCACTCGCGATCACTCCTATGTCAGCCGGTTGGTCCAGAACGGCGTGCTCCGCGCCGAGGAGGCCGAATCCCATCCTCAACGCCATATCCTCACTGCGGCCCTGGGAGCGGGTAACAACGTCACGCCCGACTCTCCGGCGCAACCTGTCCCTCTCCAATCCGGGGATACGCTGGTCCTCTGCACCGATGGTCTGTGGAGTTTGCTCAGCGAAGCCGAAATTCAAAGTACCGCTGTCGGAAAGACTGCCGCTGAAATCTGCGATGCTCTGGTGGACACCGCAAAGAAGCGCGGCGGCCCAGACAACATCACCGTTCAGGTCCTGCGCATAAACTGATCGCCCACCTCGGCCTCCATAGAAAAAGCCCAATAAACCCGACCAACTCGATAGGGTTTTATGCCATCATAGACCGGTATGAAAATCTCCCAGAAAGGCCTTTACGCCCTGCAGGCCATGATGATGTTGGCCCGCCATTACAACCAGGGCGCCATTCGCATCCGCGACATCGCTTATGAAGAGGTTCTCCCCGAAAAATTTCTGGAACTCATTCTTCTGGAATTGAAAAACGCCCGCATTGTCGAGAGTGTGCGGGGCGCCAAGGGCGGGTATCAGTTACGTCGCCCTCCTTCCGAAATTCGTCTCAGCGAAATCATTCGCCTGATTGACGGTCCGCTGGCACCTTTCGGCGATGCCGAGCAGCTTCGCAGTTTGATTGATAGCGACCCCGAGCATCGCGCCCTGTACCAGGTCTTTATGGAAGTCCGCAACGCCGCAGCCAAGATCCTGGAGCATACCAGCCTGGCCGACATCGTCGATCCAAAATACGCAAGATCGGCCAAACGCCCCGGCAAGAAGAAGGTCGACGATGGCAGGGTCTTGCCCATGGTCGTTCCGGGAAACCCGCGCGGGAGCCGGGAAGACTGAGAACATACCGCTTTTAGCCTGAGCCATAGGCTTGCGTTCGCGTGACCCTTGATATACACGACTTTGTAGATAGAGATACTAGTAATATGAACTGGAGATATCGAGCGACGGCAGTATCCGCAAAAGGAACGAACCAGACTTCGCTGACTACTTCCAAGAACCGCATCTTCCCGAAGCCGCGGCCACCCTTGCGGGTGTCTCGACCCTCTCCGGGCTGTTGTTGTTGCCCTACCTAGTCGTCCAATGATTCGTCCCTTGTAACAGAGCATGAGATTCCGGATCTCCTGATCCTGCTGCTTTGTATTCGATGTGGTGCTGAACCGGGCCACAAGCGCGAAAAGAATGACGAGAGACTCACAACGAAAAGGAGAAGCGATGAAACCGATCTTGTCGTTCAGTGTACTGTTGCTGGTGGTGGGGAGCGCGATGGCACAGACGGGTGCAAGTCGCGCCGCAGCAGCGCCGAGTTCCCCTCAAAAAAAAGCCGTAAGTCCTGCGCGCGTAAGCGCCAAGGAAGTGCAGGAGTTGCGCGACGCCCTGGCAGCGCAGCAGAGGCAGTCGGAGGAGCAGCGCCAACAGCTAGAGCAGCTGAAGTCCCAGCTGCAGCAACTCCTCGACGCGACGCAGCAGGCCAACGCCGCCGCGCAAAAAGTGCAGGGCAGCGCCGAGCAGGCGCAAGCTACTGCCGCGCCAGCCCAGCAGTCGGCCGCCGAGGCTCAACGCCAGGCCGATCAGGTTCCCAGCGGCGTCACGGAGGCGAAAACCGCACTTGCGCTGGTGGACAAGCAGTCCAAGGATGAAAACAAGAGGCTCAGCGCTTTGCAGGACGCCCTGGGACGCTTCCGCTTCACCGGCGATATTCGCGTCCGGGGCGAAGACTTTTTCCAGGACTGCTCCGCTTGCCTTACCCGCAACAGAGCACGTATTCGGCTCCGCTTCGGCGTCGAAGGCAAGCTGAACGACGACTTTACCGGTGGCTTCCTGCTTGCTTCAGGGTCGCTGGGCGACTCCAACAGCACCAATGAAACCCTGACCAATTTCTTTACCCGCAAGACCATCGGCATCGACCTTGCCTACGTAACCTATCAGCCCGTCGCCGCAGAGTGGATCAGCCTCACCGGCGGCAAATTTGCTGTTACCTGGCAACGCACGCCCATGACCTTCGATTCCGACCTGAATCCTGAAGGCTTCACCGAAAGATTCTCCTTCGATCTGAAAAGTCCGGTGCTCAAAAACTTCAGTGTCCAGGGCATGCAGCTGCTCTACAACGAAAACTCCAAGGGCGACGACTCGTTCGCCGTGGGTGGCCAGGTGTCGAGCAGGCTGGACCTCGGTTTCATGAACAGCACCGCGTCATTCAGCCTTCTCGACTGGAGATTCCCGGACGCCATCCTGAATGCCTCCGTCTTCGCCGTGCAGTCGCCAGGCGAAGGACCAGGATGCGCCGCCGGTTCCGGCCTTCCCACCACGGCGCCGTGCGTTTATGGTCCTCAAGGCTTTACCAACGCCACCTTCACGGATGCGTCCGGTAAACTTCATTTCCTATCGGGATTCCTGTATGCCGACTTTATTCTGAACAACCAGATCAAGACCGGCTGGAGTCGTTTTCCTATCAACCTGCTGTTGGAATATGAAAACAATTTGAACGCAGTTGACCACCCGCTGGACTCGCAGGGAAATGTGCTGACCGGTCTCGGCAGGCAATCGCACGCCTACCAGGTCGATTTCAGTCTGGGGCAGCTGAAGAACAGGAACGACCTGCAAATTGGCTATGCCTGGTACCGTCGGGAACAGGATTCCGCCATCTCGTCGTTCCTGGAAAGCGAAAACCGGGCCCCTTCGAACCTCCTGCAGAACCGGATCTTGGCTCTGTGGAAGGTGCGGTCCAATACCGTCGCCAGTTACACCTGGTGGATCGGCCGTACTCTGAACAGCAGTCTGCAACATGCAATTCTGGCGCCCGGAATTTCTGCCGGCGAGCAGGAGCCGTATCTCAAGCGCATGCAGTTTGATCTGACTTACTCCTTCTAAAGCGGCACTGTCCAATGGCTTACAATCAGACCATCGGCTGGTTTTTTCTTGCCGGCCGATGGGCTTGATTTGCACTCGGTGTCTAGCTGGCTCTCGGAGAAGAGATTGAATATGATTACGCGGCGATCCTTTCTTACGGCGGTTTCCAGCGGAGTAGGGGCAGCCGCGATGCTCCCGCGGTCAATCTGGGCTGCAAACCTCGGCGTGGAAGTCCCAGGCAAAGCTGGCATGATTGTGCGCTCGGCCCGCTTTCTTGATCTGGAGACGCCGGGGGAATTCTTCGATTCCTGGATTACTCCGCTGCCCCATTTTTTCGTCCGTAACCACATGCACGAGCCCAGCACTTGGGACCCTGATAGCTGGAACCTCAGCATCAGCGGGGAGGTGGACCATCCGCTCAGCCTGAATCTGGCCGAGTTGACGAAAATGGAAACGCACACCGTCACAAACACGCTGGAGTGCGCGGGAAATGGGCGCGCATTTCAACAGCCTAAAGTTCCTGGCGTGCAGTGGCAGCGTGGCGCAGTAGGAACGGCGCGTTTCAGCGGTCCACGTTTGCGCGATCTCCTGCAGCGCGCCGGAATAAAGGCGACCGGCAAGCACGTAATGTTTCGCGGTCGTGATGAAGTTCCCGGCAAGGTCCCGCCTTTCGTCCGCAGCATTCCCGTCGAGAAGGCGACCGACGCGGACACTTTGATTGCCACTCAAATGAACGGGGTTCCGCTGCCCCGGCACCACGGATTTCCGGCGCGCGCACTGGTGCCGGGTTGGATCGGCGCCGCCTCCTGCAAGTGGCTGACCGAAATCAAGGTTCTGGACCAGGAATTTGATGGCAACTTCATGAAGCCGGGATACCGCATGCCCAATCATCCAGTCTCTCCCGGCGGCGAAGTCAACCTGGCTGACACTCACGCCGCTACATCCTTGGGCGTGAAGTCCATCATCGCGCAGCCCACTGAGGGTTCTTCCATGAAGTCGCATTCGATTCGGATTCATGGCGCGGCGTGGGCCGGCGAAGCCGCCGTCGCGCGCCTCCAAATTTCGACTGATGGCGGAACCACATGGAGTGACGCGCGCCTCGGCAGCCAGCAGGCTCGCTATGCCTGGCGCCTCTGGGATCATGTCTGGAGACCACAAAGGCCGGGCGAGTACATAATCATGTCCCGCGCCACCGACGACCAGGGACACACCCAACCTCAGAGCGCCGCCTGGAATCCCAGCGGATACCTCTACAACGCCGTTGATCAGGTGAAAGTTTATGTCCTGGCTTAAGCGGTTCGACTCACGCCTCTGGGCGGGCGCCATCGCCTGGCTGGCCTTTCCCGTATTGTTGCAGGCCCAGTCTCCAGAGTTGCCGCCCGGCCCGCTTCAGGCTAAGGTGCGTACCGCCTGCACGGAGTGCCATGATTCGCACATCATTGTGCAGCAAAGATTGAACGACAAGGCCTGGTCCAAAGAAGTGGACAAGATGATCAAGTGGGGAGCACTGGTGGACTCCAGTGACCGCAACGCTTTCGTTGGCTATTTGAGTGTGAATTTCCCTCCGAATAAGGCTCCCGAGCCGGAAGAGAGAGCAGGCCCGGGCAAGAAGAAGTGAAATCCTGTTCGACCTGAATCTGATCTCCCGGCCTGATGCGCTCTGTTAAACTGCCATGGGTTCCTGCTGCGGGCTGTTGTTAAAAATCAAAGGCTCGGGTGAAAACGAGGCACAATTGAAAGTTCTAGTTATTGGAGGCGCAGGATACATCGGCAGCCACGCGGCGCTCGCGCTCAAGCGCCGCGGCTACGAAGCCATCATCTACGATAATCTCGGCGCCGGCCACGCCGAACTCGCCCAGGGCTTCGAGCTAATCGTGGGAGATATTTCGGACACCGCCAAGCTGGCCCCCCTCCTGGGCCGCGTCGATGCCGTCATGCATTTCGCTGCACACGCCTATGTAGGCGAATCGGTGATCAACCCCAGAAAATATTTTCAGAACAACGTGCTCGACGGAATCACTCTGCTGAATGCGGTGCTCGATTCCAAAGTCCGCAAATTCATCTTCTCCTCCAGTTGCGCCGTGTACGGGGTCCCGTCGAAAGTCCCCATGACCGAGGACTTGCCGCGCGTCCCGATGAATCCCTATGGCATCACCAAACTGATCTTCGAACAGGCGCTCGAGGCCTACGGCCCTGCCTACGGTCTGGGCTACATGAATCTTCGTTACTTCAACGCCGCCGGGGCCGATGAATCCGGGACCATCGGTGAAATGCACAATCCTGAAACTCATCTCATACCCTCGGCGTTTGAAGCCATCCGTGGTCAGCGTCCCGCCCTTGATGTGTTCGGCGATAAGTACCCCACTCCTGACGGCACCTGTGTGCGGGATTACATTCATGTAACCGATCTGGCCGAGGCGCACGTGCTGGCGCTGGAATATCTGGTGAAGGGGACCTCGCAGGCGGTCAACCTGGGAACGGGCCGCGGCTATTCGGTTCGCGAGATTCTCAGCGCGATCAAACGAGTCACGGGACGCGAGGTGCCCAGCCGCACGGCGCCGCCTCGCGCCGGAGACCCTCCCGAACTGGTCGCCGATCCGACTCGTGCCGAAAAGCTGCTGAACTGGAAAGCCAGCCGTTCACTTGACGAAATTGTGGCCACGGCCTGGAAATGGGACCAACGTTTGCGGACTGCAGAAAAGTGAGGATCGCGGGGTGATCGCAGCAGAAAAAGCAAAGCGCTATCGACCCAGCGTCCAGGAGGCAGAAGGGACGCTACGATAGCGCTGCCGGTAATTGGCCGAACTGACAAAAGTCTAGGCCGAACACTGCACCAAACCCAGTGCATCCTCTGATACCCGGAGGCTGCCCCACCCTCTTGGCGTTTTTTACCATCGGTTGGAGGTTTGGGTGCCTGGTACTCACCTGTCAGTCAAATATTTCAACTGTTTAGCCGCATTGCTTAAAGCAGTCTCTAAAGCCTGCAAATGCCGTTCTTCGGTCAGATAACTGATCACCATCATGCGCAGTACGCTCTGCCCCCGCAGCTTGGTCTCCGAGATCCAGCGGCTTCCATCGCGGGTGACTCCTTCCGCAATAGCGTCATGCTGGGGGGCCAGTTGCTCCGACGTCTCAGCTTTGAGCCGGAAGGTGACGATCGGGAGCGTGGGCGCCACGGCCAACTCGAAATCCTCCGAAGCCGTGACCCAGTCGGCAAAGCGCTTCGCGAGCTTCAGTTGACGATCGATCAATTCTTCATACGCCTGCCGTCCGTGCACCCGCAAGGTCAGCCAAAGCTTCAGGGAGTTCATGCGCCGCGTCCACTGCGTGCTGATGCGGGAATTGTCCGGCAATTGCACCCCCGCCGCCTTGGGCATGTAAGGAGCGGCCACGGAAAAGGCGCGCTCGAGAATTTCAGGATGGCTGGTCAGGATCACGCCAGCGGCAAACGGCATAGCCATCCACTTGTGCGGATCGATGGTAAGCGAATCGGCCCGCTCCACACCCCGCACCAGGTCGCGATGCTGATTGGAAAAAATTGCTACCCCGCCGTATGCGCCGTCCACGTGCAACCACAATTGCTGCCTCCGGCACACCTCCGATATGGCAATTAGATCGTCCACCGTTCCGGAGTTTGTGGTTCCCGCGGTGGCCACCACGCAGAACGGTTTTCGGCTGGCAGCGCGGTCCTCCGCAATCGCTCGTTCCAGTTTGTGCGGATCGAGTTGCGCAGACTCGTTCACCGCAATCCGCCGCAGCGCCTTGCGTCCGATTCCCAACAGCCCCGCGGACTTGTCGAGCGAGTGATGCGACTCCGCCGAAGCGTAGCAAACTGGCTGGCCTTCGACCGCCGCTACGCCTTCCTCAATCACATCGGGAAATTTCGATGCCAGCGCCAGAGCCAGCCCACTGAAATTGGCTTCATTGCCTCCGCTGGTGAAGGTTCCGTTGAACTCGCCGGGCCAGCCCACACGCTCGCCGATCCAGCGCACGGTCTCGAGTTCGATCTTGGACGCCAGCTGGGAACGCGCCAGGGTCGCCAGTTGCGGATTGAGTCCCGCCACCAACGCTTCTCCCAACACTCCCATATACGTAGGCGTAGGGTTCATCAGCCCGAAATAGTTGGCGCTGGGCACATGAAAACCCTGCTCCACCATTTCGCGAAAGATCTGGTCCAGCACTTTTTCCGGATCTTCACCGGCCTCGGGAAGCGCATGGTGAAGCGGCCGATAGCTTCGCTGCTCCAGCGGAAGCTGTACCGGACGATCGGGCAGGGAAGAATAGAAGGAGTCAATCTGGTCAATCAGACGGTAGCCCAGCCGCCGCCGGGTTTCGGAGTCGAAGTCGAAGCGCATACGGATTAGATTCTAGACGCATGGCAAGGTACGAAAGAATTCTTCCCACAGCCATGGGAAATAACACGCAAGACAATTGTTGTCGCGGCGGCCCGAAAGGATCTCGGCGATGAGGTGTGAGCCGAGCTCAGGTGCCAAATCGCTCAGCCGCCCGAGCCCTCGCCTTGGCAGCTTCTTCCTCCCGGTTCTTCGGTGGCGCGGTGGTTTCGAGCGAGCGCAAAAGGCGGGTCGAGATGCCGGCGATTTCCTCGATTGCACTCAGGAACGCGTCTTCATTGGCCTTGGAAGGCTTGTTGAAGCCGGTGATCTTTCTCACGAACTGGAGCGAGGCCGCCCGGACCTCCTCGTCAGTCACCGGCGGATCGAAGTTAAAAAGGGTTTTGATATTTCTGCACATCGCATGACCTCAAGCTATGAGCTCAAGATATCGTACTTCCCCCAGACTATCCACGCCGGGAAAAACAGGCCTCGCCTATAATGCGGGCACTGAGGGCAAAAGGGGTGATTGCAAATGCGATCGACAGGAATCTATCCGTACTTGCCGCGTGTGTTGGCCGTAGCCGCCTTGTCGCTGGCGATGTTTATGGTATGCAACCGATCATTTGCGCAAGGTGTTGCCATGGGCAACTGCAAACCGATAAGCCAGCGGACGGAAGAGTTGGGATGTTGGATCATGGTGGACCGGTCCATGGGAACGCTTACACAATCACAGGTGTTCTGGCATCTCGATGTCTATCCCACGCGCGCGGCAGCAGAAGCAGTCAAAGGACCACGAGGCACCGTTCTGGAGTCGCTGGGGAAGATGTGGCTCTTGACGATCGAAGAATCGGGATGGCAGTCGCCCAACGGCCAGCGCATCGCCAGCATTGGTCCCCTTCCGATCACGGCTGGTGAAGAGTACTCGGCACAGTACATGGAAGCGGTCATGACTCGCGACATGACCTCATCGATCCACTCTCACTCCGGCCCGGAAGCCTGGTACACCCAGGCCGGGGAAATGTGTTTGGAGACGCCCGAAGGCAAGCTTGTTGGACGCGCAGGTGGCGATCCGGTGATTGTGCCCGGCGGCCTGCCGATGCACCTAACAGCCACCGGCACCGAACAGCGTCGAGCACTTGTGCTGATCCTTCACCAATCGTCGAAACCTCCCATCACCCTCGTGCACGATTGGACGCCGAAAGGGCTGTGTGGGAAATGAAGAATGGTGGCCCACTCTTGGTCCTCAATCGAAACACCCCGGACCCGAGGGTGCCCATTCATTTCGGCTTTCTGCGAACGGAGTGGGGTCTTCCAGGGTCCCACCACCGGTAAGTCGGGTGCAGTGCGCCAACCCCACACTTCGCGTCATAAATCACTTCGCCGATGGCAACACCTGGATCGTGTGCATCCAGGTTTCCACGGACTGCGGCCAGGTTGTGATCGGCAACGCGGTGCGGCGCAGGCCGTAGCCATGTCCGCCCTCCGCGTAGAGATGCATTTCGGCGGGCACCTTGGCGTTCTTCAGCGCCATGTAATACACGATGGAATTCTCTACATGCACGGGATCATCCTCCGCCTGGACCAGAATCGAAGGCGGCGTTTTTTCCAGAACGTGAATGTCGGGATTGGGTGCGAAGTTCTGCTCGGACAGGGCAAGATAGCCAGGGTAAATGATCACCGCGAAATCCGGGCGGCAGCTCAGCTGATCGGCAGCATCCACCGCCGGGTAGAGGCGCTGATCGAAATGCGTGCTGAGGGCTGCGGCCAGGTGCCCTCCGGCAGAGAATCCGAGGACGCCGACACGCTTCGGATCAATGTGCCACTCCGCCGCATGGGACCGAACCATGCCGAGCGCGCGTTGCGCGTCCTGCAGTGCAGCCGCTGATTTGGGATAAGGGCCGGAATCTGGCACGCGGTATTTCAGGAGCACGCAAGTGACGTTGATGGAATTCAGCCAGTCGCACACCTCGGTACCTTCGAGATCAATGGCGAGGATGCGGTATCCGCCTCCGGGAAAAACCACCACGACCGCGCCGTTGCTGTTGGCCTTGGCCGCATAGAGCGTGATCGTCGGCGTCGAAACGTTGCCCACCCGATACACCAGCCGTCCGCCGACCACATGATCTTTGGCAGTAGTGGTGTTGCCCTCCGGGGCGGGATTGGGCTGCGCGCCGGGCGCGCCCTGCGGCCACAGGTCCAGCGTGATATGGTTCGGCGCTGGCGGCCATACTGGTTGCTGGGACAAGAGCGCAACGGAGACACCAACCACCGCCGCGACCACCAGAAGGTACTGGCGCATCAAGCCTCCGATCTACTTGACTCCCTTCTCTGGGTCCCAGGAGCCCTGCTGCTTGCGAATATAGATTATCTGCCCAATGTGGTACGCGTTGTGCGTGCCGATGTGCGCAATGATGGAATACCACGATTCCAATTTCTTGTCGTCCGCAGCTTCTACGGCCTTTTCCCACTCCGTCATCACCTGGTCGAGTTGCTGCACCGTGGCCGCCCATTTCTTGCTGTCGAAGTTGTTAAACGTTTCGTTGTTGTCACCGCTGAACTTTACCGGAGGCTCGCCCTTGAACTTGGCCAGTTCCTCTTGGTTCCAGAACACCAGATGGTTGGCAAGCTGACCAATGGAATGATTTCCTTTTCCGTCCTGCCAGCTCGCCTGCTCGGGCGTGAGCCCTTCCACCGCCGTGTTTGCAGGCACAAACCACTCTTTCTGGTTGTGGGTGGTGCGCAGCTGTTCCAGCAAAATGCTCTTGAGAGTCGGCATTGGTTTTGCCTGCTGCGCGTAAGCGTGAAATGACAACGACACAATTAACAAGCCAAGAACTCGTTTCATATCCGGTTGCTCCTCTCGCCGGTTAGACGTTCCCGGACCCGCCTCGGCTAGCAATGTATTTCCCGTCGGGGAAGGTACCCCGGAGATTGAAACCAGCGACTACTGCTCCGTGTCCCCGGTGTCCTCCGTGGTTAAGTTTCTCTCCGGTCGAAGCTGAGGAAACAGAATCACATCCCGGATGGTATGCGAATCCGTCAGCAGCATGGCCAGCCGGTCCACCCCCACGCCCACTCCGCCCGCTGGCGGCATGCCGTACGACAGGGCGCGAATGTAGTCCTCATCCATCTGGTGAGCTTCCTCGTCGCCGCGCTCCCGTTCCTGCAACTGCTGTTCAAAGCGCCGCCGCTGGTCCTCGGGATCGTTCAATTCGCTGAACCCGTTGGCAATCTCCATCTTCCCGGCAAAGATTTCCCAGCGCTCCGTCCAGTCCGGTTCGTCCGGCTTCTGCTTGGACAGCGGGGACACGGCGGTCGGGAACTCGTAAATTATCGTCGGCTGAACCAGATGCTCTTCCGCTGCGGCGTCGAACAATGCCGCGATAGTTTTTCCCGCCGGCTCGCTGGGATCGTAGGCCACATGCGCATGCGCCGAGTTAAAGCGCTTCACCAGGTTCTCGACTCTTTCCGACGACGCGAAGTCGGACATCTGCGGCTTCGCGCCCGCCGCCTCCGGCCAGTATTGAATGGTAGCTTCACGCATGGTCATCCGCCGCCAGTTCGATCCGGCCCAGTCAATCTCATCCTCGCCCCATTTGGTCTTGGTCCCGCCAGTAACGTCCTTCGCCGCCTGCTCAATCAGTTGCTGGGTCAAGTCCATCACACCGCGATAGTCGGTGTACGCCTGGTAGAACTCGAGCATGGTGAACTCAGGATTCCACCGCCACCCCAGCCCCTCGTTGCGAAAGTTGCGATTGATTTCGTATACCCGGTCAAATCCGCCCACGGTCAGTCGCTTCAGATACAACTCGGGCGCGATGCGCAGAAACAGGTCCATGTCGAGCGTGTTGTGATGGGTCACAAACGGCCGCGCCACGGCTCCCCCCGCGATGGGTTGCATCATCGGCGTTTCCACCTCAACAAATCCCCGGCTGTCCATGAAGCGGCGCAGCGATTGCACCAGCTTGCTGCGCTTGATAAACACCTCGCGCACTTCAGGATTCATCACCAGATCGACGTAGCGTTGGCGGTAGCGCAATTCAACGTCGGTCAACCCATGCCACTTCTCGGGCAAGGGCAACAGGTCTTTCGAGAGAAACGTGATCTCCTCCACGTGTACCGAAAGCTCGCCGGTGCGTGTGCGAAACAGATACCCGCTGACTCCAATGTGATCGCCCAGGTCGAGCAGCTTGTACAACTCGAATCCCTGTTCTCCGACTGCATCCTTCTTTACGTAGATCTGCAGCCGCTGCCCGTCCTGCTGCAGGTGCGCGAACCCGGCCTTTCCCATCAGCCGAATGGCCATGATGCGCCCCGCGACTCGCACGTTGATTCGCGGATTCTCCAGCTGCTCCCCTGTCTTTTCCAGGTACTCCGCCAGAATCTGCGGAATCGTGTGGGTGAATTCGTATTTGCGGGGATAGATCTGCTGTCCCAGAGCTTCAATCTGTTTCAGCTTCTCCCGCCGCAGTTCGTATATTTTCTCGTCGAGGGCCAAAGGATTCCTTGCTTACACTGTTACAAATAGTGAACAGCGATTATAAACAAGCGGAAGATAAGGAGGAGGTTCGGATCGTCCGATTTGGCAGTGGTCCAAGGACTCGATCTAAAACACCAGTCCATCCCGAGGGACTTCAGTCGAAGCATCTGGCGTGCAACAACGCGATTGCCTTCGCCACTCATACTTTCAACAGCTCAAGATAGATCGCCATTCCGACCACGGCATCGACCCCCATCACATCCAGGCGGTCTACCTCTTCCTGTGTCCTGATGCCTCCAGCTACAATCAGGTTCTTACCCGTCGCGCTGCGCAATTCAGAGACCACATCGAGCGGCATGCCTAGCAGCAGCCCTTCGGTATCAATATGTGTATAAAGAAAGCCGCTGCACCAGGGTTCGAGAGCCCGCATCATTTGCAAGGCTGAAATCTCCGTAAGCTGGCGCCATCCCCGCACTGCGACCTTGCCGCCCCTGGAATCCACCGCGAAGATCAGCTTGTCCGGACTCAATTCGTTTGCCAGTCGTTCGGCAAATGCACTCTGAATGCTGCCATCTTTAATCAGAGACGATCCGAAGATCACTCGCAGCGCGCCATCCGCGAGCATTTCCTGGGCTCGCTCCACCGTCCGAATCCCGCCGCCCACCTGGCATGGCAGCCGTCGCAGCAGGGGCCGCACCATCTCGCGGTTGTCGCCCTGTCCAATAGCGGCATCGAGATCGATGATCTGCACCAGCGGATACTTCCCAAAGCGTTCCAGCCAGGGTTCAAAGTCGTCGAACTCCAGCGCCTTCTTTTCTCCCTGCACCAGTTGCACGATCTTGCCGCCCATCAGGTCAATCGAAGGAATCAGCATGGCCACCTCATGGGAATCCCGCAGGCCTGCAACTCCTGCTTGAGCTCGCCGATGGGAGTGATGCCCAGGTGAAAGATGGACGCCGCCAGGGCCGCATCCGCCCGCCCTTCGCGAAAGACCTCGATGAAGTGTGCCCCGGTTCCCGCGCCCCCGGAAGCAATCACCGGAATGTTGACCGCACTCACCACCGCCCGCGTCAGCTCACAATCGAAGCCGTCGCGCATGCCATCGCGATCGATCGAGGTGAGCAGGATCTCGCCGGCTCCGCACTGCTCCGCCTCGCCAGCCCACGCCACCGCATCGCGTCCCGTGGAGTGCCGGCCACCCGTTGCCTTCACTCCGAAACCCGACCCCTTGCCGTTGCGGACGCGTAGAGCGTCAATAGCTACAATCACCGCCTGCGAACCATAGCGGTGGGCGATTCGGCCAATCAGCGCCGGGTTCTTCAGGGCCGCGGAATTCACCGCAACCTTGTCCGCTCCAGCTTCGAACACAGCCGCAGCATCCTCGAGCGACCGGATGCCTCCACCCACCGTGAATGGTATGAACAACTGCCGTGCCGTGCGGCGCACCACCTCAAGCAGGGTGGAACGGTTCTCATAGGTCGCGGAGATATCCAGCAGCACCACTTCGTCGGCGCCGGCGCACCCGTGGGCCAAAGCCAGTTCCGCGGGATCGCCGGCGTCGCGCAAATCGGAAAATTGCACGCCCTTCACCACGCGTCCGGCGTCCACGTCGAGGCAGGCGATAATTCGCTTGGTCAACATTGGCTGGTTCTTACAGTTCACAAAAATTGCGCAGAAGATGAAGTCCTGCGCTACCTGATTTTTCAGGGTGAAACTGAACTCCAAAGACCTGCCCGCTCTCCACCACGGCGGAAAAAGCTCCGCCATACTCGCACCTCCCCACGGTGGCCTCGACCACTGGTGCCCGGTAGGAGTGGGTGAAGTACACGAACGAATCTTGAGGAAGTCCGCGCAGCAGCCGCGACGACTCCCCTAGCTGCAACTGGTTCCAGCCGACGTGCGGCGATTTCACCGCCGCCGGAAACTTCTCGCACTGGCCCGCGAATAATCCTAGGCCGCGAAGTTGGGAAGCCTCCTCGCTCGACTCGAACATCCACTGCATGCCCAGGCAAATGCCGAGCAGAGGGACCTGCCGGTCGATCGCTTTCACCACCGCCTCCTGCAAGGCGCCTGACAGCGCCGAAGTGGCCTCGAAATTACCCACCCCGGGCACAACGATCCTGCTGGCCCGCGTGATCTCCGCAGGGTCGGCGGTAATGGCCGACTCAACGCCCAGGTGGTCAAACGCTTTCTTCACCGAGGCGAGGTTTCCGGCCTGATAGTCCACGATGGCGATCACAGCAGCCCCTTGGTGCTGGGCAAGAGGCGGGCCATCCGCCGGTCTCGCCAGCAGGCCGCCCGCAGCGCCCGCGCGAAGGCCTTGAATAAGGATTCGATCTTGTGATGGTTGGAGCGGCCATAGAGCACCCGGGCATGCACATTGGCACGCGCCCCCCGGGCAAAACCTTCGAAGAAGTCGTAAACCAGTTCTGCCTGCAGATCGCCCACCAGCCTCTGCCGTACCTTCGTCTCGACTACGCTGGCCGCACGCCCACCGAAATCAACCGCCGCTAAACCCAGGGTTTCGTCCATGGGCATCACAAAATATCCCGCGCGCAAAACTCCGCGCTTCGATCCCAGCGCCTTGTGGAAGGCCTCGCCCAGGACGATGCCTACGTCTTCCACCGTGTGATGCTGGTCCACGTCGAGGTCGCCCTGCGCCCGCAGTTCAAGGTCGAAACCGCCGTGCCGGGCAAACAACTCCAGCATATGATCAAAGAAC
>Ga0335085_10000305_pt1 | contig 146622 bp, 155 predicted proteins | sample Lox_Sample_45_FD_206712 | JGI IMG/M metagenome (GOLD analysis project Ga0335085, IMG submission 206712) | Soil microbial communities from Loxahatchee National Wildlife Refuge, Florida, United States - Lox_Sample_4.5 | ecosystem: Environmental > Terrestrial > Soil > Wetlands | place: USA...
AGATCACCGGCGCCTACGGCCGCAACACGATGATCGCCACCTCGTTCGTGCTGGCGCTCGTCATGATCAGCGGGCTAGGCTATCTCGTCGCCTACAACAACATGGCGGGCGGCACCTCCACCGCGGCGCAGCAGCAACAGCAGCAGCCCTCCGATTCGATCAGCCAGCTGTTCGCCGGCGGCAGCGGTGTGCAGCACGTCTCGCTTGCAGCGCCTGCGGCACCCGTGGCGGCCGACGCCTCCGATGGCGTCTCGCTGGGCCTGCCCAAGCTCTCGCAAACGTCACTGGCGCATGCCGACTCCTGGTTCTGGCTTGCGTTCGCGAGCGTGGTATTCTTCATCGTCACGACGGTTGCGGCGCTGTACCTGCAGGCGTTCGAAAACAACGTGCGCAACTATCACATCGCGCAGGATTATAAGCACCGGCGCAAGGACTTCGCGCTGCTTCACCTCCTCGAACATGCCGACGGGAGGGCCTAGCGGGGGAGACGATGAAGGGGATCATGCTTGCGGTTGCCACCGCGTTCGCGCTGGTCGGGGGCGGTGCGCTCGCCATGCAGGTGGCCGCCCCTTCGACCGATCAGAACGTGCTGCATCCCCAGCGCCTCATCATCGGGCTTGATCTTTCGCTGTCCAACCCGCTGGTCGACGACCCGGCTTTCGCTGCGCGCGTGGCGGCTCGCGTCGCCGACCAGATCCGCAGTCTGGACTTCGCCTCGGAAGTGCATGTGCGCACCTTCGGCAGCTATGATCCGAGCTCGAACAACTTCGCCTACGACACCGTTCTGTCGGTGCACGCCCGCCCCGAGTTCGTCGCCGCTGAGGTGCAGAGGCTGATCGCCAACACGCCGGAGCTGGTGAGGAGTGGCCGCTGGAAATCGCAGCGCACGACCAACATTCTGGCCTTCCTCGACAACATGGCGCGCGCCATGGGCTGCGGCGGCATGCCGACCACTGTGATCCTGGCCAGCGACGGCATCGAGGATTCCGACTACGCCCGCCTCGACCGCGGCGGGGTGCTGCCGCCGCCGGACCGGCGCGTGTTTCGCGGCTGCGCACAGCTGACGATCTACGGCCTCGGTCAGGGCGCCGGCAGCCCCGTCCTGACCGCCCGGCTGCGCTCCCAATGGGACGGCTGGGCGCGCGCGGCCGGATTTTCCCGTTTCGACGGCTATAATGACTGGTGAACTGGGGCGCGAATTTCCAAGGTAAGTTGTTGACACTTATAACTCTGTCTTATAGAGTAATCTATGAGAGGTAAGAGAATCGCCCGCCATGTCGCTGACATCGAAGGAAGCTGCAGAAAGCCTGGCCCAGGCCGAGCAAGCCCGCCGGCGCAGCGCAGAGCTGTATCACTACAGCCGCGCCGCGCCCCATTTCATCCTGTGGGGCGGCATCCAAGTGGTGGGTTACTGTGGAACATACCTGTTTCCGTACCATTCCAATTGGTTGTGGGCGGGTCTGATCCTGGCGGGCTGCATCGGCGGGTTCATCATCGGCAAACGATGCCCGGACAGGGAGGCCAGGCCGCAGGCTTGGCGGCGGTTCGCGGTGATGATCATCGCCGTTGCCTTCGTGCTCGGCACCTATGCAGTCATGTGGCCGGTACACGGGACGCAGCCCGCCGTCTTTCCGGTGCTTCTTGAGGGTGCCGTGTTTTGCGCCATCGGGCTGTGGGTAGGGCTCCGCTACGTCGTCACAGGTGCGGTCGTGTTTGCGGCCGCGCTGGCCGCATATTTCACGATCCACGACGCCGGCATCCTGTTGCTGATGGCCGCAGTCGGCGGAGGATCGATGATCCTGGCGGGCTTCTGGTTCCGGACGGTGTGACATGGAACAGCCGGACGCCATCATTCACCAGCCGGTGCGCCTCAAGATCATGGCAGCGCTGAAGCCACTGCCGGCGAGCGATCCGATCGAATTCGTGCGCCTGAAGGCGCTGGTGAACGCCACCGAAGGCAATCTCGGTGCGCATATCACGACGTTGGAGGAGGCCGGCTACGTCAACGTTGAAAAGGACTTCGTCGCCAAGCGTCCGCGCACGCGCATCGGGCTGACCAAGCAGGGCCGGCGCGCCTACGAGGACTATCTGGATTTTTTGCGCGCCATCATCGGCGCCGGTGAGGCGCCCTGAAGCATGATCGGATCATGCTTCAGGTCTTTCGATGGCCGCGCCTTCGGGCGGCAAACCGCTTCACACTTTACCGGGTTGCGCTCTAAAGGCCGAGGCGGACGCGAATTGCCGCCGGCGTGATCCCCGCTTCGCGCATCGCCCGCAAGGTCACCGCACCATCGCGCTTGGAGAACTTCCTGCCATGCTTATCCAGGATCAAGCGGTGATGGGCGTAGGCGGGCGCGGGTAAACCCAGCAGAGCCTGCAGCACGCGCTGGATGTGCGCCGCGGCGAACAAGTCGTTGCCGCGCGTGACAAGATCGACACCCTGGAAGGCATCGTCCACCACTACCGCGAGATGGTAAGAGGTTGGCATGTCCTTGCGCGCCAGCACGACATCGCCGAACTTGAGCGGATCGACGGCGATGCATCCCGTTTCGCCCTGCGGGCCTGCACCGCGCTCCTCGAAACCAAGCGAGCCCACTTCCCTCGCCGCCTTCCTGGCATCGAGCCGCAGCGCGCAAGGTGTGCCTGAGGCGATGCGCTTGGCGCGTTCTGCGGCGGAAAGCGTGCGGCATGTGCCCGGATAGAGCGTACCCTCAGGCGCTAGCTGCGCTGCGGCGTTATCCTGATGGTGCGGTGCTTGCACCGCGCGCGCAATTTCCTCGGCGATCTCCTGGCGTGTGCAGAAACAGGGATAGATGAGATCACGGGCCTTGAGCGACTCCAGCGCCGTGCGATAGGCCGCCATGCGCACCGATTGACGCAGCGCCGGCTTCGGCCAATCAAGCCCGAGCCAGGTGAGGTCCTCGAAGATCGCGGTTTCGAATTCGGGCCGGCAGCGCCCGGAGTCGATATCTTCCACACGCAACAGGAAGCGGTCGCCTGATTCTGCAGCGGTGACGGCCGCAAACGCGTGGCCCAGATGCAGATATCCGGTGGGGCTGGGGGCAAAGCGGGTTGTCGAGGACATGGCGGCATGACAATCATGCCGAAGGGAGGATTCCACAAGATGCCGCTCTCCGGTCCGCGCCTCGATCCCACGAACGCAAAAGCCGACGCGCTCGTCGTGCTGGTGCACGGCTACGGTGCGGACGGCAACGACCTGATCGGCTTGGCGCAGACGTTGAGCCGAGTGCTGCCCAATGCCGCTTTCGTGTCGCCCAATGCGCCACAGTCTTGCCCGGGCGCCCGCTTCCAGTGGTTTCCCATCGCCGAGCTTGACCCGCACAAAATGCACGCGGGCGTTTTGAGCGCGGCCCCAGTCCTCACAAACTTCATCGACGCGGAGCTGCGCCGTCTGTCGTTGACGCCGGAACGGCTGGCGATCATCGGCTTCAGCCAGGGCACGATGCTGGCGCTGCACATCGGTCTGTCCGGCATGAGGCCCGCAGCAATCGTGGGCTTTTCAGGCGTGCTCACGGGCGAGCCTGCCGAGGGTGATCCGACGCCGGTTCTATTGGCGCATGGCGGCTCGGACCCCCTGATTCCGGCCGAGGCGCTTTACCTGACGGCGTCGACGCTGGGCGCCTATGGCGTGCGGGTGGAATGGCACATCTCGCCGGGCCTGGGCCACGGCATCGACGATCTTGGTTTGGCGAGCGCGGCTGCGTTCCTGACGCTGGCATTTGCAGGCAAACTCAAAGCCGATGGCGAGGCAAGCTGCGCTATCCGTTAGTCTTGTTGCCCGCGCGGCTTTTCGCGCTGCGTCGCGATTTCGTCACACCGAATCGCCTAAATTGCGGGCCGTATTGGCTTTCTTCGCGCCAATCCGTAAACTGACGGGCGCATCAGAGGAGACAGGGTCTTCAAAGGGGACGTGTCGTGTTAGCCGCTCGCAGCCCGGATAGCTGTCCGGCGCTGGTGCTCAACGCGGATTTTCGCCCGTTGAGCTATTTTCCCTTGTCGCTGTGGTCGTGGCAGGACGCGATCAAGGCGGTGTTTCTCGAGCGAGTAAACATCCTCGAGGAATATGACCGTACGGTGCGTTCGCCCTCGTTCGAGATGCGCCTGCCCTCCGTGGTTTCGCTCAAGACCTACATCAGGCCAGCACGCAATCCCGCGTTCACGCGGTTCAACGTCTTTCTGCGCGACCGCTTCGAATGCCAGTATTGCGGCTCGCCCGAGGACCTCACCTTCGATCACGTCATCCCACGTTCGCGCGGCGGGCGGACGACCTGGGACAACGTGGTGACGGCGTGCGCGCCGTGCAACCTGCTCAAGGGCGGCAAGCTCGCCACCCAGACCGGCATGTATCCGCGCCACCGCCCGCACAGGCCGACGGTGACTGAGCTGCGTAATAACGGCCGCCGATTCCCGCCCAACTATCTGCACGAAAGCTGGGCCGACTATCTCTACTGGGACAGCGAGCTGGAGCCTTAACAGGCCAATGGGGAACAGCGAATAGGGATTCTGGATTCCCCTACCTGCGACTTCGCTGCTCGCTATAGCCTCGTCGACAGCGCGATCGCCAAACGGCAGCTGGCCTTGATCAAAGTCGTGAGCAGGCGATAGCCCGGCGCCTGGCCCGAGCCGTGCGCTACTGCGGTGTCGCGATGCGCGATTTCGTCGGCGCGAAAGGATTCCACGGTTTTCTTCAGGGGGGGATCCAGGTTTGTCAGCTTCTTGATCTGGCCCGCGTAGTGGTGGTCGATGACGTCTTCCACCGCCTCGGTACAGGCCATGGCGGCCTGTTCGCCCATGAGGGCGGTGGCTGCGCCCAAGGCGAAGCCGGTGACCTGCCACAGCGGCTGCAGCGCCGTGGGGCGCACGCGGCGTTCGTTGACGAGCGAGTCGAAACGCTTCAGGTGCTCCACTTCCTGCTCCGCCATTTGGCGGATGGCGTCCACAGTCCTGCTCTTGCGGTCACCCAGGACCGCGAGCTGGCCCTCATAGATGCGCACGGCGCCGTATTCACCCGCGTGATCGACGCGGATCATGGCCGCGATCTCCTCCGATGCGGCGGTGCCGGGCGGCGCGGGGCGGGGACCGCGCTTCGTCACGCGTTTGCCCATTTCAGCGGCACCCTGATCTTGCGGGTCAGCAGCAGCGCCCCCAGCACGGCCATGCCGGTCGAACACAGGAAGTTATAGCCGGCCAGCGAAATCCCCAGCAGCCGCCAGCCCGCTTCGTCGCAGCGCACTACCGGACCGTTGAGGTTCATGTTGGCCGACAGCACAAAGCGATCGCCTGTGCAGCTGGCAGGACCCGGCACCAGCTTCCATTCGATCAGCGCCTGCCAGCCGCCGATCAGAGCGGTGGAAAAAACGAGCAGCAGCGCGAGCCAGGCGAAGATCGCAACCGTCTTGCGGTTGATCACGCGCAGGTAATAAAGCGCCGTACCCCCAAGTCCGACGAAGATCGCGCCGTCATGTGGCCAACGCTGCCAGTGACACATCTCACACGGCAGCACCTGCATAACGTACTGAAAGAAAAGCGCGCCGAGGATCATCGCCAACGAATACGCGCCTGCCAGTGCCGCCACTTTCTCTTCGCGCATGATGTGTTCGTCCCCTTTCGCTGTCCTATCGTGGCACGCTTCGTATTCAAATCGAATGCTGCGGCGATTACAAAGTCAACATCCTGTGCTCGAATCCGCTTGGCCTGTCTCTCTTTTCCGGAATAGAAAGAACGCCCAAGTGACGCACCTTCGCATGCGGGTTGCTCCAACACACGAAGCGGTCGCTCGCGGAAGACGACAACCAACCGACGCCGCATCGTTCATCGCGAGCTCTTGAGGATCGACGGTCGCGCCGTGGAGATGAACGTCCGGCTCAATCCGCGCGCCCGCAGGCTGATCGTCAAGGTCCATCCCACCACCGGCGAAGTCATTGTGATCGCTCCGTCCAAGCGCGCGCTGGACCGTGCCATCGAGTTCGCCTGCGGCCAGATGGACTGGATCGCGCGCCAGCTCAGAAAGGTGCCGAGCCGCGTGGTGATGACGCCCGGGGCGCGCATCCCCTTCCGCGGCGAGGAGCACACGATCGCACGCGGCGAAGGCGGTCCGGTTTGCGTGGACGCGGAGAAGTGTGTGATCACGGTTTCCGGGCGCCTTGAACACGCGCCGCGCCGGCTCATCGATTTCCTAAAGCGCCACGCCAAGCGCGAGCTAGAGGCGCGCGCCTTCGAATTCGCCGCGCGCATCGCTGCAAGGCCCGCCCGCATCACGGTTCGCGACACGGCCAGCCGCTGGGGTTCGTGCTCTTCGGCGCGCTCGCTGTCGTTCTCCTGGCGCCTGATCATGGCCCCACCCTTCGTACTCGATTACGTGGTGGCGCACGAGGTGGCGCATCTCAAGGAGATGAACCACGGTTCCGCCTTCTGGCGGCTGGTGCGCGGGCTTGCCGGTGACGTGCGCAGGCCGCAGGCCTGGCTGCGCCAGCATGGTTCCGCGCTGCATCGCTACACGCCGCGTTAGGTCCCAAAAAGTCTGTTCAGCAGATCCTGGAAGGTGTCGGTGGCCGGCGGCGGCTGCGCGGCGTTCGGCTGGCCGGCGAGTGGACGCATCGGCCGGCTCTGTTCGGCTTCAGTCATGAAGCTCTTGAAGATTCGCGCCGGCAGCGTGCCGCCGGTGGCGTGTTGCATCGGCGTGTTGTCGTCGTTGCCGACCCAGACGCCGCACACGAGATCGGAGGTGAAGCCGACGAACCAAGCGTCGCGGAAACCCTGCGAGGTGCCGGTCTTGCCCGCCGAAGGCCGGTCGTCGAGGCGCGCCGCCCTGCCGGTGCCATAGCTCACCACGCCGGTCATCAGATCGGTCATGGCAACGAGATTCTCAGGCGAAACGACGGGATCGGGATCGGGATCCTTGGCGCGCCACAACAGCTTGCCCGATCGGGTTCTGATGCTGACGATGCCGTGAGGCGCCACGCTCGTCCCTCCGTTGGCGAACGGCGCGTAAGCCGCGGTCAGTTCGAGCGGCGTGACCACGCTGGTGCCCAGCGCCAGCGAAGCCACCGCTGCCAGCGGGGTTTCGATGCCGAGACGCCTGGCAGTGCGCGCCACCGCGCCCGGTCCGACCTCCGCGGTGAGCTGCACGGCGACCGAGTTCGACGAGATTGCGAACGCCTCGGCCAGGCTGATGAGACCCTTGTACTTGCCTTCGTAGTCCTCGGGGCGCCAGCCGCGGATGTCCACCGGGCCGTCGTCCATCATGTCCGTGGGCTTGCGCCCGTGTTCGAAGGCGGTGAGGTAAACGAACGGCTTGAACGCCGAACCCGGCTGGCGAAGCGCATCGGTGGCCCTGTTGTAGGGACTTTGCGCATAAGACACCCCGCCCACCATCGCGCGCACGGACCCGTCCGGCGTCATGGCAACGAGCACGGCCTGGCCAGCGCCGAGTCTGCCTCCCTCTTCCTTCAACCCCGCGGTCACCGCGCGTTCGGCCGCCGCTTGGGTATCGAGATCGAGGCTGGTATCCACGACGAGCGCCTCGCGCGCTTCGCCGATATAGCCAGGAATCTGGGACACTACCCAGTCGGCGAAATAGCCGGAGCCAGGGGTGGCGGTTCCCCGCACGATGCGCGCGCGTGTCGCCAAAGCGTCGGTGCAGGTGACCGGCGAGATGAATCCCCCTTCCTGCATGGCGCGCAGCACCACCTGGGCACGGGCGTGGCTTGCATCCGGGTCGGCGAGCGGATTGAACTTGGCCGGCGCCTTCACTGAGCCCGCCAGCATCGCCGCCTCGACCAGACTGAGCCGCGCCGCGTGCTTGCCGAAAAAGCGTTGCGACGCCGCCTCGATGCCGTACACGCCGGCACCGAAATAGACGCGGTTGAGATAGAGCGTGAGGATCTGCGCTTTCGAATAGCGGTACTCGAGATAGAGCGCGAGCATCGCTTCCTGGAGCTTGCGGTCGAAGGTGCGGTTCGGTTCCAGGAACAGGTTCTTGGCAAGTTGTTGGGTGAGCGTGGACCCGCCCTGCACGACACGGCCCATCATCATGTTCTCGTAGGCCGCGCGCATCAGGCCCATGGGATCGAGGCCGATATGCTCGTAGAAGCGTCGATCCTCTATGGCGATGAAGGCGTCGGGCACATAGGCCGGCAGACGCGAAACATCGACCATGACGCTCTGCGTCAGACCCTTGCGAGCGATGAGTCTGCCATGATCGTCGAGGATTGTGATGTCGCGCGACGGCCCGTTGGTGAGCAGACTGCTCACGTCGGGCAGATCGGACAGGAAACGCGAGAAGAAGATGCCGCCGAAGATGGTGCCCCAGGCCAAGAGCAGGACAACCGCGTAGGGCCAGACGCGCGCACGGCGCGCGCGTACGGGCCGCTCGCTAATCCCGGCTACGCGCCGGTCAGGTCGAATGTCCTGCCGCGGCATACGCTCGGCCCGAAGTCTGGCTTTGAAGCGTTAACAGCCGCGGCAGTTCAAGGCAAACGCGGTCCTTTCGGACCTCGCTTCAGCCTCCGACCTTCAGATCTCCGCTGTCGCAGCCGGAACCGCGGCACGCCTTCACCCTGACGGTGCCCGAGCCCATCGAGTCCACCCTGGGATCGACGGCTATGCCGCCCATGCTGACGCTGCCTGAACCCATGATATCGACCTTCAGGGGGTTGGCTTCGCCGCCCGCGATCGTCACCGAACCGGAGCCGGCGATATCGGCCTTGGCAGGGCCCTGCACGCTCAAGGCGGAGAAATCGCCCGAACCCGCGATATCGACGTCGATGGGACCGTTCACATGACCGACGGAAATCGAGCCGGAGCCGGCGATGTCTGCATTTACCTTGACGGCGTCGCCGACTCGGATGTCGCCGCTGCCGGCCGTTTCGGCAAACAGCGGACCCGCGACGCTGCCGACCATGAGCTTGCCCGAGCCGGCCATTTCCAGATGCGCCTCGGAGACGTTGCCGATCGTCGCGTTCGAGTTTCCCGTGACTTCGAACTTGAGCGGACCGCCGGTGCTGCCGATGACGACCGGACCCACCATCGCCTCGACGTCGAGCGCACTGCCGCGCGGAACCACGACGTGGATCTGCAGCTTGTCCGGGTCGGTCGGCCCGCCGGAAAAGTCAAACCAGTGCCGCCAATCCCACACACCTTCGTATTCAGGACACTTGATGTTGAGCGTGTTGTTTGACACCCACACCTTCATGCCACCCAACCGTTCGGGCGCGCCGCTGATCTGCAGCGCCATCGGTCCGGAGTCCTTCACATCCACGCGGACGGTGGCGACGTTGCTCTCGAGCTTCAGCGAGCGCGTGTCGTAAGCCTTCCACGGGCCGTTGACCCAGCTTTCCGCTGCGCGAGCCGGCACTACAACAAGAGCGGCCACTGCCGCGCCGATCACAAGCGATGGAATACGCATGAGAAGCTCCAACCAGAAAATGTCCGTATGACAGATAGGCTCTTGCCACTGTTATGCACAGACAACGAAAAACGCAGATCCCCCCGCACGCGTGAGAAGGGGTGCATACTAGTGGCGCGCTTCCCCCTCTAAGTGCCCATGTTAACCGAGAAATCGTGGGGTTTCTGCCCTGTTGTGTGGATGTCCCACATCGTTGCGTAGGCGCTTTCGAGCTGGCGGCACAGGCCTTCCACATCGAACAGAGGATTGCGTGAGCGACCCTCGACGAGCCGCTGTCGCAAGGCCTTCAGCCGTTCGGGCGAACGGGCAAGCTCCAGTGCCAGGCGCTCGTAGTCGGCAAGATCGGGTGCGATCAATTCCGGCACTCCGGACACGGTCAACATGCTGCCCGCCACGCGGGACGCGAAGCTCAACCCCGGACAGGTCACCAGCGGCAGGCCAGCCCACAATGCGTCGTTCGCCGTGGTGTGGGCGTTGTAGGGCGTCGAATCGAGAAACAGGTCGGCGAGAGCGATGCGCGCCAGATGGAGCTCACGCGGCGCACGCGCGCCGAAGATCAACCGCTCGGCAGAAACCCCTCGCTGCTCGGCTTCCAGCCGCAGGTTGCCGCGTGCCACGGGCTTTTCCACGCGCAGCCACAGCACGCTGTCCTCGACGGCCTGAAGCAGCCGCATCCAGACGTCGAACATTTCCGGCGTAATCTTGTACGTGTTGTTGAAGGTGCAGAACACGAACGCTTCGTCGGGCAGGCCTTCCGCGGCGCGGGTGGGCGCAGCTTCGCCGCGCCCCTTCGAATCCGATGGGAAGAAGCAGTACGGCAGGCGCACAACCTTTTCGCTGAAATAGCCTTCGTGTCCGGTTGGAACGACGTATGGGTCCGCGATGATATAGTCGATGTAATCGGCACCCAGTGTGCCCGAATAACCGAGATAATTCACGGTGACCGGCACCGTCCGCCAGGACAGCGCCTTGGTGCGGCCCTTGTCGGTATAGCCCGCCAGATCGACCGCGATGTCGATCTCGAGGTCTTCGAGCAGCTTGGCGATGCCTGCATCCGTGCGCTGCTGCACCTCATGGAAGTGCTCAAACGCGTTTCTGATGCGGTCGCGGATCGGCGAGGCGGCTTCGGGCTTGAGGCAGATGCCGGCGATCTCGAAGCGCGAGCGATCGTGACGCTCCAGCAGCTCCACCACCTGATGGGCCACGGGATGTTCGCGGAAGTCGGGCGACAGATAGGCAATCCTGAGGCGCTCGTGCGAGCGACGGGCTTCGCCATGCGGACGGGTGGGCCCTGCCATTACGCGGGCGGCCTTCAGATGCAGGAGTGGATCGTCGAAGGCGAAAATGGCGGCGAACGGATCGACACGCTCCGCTTCGGCACAAAACCGCTTCAAGGCCGCCAAGTCTTCGAAGCGGCCGTGCCAGTCGCAATTGCCGGCCCGGATCGTCAACCGCTTCGACCGCGCCAGGCTGAGATCGGGATCGATGGCGAGCGCCTGATCCCATGCCGCCAGGCTTTCTTCTTCGCGGCCAAGCGCGTCCAGCGCGTAGGCACGGTTGTGCAGCGCCTCGGTCCAGCCCGGCTTGAGCGCAATCGCGCTATCGAAGGCGGCAAGCGCTTCCTCGTGGCGGTTCTGGGCCGAAAGGAGATTACCGAGATTGTAGAACGCTGTTTCGGAGCCGGGATCGCGTTCGATAGCGCGCACGAAATCGGCCTGCGCTTCGTCAGTCCGGTCGAGATCCAGCAGCGCACAAGCGCGATTGACGAGCGTCGCGCCGGCGTCCGGTTTCAGCGCCAAAGCCCGGTCGAAGGCCGCCAGCGCTTCTTCGGCGCGACCCAGCCTGGCGAAGGCGCTACCGCGCGCGTTGTGGCATTCCGGCAGGTCCGAACGCAGGCCCACGGCACGCTGGGCCGCCGCCAGCGCCTCGTCGCAGCGGTTCAATTCCAGCAGCGCCTCGCTGCGACGCAAGTGCCCCTCGTGCAGATCGGGTTTCAGCGCGATGGCCCGTTCGCTGGCTTCGAGCGCCTCCTTGGCTCGACGGCCGGAACGCAGCGCCGCGGCGTGGGCGCAATGCGCCTCGGCAAGATCGGCTTTAAGCGCCAGAGCTGCCTCGACGGCGCCGAGTGCTTCCTGCGGGCGGTCGAGCGCGAGCAGCACGTTACCGCGGGCAAGCTGGGCTTCTGCAAAACCAGGTTTCATCGTCAACACGTGCGCAAGCGCGGCAAGCGCGTCCTCATTGCGTCCGAGCGCGTGCAGAACGTCGGCGCGGTGGTAATGGGCGTCCACGAAATCAGGCTTGAGAGCCACCGCCTCATCGAAGGCCGTCAGCGCCTCGTCATGCGCTTTGGTGGCCATCAGCGCGCGGCCGCGCAGATCGGCAAGTTGGGCGCCAGCCGGTACCTCGCGGCAAAGCGCAAGCGCATCCCGGGCGCGCCCGAGATCGATCAGCGAATCGATGCGGCCCAGCTGAGCCTGAAGATAGCCCGGCTGAAGCGCCAGCGTTCGTTCGAAATGGGCGAGCGCTTCGGCTTTGTGTCCTGCATTCGAGAGGATGCTGGCCAGATGAAAATGGGATTGCGGCGCATCGGGATCGACCGCAAGCGAACGCTCGATCAGGTTGATCGCGCCGGCAACATCGCCGGTCTGCGCCCGCAGCACGCCGTAGAAATGCAACGCATCGGGATCGTGCTGGTTGGCGGCAAGCAGCGAGCGATAGACGCGTTCGGCCTCGGCCAACCGCCCGGCGCGATGAAAGGCGATCGCCTGTTCGATCGACATGCGCTAACCCGCCGTTACGGCATGAGGCGGTAGCCGCCGCTTTCGGTCACCAAGATGCGCGCTTCGCTGGGATTCACCTCGATCTTCTGTCGCAGACGGTAGATGTGCGTCTCGAGCGTATGAGTGGTCACGGCCGGATTGTAGCCCCAGACCTCGTTGAGCAGCGTCTCGCGCGGGACGGTGTCGCCACAGCGGTAAAGGTACTTGAGGATGTTGGTTTCCTTTTCCGTGAGCCGGATCTTGCGCGACTTTTCGTCGAGCAGCAGCTTGGCGCTGGGTCGGAAAGTGTAGGGCCCGATGCGGTACATCGCCTCTTCGCTGCGATCGTGGCTGCGCAGATGCGCATGAACCCGCGCCATCAGCACGGCAAACCGGAACGGCTTGGTGACGTAGTCGTTCGCTCCCGAATCGAGGCCCTGGATGGTGTCGGCGTCGCTCGCCGCCGCGGTGAGAAGCACAATCGGGCAGGTGATTCCGGAATCACGGAATTCACGGCAGAGGTTGCGACCGTCGCCGTCCGGCAGGCCTACATCGAGGATCATGAACTCGTAAAGACCGTCTGCGGCGGCCGTGCGCGCGCCCGCGCAATCGCCGACCGCTACCACCAAATAGTCGCCTTCCTGGGCCAGCTGCTCGGCCAGCGAGGCACTGAGCATGACATCGTCTTCCACCAAGAGGACGCGCTTGGCGCTGGACATGGGATGGAGCCGTCCGCAGTTTGGTTGCGAAGCGGGACTCTATCCGGTTTCCGGGCGTGGGTGTATTGGGGAGCCCATGCGCCGCTCCCGCCCCAATTCCGCCAGACTCGCCAAGATCCGGTCCTCGTCGGCTCTTGGGCGCGTGGCGCGGGCGGCCGATGCGCTGCGTGCCGGCGCGCCCGTGCGTCTGCGTGGTAGGGGTGTGCATTCGATGTGCGCCGCCGAGACGCTTTCGGCGCAGAGCCTGAAGAGATTTGAGCGTGGCTGGCTGGTGTTAAGCCACGCCCGCGCGCAAACGCTGAAGATTCGTCTCTACACGCCGGAGGTGGTGGCAGTGGCGATTGCCGGCCTCGATGCCGACACTATCCGTGCCATTGCCGATCCCACTGCGGACCTTGATCGGCCGCTCAAGGGTCCGTTCCGGGCAATCCGGCGCAGGCTTCCACATGCGTTCGCGGCGGCGGTCAAGCTCTCCAAGCTCGCAGGATTGTTACCGGCCGCGGTCGTCTGTCGCGGAGCGCTGCGCGGAGCGGTGGAAGTGTCCATCAGCGAGATTGCATCTTACGACAGCGAAGCTGCGGCAAGCCTTGCCGTCGTGACGCGAGCGCACGTGCCGCTGGAAGGGGCAAACGATGCCGAGCTGGTGGCGTTTCGCGCCGGCGACGGCGCGCCGGAGAATTACGCCGTGGTAATCGGCCGTCCGCCGACTTCCGGGCCGGTCCTGACACGGCTTCATTCCGAGTGCTTCACGGGCGATCTTCTAGGGTCGCTCAAATGCGATTGCGGCGTGCAGCTGCGCGGTGCGGTGGAATCAATCGGCAGGGCGGGCGGCGGCGTGCTGCTCTATCTGGCGCAGGAAGGCCGCGGCATCGGCCTCATCAACAAGCTGCGCGCCTACCGGTTGCAAGATCTGGGCTTCGACACCATCGAAGCCAACGAGCGGCTGGGATTTGCGGCCGACGAGCGGCTCTATGCCGTGGCCGCCAGGATGTTGGCACTTTTGGGCTACAAGTCGGTGCGCCTGTTGACCAACAATCCCGATAAGGTGGCAGGGTTGACCCAAGCCGGCATCACGGTGACCGAACGCGTGCCGCACGCCTTCCCGTCGAACGAGCACAATCGCGCCTACCTCAAGACAAAGGCCGGGAAGGCCGGCCACCTGCTGTAGGCAGGCCTGCCGTCCGTAGACCCCCGGTCAGGCGGCAATTCCTGCCTATTGCGGCAGGCAAGAGCCCGGAAAACCTGGCTAGCCGGCGTGGCAAGCGGTTTGCTTAACAAGCTGCATGCCCGCAATCGATTACTCGATCCACAGCGTCAACCCGGCCGCCCAAAGCGCCACTTCGGCGGTCAAATCAGCGCCAAGTGCGGGCTTTTCGTTCAAGGACCTACTCGACATCATCAACCCTCTGCAGCACCTGCCGTTGATCTCGACCATCTACCGGCACTTGACTGGCGACACCATAGGCCTGCCCGAGAAGATCGCAGGCGACGGCCTTTACGGCGGCATGGTGGGGCTGGCTTGCTCGGTGGGCGATGCCGTGTTCCAGCAGATCACGGGCAAGAGCGTGGGCGACACCGTCTACGACTTCGTGATGGGCGATGACAAGACCGGCGTGGCCACGGGCCCGATCTCCATCTCGCCGGCAGCGTCGCTTTCGATTTCAATGCCCGATTTGTCCGGCCCGTTCGAAGACGGCGACGAACAAGCTTCCGGCCCGCCCAGGCTGTTGAGCCCGCTGGCGGACGCGGCGCAACGGGCGTCGGTCGCCTACGGCAGGGCCGCAACCCTGGCTTACAACTAGCCTCTTTCGCCGAAGATCGCCGTGCCGATGCGAACATGCGTGGCGCCGAACCTGATCGCGGTTTCAAAGTCGCCGCTCATGCCCATGCTGAGGTCGGAAAGCTCCGCGTCGTCGGCGAGTTTCTTCAGAAGCGCAAAATAGGGCGCCGGCGCCTCGTCGAATGGCGGTACGCACATGAGGCCCGCGAGATTGAGTCTCAGCGCGCGCACTTCCGCGATCAGTCCTGCCGCCTGGCGCGGGGAAACGCCTGCCTTCTGCGGCTCCTCGCCCACATTGACCTGCACGAACACCGCCGGATTGCGCCCTGTCCGTTCGCATTCGGCCGCGAGCATACGCGCCAGCCTGGGGCGGTCGACGGAGTGGATAGCGTCGAACAGACCGACCGCTTCGCGCACCTTGTTGGTCTGCAAGGGGCCGATCATGTGCAGCTCGACATCGGAAAACTCGGCCTTGAGCGAGGGCCACTTGGCGAGCGCCTCCTGCACCCGGTTTTCTCCGAACAGGCGGTGACCGCTGCCGAGGACGGGGCGGATCGCGGTTTCCCCGTGGGTCTTGGTGACCGCAATCAGCCGGGTGAAGGGCGCAGGATCTATTGCGTCCTTTCGCGCCGCCGCAATGCGCGCGAGGATGGTAGTGAGATTCCCGGTGATGGTGTCGGGGAAAAGAGGCATGCATGAGCGATAGCCTGTCACGTCGGAAGCTGGCAAGAGCGGCCGCCCGTCTCGCCGCCGAGGGCCGCTCGTCACTGCCGTTCCTGGTGCTGATGACCGACGACGAGCGCCTGCCGGCCCCGTTCGCCGCAGCCAAAGTCCTGCCGCCCGGCAGTATGGTTGTCGTGCGCAGCCGCGACGATGCCCGGCGCAAGACCCTGGCCGTGGCGATGATGAAACTGGCCCGCGCTCGCGGCCATTTCGTTCTGATCGCCGGCGACGCGTCGCTGGCGTTGGCGGTCGGCGCGGACGGGGTACACCTTTCCGAGGCACGTATCGGCGAGGCGGCAAGCGTGCGGGCGCGGCACCGGCTCATCGTGACGGCCGCGGCGCACTCGGCGGCGGCGCTGCGGTATTCAGCGTGGCTCGACGCCATGTTCCTGTCGCCGGTGTTTCCGACTGCCAGCCATCCTGGGCGGAGTGCGCTGTCGCCCGTGCGCGCGGCGGCAATCGTGCGGATGGCGCAGCTGCCCGTTTATGCGTTGGGAGGCGTGAACGCGCGCAACGCCGGGCGATTGACGGGCTTTGGGGGGATTGCCGCCATCGGTGCGCTTGCGGTTTGACGACTTGAGCCGTTATTGCTTGGCTAGACGAGGAGACAAGCCGTGCCGGACGACCTTCGCGAAGTGATCAGGCGCCGTTCGTATCGTCACGGACATTTCAAGCTCGCCTCCGGCGCTGAGAGTCCGTTCTATTTCAACCTCAAGCCCACGATGATGGACCCCGAAGGCGCCTACCTTTCGGCGCGCGCGCTGCTCGAGCGCGTCCGCGTAGAACGGGCTGATTGTGTGGGCGGGCTCGAGATGGGAGCCGTGCCCGTCATCGCCTGCATCGCGGCGCTCAGCCAAGCGGACGGCAAACCCGTCAAGACCTTCTTCGTGCGCAAAAAAGCAAAGGATTACGGCACGCAGGATCTGCTGGAGGGGCTCGCACCCGGCGAAACGCTGGTGGCACGGCACGTAATGATCGTCGACGATGTGGCGACCAGCGGTGGCTCGATCCTGAAGGCGGCGGAAGCGGCACGCGCAGCGGGCGCCATCGTCGAAACCGCGCTCGTCATCGTCGACCGCGAGGAAGGCGCCACGCCCGCTCTGCAGAAGGCTGGCATTCGCCTGCTATCCGTGCTGAAGGCGAAGGACTTCCTGTAGCGCTTTCTTTGGCGCGCAATCGGGCGGAAAACCGCTTCGAACTTTTCCGGATTGTGCTTCAGACGTGCAGCCTTAAGTGCAGAAACGCCGCGCTCATCTCGATGCGCGGGCCGCCGTTGTAGAACACGCCAGCACTGCGGTCGTAGCGCAGTTCCTGCCAGCCAGCAGTGAGCTGCCAGTTGGCATTGAACACATAGCCCACCGAGCCCTGCCAGCCCTTGACGCCGATGGTCGGAGCGAACCCGTCGCCGCCCGCGGTACCGCGCCCGTATTCGCCGCCCAATATCCACGGTCCCCAGGTGAGCGTCGAGCTCAGATGCGCGCTGTCGCTGCCGCCAGCGGTGCGCGCGTCGTAGATATCGAACGCGTAGGTGTTGGTGTGGCGCCAAGCGCCCCCGAAAGCGAGCTTCATGTCGTCGTTAAGGTCGTAATCGATTTCGGTGCCCATGCCCCACTCCGTGAGCCCCGCATGGCCCGGCGTCTTGCGCGTGCCGTGGCCAAACGACGCCGCCGCGTAGACGCCGATCGAGGTCCGGCCGAACGTGCTCGAATAGCTGGCCACCGTCTCCCAGACGCTCTTCTGGCGATTGGCTGCATTCGGACCGTTGTTGAGGAATGGAATGACTTCACGCCCCTCCGATGGCGTGTACGAAACCGCGATCTCAATGCCGAACAACCGCTTGGTAAAATACGAGAACTTTGCGTAATTGAGTGACGACTCGACGTAGCTGTTGAGCGCAAACACCCGCGTGAAGTCGCGCCCTGTGATCGGATCGAGAAAAAAGGTCGCGTTGGCGTTATCGATGGAAGTGGCGTCGTCGACCACAGGGCCCGTTACCGCGAGCTTGTAGGCGGCGCCGTCGGTCATGCCGATTTCGACAGTGCCGAGACCGGAATCGAGCACGCCGTATACCTTCTGCACCAAATTGCCGCCGTAGTTGTCGTAGGACAGCTTGTCACGCGCCACCTCGAACGTGCTCTTCAGCGCCACGGTCATGCCGCTGTCGTAGTCGCGTTCGATTTTGAGGCTGAGATCGGCCAGCCCCGAGGCCCAGTGGCGATCAAAGTCCGTGACCTTGGGCAGATCCGACGAGAACAAGGTGCCGTGCGCCTCGCCCCCCACGGTTATCGTGTAGCTGTCGAGATCGCCCGTCCACGGATCAATGGTCCAATCGGACGCAGAGGCTGGCACGACCAGAAGAACGGCCGCCGAGGCCAGTAGGTGCGCTTTCATGACCCCCACACTATCCCACCCGGCTCGTTCCGGCCGATCGTTAAACCTTGATCATAATGGGCGCTTTGGAGCCGCGCCATATGTGGTCGCGTTGCTTCAAGACGGGCGTGTCATTATAAGCCGGTGCCCTGCCCACGGAGTTGGAGCCTTGAAGCGAATCTTAACGATCCTCGTTTGCGGCCTGTTGCTGGCTGGCTGCGGTTCCTCCGACAAAGACGTCATGCAGGATTCCGACATCGGCACGACCGCGATTTCGAGCGAGTCGGGTCAGCGGACCTTGGGCGTCAATTCCTATCTGTGGCATGCGACGCTCGATACGCTGTCGTTCCTGCCGCTGGCGTCGGCCGATCCCTTCGGCGGCGTGATCATCACCGACTGGTACACGTCGCCGCAGGCCCAGGGCGAGCGGCTGAAGGTCACGGTGTACATCCTGGACCGCCGGCTGAGGGCGGACGGCATCAAGGTGGCGGTCTTCCGCCAGACCAAGAGCACCGATGGCGTCTGGTCCGACGCAGCCGTCAACCCCGAGACCGCGACCAGGCTGACCGACGCCATCCTGACGCGTGCGCGCGAGTTGAAGCTCGCCACCCGTTCGCCCAGCGGCTGAAATCCCTCATCCTCCGGAAAGGGTGGAATTGGCGGCGCATTTCGCGCAATACATCGCCATTGAACGAGGAATCACGAGGCAATGGCGCGCTATAACGCCAAACAATCCGAGCAGCGCTGGCAGGAGGCGTGGGCTGAAGCGCAAGTCTTCCTGACGCCGACAGATCGGGCCAAGCCCAAATGCTACGTGCTCGAAATGTTCCCTTATCCTTCGGGGCGCATTCATATCGGCCACGTGCGCAATTACACGATGGGCGACGTGCTCGCCCGCTTCAAGCGCGCCCAGGGCTTCAATGTGTTGCACCCGATGGGATGGGACGCCTTCGGCCTGCCGGCCGAGAATGCGGCGCGCGAAAAGGGCGTTTCCCCGCGCGACTGGACCTACGCCAATATCGCGGTGATGAAGGACCAGTTGAAGCTGATGGGGCTGTCGCTCGACTGGACGCGCGAATTCGCCACATGCGACCCGGCCTATTACAGGCACCAGCAGAAGCTGTTCCTCGACTTCTATCGCGAGGGTCTGGTCTACCGCAGCGAAGCCGACGTGAACTGGGACCCGGTCGACCAGACCGTGCTCGCCAACGAGCAAGTCATCGACGGGCGCGGCTGGCGCTCCGGCGCGCTGGTCGAGCGCAAAAAGCTGTCGCAATGGTTCCTCAAAATCACCGCCTATTCCGACTCGCTGCTCGCAGCGCTCGATCGGCTCGACCGCTGGCCGGAAAAGGTGCGGTTGATGCAGAAGAACTGGATCGGCCGCTCAGAAGGGCTGCGCTTCACCTTCACGCTGTCGAACGGAGAGGAGGTGGAGGTGTTCTCCACCCGGCCCGACACGCTGTTCGGCGCCAGCTTCCTGGCGCTTTCGCCGGATCATCCACTGACGGAGGAACTGGCGAAGAACGATGGCGCGCTGGCCCGTTTTCAGGCCGAATGCCGCAGGATAGGCACCGCCGAAGAAGTCATCGAGAAAGCCGAGAAGCTGGGCTACGACACCGGGCTTACGGCCGCCCATCCGTTCGATCCCGCCTGGAAGCTGCCGCTCTATGTCGCCAACTTCGTGCTGATGGCCTATGGCACCGGCGCGATCTTCGGCTGTCCGGCGCACGACCAGCGCGACCTCGACTTCTGCCGCAAGTACCAGCTGCCCGTGGTGCCGGTTGTGATCCCGGATGGCGCCGATCCAAACACCTTCGACGTCGGCACCGAGGCCTATGTCGGGCCGGGCAAGCTCGCCAATTCGCGTTTCCTGGACGCCATGAGCGTCGACGAGGCCAAAGACGAAGTGGCGCGGCGACTGGAAGCGCAAGGGCGCGCCACGCGCACGGTGCAATACCGCCTGCGTGACTGGCTGGTGTCGCGCCAGCGCCCCTGGGGCTGCCCGATTCCGATGGTCCACTGCCCGGCGTGCGGCGTGGTGCCGGTTCCCGAATCCGACCTGCCGATCAAGTTGCCGGAATCGATCGCGTTCAACGTCAAAGGCAATCCGCTCGACGCCCACCCCACGTGGAAAAACGTGCTATGCCCCAAGTGCGGCGGCGACGCCAAGCGCGACACCGACACGCTCGACACCTTCGTCGACTCTTCCTGGTACTTTGCGCGCTTTTGCGACAGCGCCGCGCCTCAGCCGGTCAACCGCGAGGCGGTCGATTACTGGCTGCCCGTGGACCAGTACATCGGCGGCATCGAGCACGCGATCCTGCATCTGCTCTATGCCCGATTCTTCATGCGTGCCATGAAGAAAGCTGGATGGATCAGAATCGAGGAGCCGTTCGCCGGCCTGTTCACCCAGGGCATGGTCTGCCACGAAACCTACAAAGACAACCACGGCAACTGGCTGCCCCCCGAAGCGGTGGACAAGCGCGACGGCCAGGCGTTCCTCAAGGACTCGCACGAGAAGGTGACCATCGGCCCCTCCGAAAAGATGTCGAAGTCGAAGAAGAACGTGGTGGCGCCTGAAACCATCATCGACATTTTCGGCGCCGACACCATCCGCTGGTTCATGCTCTCCGACACTCCGCCCGAACGCGACATCGAATGGACGGCCGAAGGGGCGGACGCCTGCTGGAAATTCGTTCAACGCGTCTGGCGCTTGGCGGGCGAAACCGAGCTTCCGCCTGCTGGAACGCCCGTGTCCGGCGATCATCCGTTGCGGCGGGCCACGCACCGCGCCATTGTAGCGGTGACCGACGACCTGGCGGCGTTGCGTTTCAATCGCGCCGTGGCGCAGATTTATACCCTTGCCAATGCTATAACTGCGGCCCAGGACGCGCCGGGACCGGTCGTTCGCGAGGCGATCGAAACCCTGGTCAAGCTGATCGGGCCGATGATGCCGCATCTTGCCGAAAGCTGCTGGGAAGCGCTGGGCCACAAGCCCTTCGTCGCCACGACGATGTGGCCGGTGGGCGATCCGGCGCTGACCGCGCAGGAAACCGTCACCGTCGCAGTCCAGGTCAATGGCAGGCTGCGCGGCACAATCTCGGTGTCGCCCGATTGCGACAAGACCGAAGTGGAGAAAGCCGCGCTGGCGCTCGAAACCGTGCAGCGCGCGATGGAGGCAAAGCCGCCAAAAAAGGTGATCGTCGTGCCGAACCGCATCGTGAACATCGTGGTATGAGACGGCTTGCGCCATTAGCACTTGCGGGGCTGCTGGCGGGCTGCGGCTTCCATCCGCTTTACGGCGTACCCGACACGCCGGGCGGAACGATGCAGGGCACTCTGCGTTCCATCTATGTCGAGCCGGTGTCAGAACGACTGGGTTATCAGCTGCGCAACGCGCTGATTGACTTTCTGGACGCCAAGGGCGATCCGGTGGGCGCGGTCTATCGATTGCGCGTGACGCTGTCCCAGAAGAGCGAAGCCATCGGCGTGCAGAGCCAGACCGCGCCGGGCGGCGTCACCCAGACCGCCATCACGCGTTACAACGACCGGCTTGTCGCCGAATACGAACTGCTCGACGCTAAGACCGGTGCCATCGTGGCCAAGGGCACCGAGACCGGCCTTTCGTCCTACAACGTGCTGTCGTCGCCCTATGCCACGCTGGCCGTGCAGCAGGACGCCGACCGCCGCGCGGCCGAGGACATCGCCGATCGCATCCGCGTCGACATCGCCGTGCACTTCGCCCAGCAAGCCAAGCAATGATTGTCAAGTCGTCCGAGGCCGATCGCGCCGCGAGGAACCCACCGAAGGGCATGATCGCGGCACTGGTCTACGGCCCCGATGTTGGGCTTTCCCGCGAGCGCGCCGAGACGTTGCTCAAGACCGTCGTCAGCGATCTATCCGATCCCTTCCGTGTCTCCGACCTGGACGAGCAGACCTTGTCGACCGATCCGGCGCGGCTGGCCGACGAGGCGGCGGCGATCTCGATGTTGGGCGGGCGGCGGGTGGTACGCGTGCGCGGCGCCGGCAACACGCTGGCCAAGATATTTGAGACCTTCCTCGACGATCCCAAGGGTGACGCGCTTGTCGTGGTGGAGGCGGGTGATTTGGCCAAGGGCTCGGCGTTGCGCAGAGTATTCGAAGAAGCCGACAACGCGGCGGCGATCCCCTGCTATCCCGACACCGCACGCGATCTTTCAGAGGTCGTGCGTGAAACGTTGCGCACCGAAGGCCTCGCGATAGCCCCCGATGCGCTGGAAGACGCCATCTCCCGGCTGGGTTCCGACCGCGGCGTGACGCGGCGCGAGCTCGAGAAGCTGGCACTTTACGCACGCGGGAAAAAGCTGGTGACGCTGGAAGACGTGCGCGCCGCGATGGGCGACGAGGCCGAAGCGCGAGTGGAGGAAGCCTGTGATTCCGCCGGTCTGGGCGAACTCGCACGGCTCGATCTGACGCTCGAGCGGCTGTGGGCTTCGGACGTCAGCCCGGTCGCGGTGCTGCGCCAGGCCATGGGCCATTTCCAGCGGCTGCTGCTCGCAGGCTCCGAGGTCGCCCGCGGCGAAAGCCCGGACGGCGTTGTGAAGAAGCTGCGTCCCCCGCTGCATTTCTCCCGCATTCCCGCCTTCAAGAGTCAGATGCTGAAATGGAACGAAACGCGCCTCGGCGAAGCGCTCGACATGCTGCTGGAGGCTGAAGTGCTGTGTAAGACCACGGGAGTTCCGGCCGAGGCGGCGTGCGCACGGGCCTTGTTCAGCGTGGCGGTGATGGGGCGTATGCGTTGATGCGTTGGATCGCCATCTTCGAGGACAAGGCGGACGCGCTCGCGTTGCGCGAGCGGTTCACCGCCGAGCACATGGCTTATCTCGATGCGCATCGCGAGCGCATCCTCCTTCCCGGGGGAATGCGCCCCGTGCCGGGCGGCGCGCTTCAAGGCGGTTTGTGGGTGATGGAGGTGGAAAGCCGCGAGGAAGCTGTGCGGCTGTGCGAAGATGATCCGTTCTTCCGTCACGGCCTGCGCCATACCTATCGCCTCGCTGTCTGGGGCAAGGCCTTTCCCGACCGCCGCGTGACGTTGTAAGGGAAGTTCATGCTCAAGATCCGCATCATCCCCTGCCTGGACGTGAAAGACGGTCGCGTCGTCAAAGGCATCAACTTCGTGAGCTTGCGCGATGCCGGCGATCCCGTGGAGCAGGCGATGCTCTACGACCGCATGCGCGCGGACGAGCTCTGCTTCCTCGATATCACTGCATCCCATGAAAAGCGCGGCATCCTGCTTGACGTGGTGCGCCGCACAGCGGACGTCTGCTTCATGCCGCTGACGGTGGGCGGCGGCGTACGCACGCTGGAGGACATTCGAGCGTTGTTGCTCGCCGGCGCCGACAAGGTCTCGATCAATACCGAGGCGGTGCGCCGGCCGGAATTCGTGCGTGACTCGGCGCAGAAGTTCGGCAGTCAGTGCATCGTGGCGGCGATCGACGCCAAGGCCGTCGCACCCGACAGGTTCGAGGTGTTCACGCATGGCGGCCGTAACGCTACCGGCATCGACGCGGTGGCCCATGCGGTCAAGCTGGTCGAATACGGCGCGGGCGAGATCCTGCTCACTTCGATGGATCGCGACGGCACCAAGACGGGCTACGACATCGCGCTGACGCGCGCCATTGCTGATGCCGTGCCGGTGCCTGTGATCGCCTCCGGCGGCGTGGGAACGCTCGAACATCTCGTGGAAGGTGTGCGTGACGGCGGCGCCAACGCCGTGCTGGCCGCCTCGATTTTCCATTTCGGTCAATGGTCTATCGCAGAGGCCAAGTTGGCTCTTGCAAATGCGGGTCTGCCCGTGCGGAATTGCTAGCACCCTCGCGTTCAAGAGGGCCAATCCAAGGCGTTGGGTGTTTCTGGTGAGCGAATCCGCCGATCGCGACGTGACGGCGCTGTTGCCGGAATTGCCGGTCGTGACCGCGCAACCGCCGCCGCTGACGCGCGAGATGAGCACGGCTGCGGCCTTCCACGATGTGGTGATGGCCTGCCGCTGGCACATCGAGGGCAACACCGCGGCGGTGCTCCAGGTGCGCCACGCCGAAGGCCTGCATCAGTTGCGCATCGGATTGCGCCGCCTCAGCATCACGCTCGCCAATTTCCTGCCCGAGGCCGAAGAGCTGCGCACGCAGGCCAAGGGCCTGTTCGAAGTGACCGGCGCCGCGCGCGACCTGGACGTGTTTCTGACCGAGTTGTTCGAGCCTGTGGCGGGGGAATTCGACCCGCAGGAAGGCATCGCGATCCTGCGCGCTCGCGCCGAGCAGGCACGGGTTCGCGCCTGGGATGCAGCCGTCACGCGCGTGTCGAGCCAGGAATTCGCGGGCTTTCTCGACGAGGTAACTGCGGTCGCAGAGCGCGGACTCGATTGGCCTGTGCCCCTGATGCAACACGCGCCGGCTGTGCTCGACGGCCATCTGTCGCGCGTGCGCAAGCGCGGCAAGGGGCTAAAGGCGATGCCGCATGACGGCGCCCACCGGCTGCGCATCGCACTCAAAAAGCTGCGCTACAGCGCGGACTTCTTCGCCACGCTCTACAAGGAGCGGCCGGTGCAGCGCTACCTTGGGGAGATCAAGAAGCTGCAGGACCTCTTGGGCGCCTTGAACGACGCGGCGCAGGTGCGCGCCACGCTCGGCCGGCTGATGATGGAGGAAGCGGCAAACGCTTCGGTGCAGGCCGACCTTTCCTTCGCTGCCGGATTGATCAACGGCTGGCATCACGCCCGCGCCTCGGGCCTGAAACGAAAGGCGCACAAGGTCTGGCGCGCGTTCAAACAGAGCGAACCGTTCTGGGCGTGAGCTACTCTTTCTTGCGCAAGGGTGCGTTGAGCTCGGCGATGGAGGGCGTGCCGTCGGGAGCGAGCTGCAGGATCAGCGCCGCCTTCAGATCAAGCTCCGCCGGCATCGGTGCCGACATGTCCCAACCCGTTGCCAACACATAGGCTGCCCGCATCACCCCCATATGCGTGATCGCGATCGCATCGTCGTCCTGTCTTGCGATATCGGCGAAGAAGCTGGCGACGCGGGCATGCAGCTCGCCGGTTAATTCGCCGCCCGGTGGTCGGAACGACAGGCCGCGGCCGGCGCGCGCAAAGGCATCCTCGCCGTCGCGCGCCAGCATTTCGGCCCGGGTGAGACCTTCCCAATCGCCCCAGTTCTGCTCGGCCAGCCGCGCGTCAAGCTTGGGCACCTTGAGCCCGAGACAAGCGGCGGTTTGGCGCGCCCTGAGCTTGGGGCTTGAATAGGCCTGCGCTTCGGCAAAGCCAGCAGGCGGAAGCAGCTTCTCCATGCGGGCGCGGCCTTCGTCGCTGAGCGGAGTGTCGACCGTGCCCTGGACGCGGCGCTGGCTGTTCCACTCCGTTGGGCCATGGCGGATCAGACAGAGTCTCATAGCCAACCGTCCACAAACTGCCGAAGTGTCATCTCGCTAGGCCACCACCATTTGATCCTCATATTTCGGCGACAGGCTCAATCCTGCCCGGTCGGATCCAGAATCCACGCCGCAGCCCGAGCTCCGACATGTAAGAACGAAAAGTGATCATATCATCTCTTGCGGCAGTGTGACGCAGAAGCTCTCAGCGGTCGATCTCTGCCACGACCGGCACATGGTCGGAGGCGTTCGCCCAGCCGCGCATCTTGCGCACGATCGCTTGGCTCAGGATGGCGCCGTCGAGCGCGGGGCTCGTCCAGATATGGTCGAGGCGGCGGCCGCGATCGGAGGCCTCCCAATCGGCGGCGCGATAGCTCCACCACGAGTAGATCTTCTTGGCCGGCGGTACGAACGCCCTCGTCACGTCGCGCCAGCCGAACGCGGCGCGGACTTCGTTCAACAGCTCGGTTTCCGCCGGCGTGTGACTGACGACCGAAAGCAGCTGCTTGTGGCTCCACACGTCGTTTTCCAGTGGCGCCACGTTGAGATCGCCCACAAGCACGACCGGCGCGCTGCGCCCGTCCTTGCGCCCGGCGAAATGGCGCGCCATGCGGCGGAGAAAATCGAGCTTGTGGTCGAACTTGGGGTTGAGGGCGGGGTCGGCAATGTCGCCACCGGCGGGTACATAGAAATTGTGCAGTTCGAGCCCGTTGTCGAAGTGCACGCGCAGATGTCGGCTGTGGCCTTCACGGCAGAAATCGTCGCTTACGGCCTTGTGGATGGGCACCTTCGAGACGACCGCCACACCGTGATAGCCCTTCTGTCCGTTCACCGCCTGATGGACGTAGCCGAGCTTGGTGAACTCTTTGGCGGTGAACTGATCGTTGCCGCACTTGATTTCCTGCAACGCCAGCACGTCGGGGGCATGCTCGCGCAGGAAGCGGGCGGCCAGCGCAACGCGCAGGCGCACCGAGTTGATGTTCCAGGTCGCGATCTTCATGTCGCACGACCGGACGGCAAACCGCCCGGTGCTCCTTGCGCGCCAGAACTTTGAACGGGTGCAACGCGCCCGGGCACTGTGCCTGGCTGCACGACAAGCGGCCAGCGCGCGCGGGCCGGTGCGTCCAGGGAATCAAAAATGCCGAGGCCGGCGCGTTCCACGCCCGCCCAAGCCACCATCGCAGCATTGTCCGTACAAAGACAGACCGGCGGTACGCCGAAGCCAAAGCCTTCCTGCGCGGCAAGATCTGCAAGCGCGTCGCGGACGGCACCGTTGGCGGCGACCCCGCCCGCCAGCACGAAGACGGGCGCCGCTCCGGCCGGGAAATCGCGGCGAAACATGGCGATCGCTGAACGCGTGCGGTCGATGAGGATGTCGATCACCGCAGCCTGGAACGAGGCGGCCACATCGGCGGCGGCCACCGTTCCCGCTGCGATCAGATGGCGCACCGCCGTCTTCAACCCGGAGAAGGAGAAATCGGCCCCTTCGCGGCCCAGCATCGGCCGCGGCAAGGCGTAGCGATCGGGATTGCCGTTTCGGGCCAGGGCCTCGATGCGCGGGCCGCCGGGATAGGCAAGGCCCAGCAGCTTGGCTGTCTTGTCGAAGGCTTCGCCCGCCGCGTCGTCGATGGTCGTTCCGTATAGGCGGAAGCGCCCGACCCCTTCGGCCGCCAGAAGCTGGCAATGGCCGCCCGAGGCGAGCAGCAAGAGGTAGGGAAATCGCACCCCAGCCGACAGCCGGGGGCTGAGGCCGTGCGCTTCCAGATGGTTGACCGCAACAAGCGGCTTGCCCGCCGCCAGTGCCAGCGCCTTGGCGGTGGTAAGGCCCACCATGACTCCGCCGATCAGCCCAGGGCCTGCCGTGGCCGCCACCGCATCGATCGCCGCGAGCGTCACGCCGGCCTCGGCCAGAGCCGCTTCCACCAGCGAATCGATCATTTCCACGTGGGCGCGCGCGGCAATCTCGGGAACCACCCCGCCGTAGGGGCGATGCTCCTCCAGTTGGGAGAAGATCTTGTCCGACAAAATGTCTCCCGGGCCCGGGGCCGACCCGCGCACCACCGCCGCCGCGGTTTCGTCGCAGCTGGTTTCGATGCCGAGGACGGTGAAGGCGCGCAAGGCTCAACCTGTGCTACATGATCCACGAGGCTGTAATCGAAAACGAGAGATGTCGCAAAGTATCCTACGCATCGGAACGCGCGGCTCGCGCTTGGCCCGCGCCCAGGCCAAATTAGTCGCGGCAGCCCTCGGTGAGCGCGGTGAGCGATTCGAAATCGTTCCGATCAAGACCAGCGGCGACCGCATTCAGGACCGCCCGCTGGCTGAGGCCGGCGGCAAGGGCTTGTTCACCAAGGAGATCGAGGAAGCGCTTTTGGTGGGCCGCATCGACATCGCGGTGCATTCGATGAAGGACCTGCCGGCCGCGCTGCCGGCTGGCCTGACACTTGCCGCCACGTTGCCCCGCGAGAATCCAGCCGATGTCGTCGTGGGGGCGGCTCCGCTGCCGCAGCTTGCACGCGGGGCGCGGGTGGGCACCAGCTCGGTGCGACGCAAGGCACAAGTTCTGCGTGCAAGGCCCGACGCCAACTGCGTCATCTTGCGCGGTAACGTGGATACCCGCCTGGCCAAGCTTGATTCGGGCTCGGTGGACGCGATTCTGCTGGCCCTGGCGGGGTTGAAACGCCTGGGATTGTCCGTACGCGCTGCATATATTCTGTCTACGGATGAATGGTTGCCATCGCTCGGTCAGGGCGCGATCGGCATCGAGATCCGCGAAGAGGACGCACGCGCCGCGCAAGCGGTGGAACCGTTCGATCATGCGTCTTCGTCAATCGCGCTTGCTTGCGAACGCGCCTTTCAGGCGGCGCTCAACGGTTCATGCCGCACGCCAGTCGCCGGACTTGCGACCTTCGACGACGGCGTCCTTTCGTTTCGTGGCGAGGTGTTGGCACCGGACGGCAGCGACGCTGCGGAAACCGCCTTGCGGATCACGCTGGGGAACAATGCCAAGGACGAAGCCGCGGCGGCCGGGCGCAAGGCGGGCGAAGGCTTGCGTCCGCGCGCGGCGCACTGGCTGAACGCCTGAGCACAGAAAAGACCGGAATTTCGGGCTATTCCGGCCTTTCGCCTGCTTCGTCGGCAAGCGTCTTCACCAGATCGAGTACACGCTTGCGCACCTTGGGATCCCTGATCCGCATGAAGGCCAGCGAAAGCTGCAGGCCATCTCCGCTGGAGACGAATTCGAGCACCGGCTGGGAATCGTTCTCGGCAAATCCGTGCTGCGCTGCTGCCGTGTCCGCCACGGTTTCGTAGAAATACGAAATCGGCACATTGAGGATGCGGGCGATCTCGAACAGGCGTCCCGCTCCGATGCGGTTCACGCCCTTTTCGTATTTCTGGACTTGCTGGAAGGTCAGACCAAGCATCTCGCCGAGCCGCTCTTGGCTCATGCCAATCATCATGCGGCGCAGCCGCAGTCGATTTCCTACTTGGCCGTCGATCGGGTTGGCTTGTTTTTTTGGCAAGGTCGTATCTGGAACGTTGATTTTGTGTTTGCGGGCGGGACTTTACAGCAGAAAGATCGGTGCAAGACAGACACGTAATCATTTTCCCTTGGAAAACCGCCATGTCAAAGCGGCCAAAACGCATGCAAAGAGCCAAAACCACAGCTCGCCCATACGCGAAAATGGCGTGGCTGCAATCGGAGATGGCAGATATCCGTCGACAACGCCCGTGGTATCAAGCCCAAGTTGAGCCGTAAGCCGTCCCAACGGATCGATGATGGCTGATATGCCCGTGTTGGCGACGCGCGCGACAGCCACACCCTGCTCGATGGCGCGAACCTGCGCCACCAGGAGATGCTGACGCGGCCCGGCCCAGGGCCCGAACCATGAATCATCGGTGACGTTGACAAACCAGTCGGGCCGCCGATCCGCTACGACTTCGTCGGGAAACAGGATCTCGTAGCAGATGAGCGGCGCCACCGTTCCGGCGCCGGGGATATCGTAGGTATGCGGACCATCGCCCGGGACGAAGCTGCCTTCGATTCCGGTGATCTTCTTCAGGCCCCATTTTTCAAGCGTTTTTTCGAACGGCAGGTACTCGCCGAAGGGCACGAGATGGAATTTGTCGTAAGTGCCGATGAGGACGCCGTCGCGTCCGAACACGTAAAGACTGTTGGAATAGCGCCACGTGTCGTCTTCGCCGGCATGCCTGCGAATCGCGCCGGTGACGAGGCCGAGCTTGCCCGCCGTGAGCGCCGCGATGTCCTCGAGCGCCGCGGGCGAGCGCGTCAGCAGGAAGGGCGGCGCGGCCTCGGGCCAGACGATGAGATTCGCCGATCCCGGCCGTATCGAGAGCGCCAAAAGGCGCTCCCAGTTGCGTACCACAAATCGGCGCTCGTACTTTTCGGCTTGGGGTATGTCTGGTTGTACCAGCCGCAACCTCACAGCTTTGACGATGCCCGGATGCACTATCGCCAGCCGCAGCTCGCCGCCGGCCCAAACGACCGCAAAAAGCCCCGCCATGACTGCCGCGAGCCGCCATTTCGGCCGTGGTTCGAACACCGGGGCCAGCGCGGCACCCAACAGAATGGTAAGCAGCGTCAACGCATAGGAACCGAACAGGGCCACCGATTGCAGCACCGCCAGCGACGCACCCCAACCATAGGCCGCAACGTTCCAGGGAAAACCGGTGAGCACGTGGCCGCGCAGCCACTCCGCCACGCCGTAGCACACGGTGAAAACGAAAATGCGTGTTATTCCTTGGCGCCAGAGAAGCCCTGCCAGCACCATCGCCGCCGCGATGAACAGCGCCAATCCGCCGGGAAACAGCACGGCAACGAACGGAATCTGCCACTCGTGGGCGGTGGGGTCGACCAAAAAGGCATAGCCGATCCAGTGCAGGCCTGCGAGAAACTGGCCAAAACCGAAGGCCCATCCGATCATCGCCGCCGTGCGTACGGGCTGCTTGGCGTTCTGCGCCCCGTCGATCAGCAGCACCAGTGCCGCCAGCCCGAGCAGAAGCAGCGGAAAGAGGTTGAAAGGCTCGAAGGCAAGCGCCGACAGGAGCCCGGCGCTCCATGCGAAGGCAAGCCGGCGCCAGCTCGTGAGCGCCTTGATGTGATCGCCCAGCTTCGCTGCCTTCAACGTCAGCTGCGCGAATATGCTCATTGCTCCGGCCGCGGGCGAATGCGCAGCCGCTTGACCCGGCGCGGATCGGCTTCGAGCACCTCAAACTCGGTGCCGTCGGGATGGGTGACGATCTCGCCGCGCTGGGGTACCCGCCCCACGAGCGAAACCGCCAGCCCACCCAGCGTGTCGATCTCCTGCTGCTGCTCGTCGAGGGCAAATCCGATGCCGGTTTCGCGCTTGAAATCCTCGAGGTCGATGCGCGCGTCGGCGACGAAGCCGCCGCCGGGCAGCAGGCGGGCATGCGGGGCTTCCTCGTCGTGCTCATCGGCGATGTCGCCCACGATTTCCTCGATGATGTCCTCGATCGACACCAAGCCGTCGGTGCCGCCGTATTCGTCGACGACAAGCGCCAGGTGAGTGTGCGCCGCCTGCATCTTGAGCAGCAGGTCGAGCACCGGCATGGAAGGCGGAGCAAACAGGATGTCGCGCTTGATTCCGGCGATCGGCTGCTCGTTGAGATGGAAACCGCCGCCGCCCTCGGATTCCAACAGGCTCAGCACGCTCTTGAGATGGACGAGGCCGACCGGATCGTCGAGCGTCTCGCGATAGACCGGCAGGCGCGAATGCTGCGCCTCGCGGAACAACACCACGAGATCGGCGAGCGAGGTCTTCTCCTCCACTGCCACGATGTCGGCGCGCGGCACCATCACGTCCTTGACCCTGAGCTCGCCGAACTTGAGCAGGTTGGCGAGCATGATGCGTTCCTGCGCCGACAGCGCCGGGCTCTGGCGATCGGATTCCTCGATCACCTCTTCCAGGCTTTCGCGGATGGCGGCAGCTGGATCATCGCCGCGCAGCAGATGCGCCAGCCGCTTCAGCAGCGACGGGGTGCGGTCCTCCTCCGCATTGTCGACGCGCTCAGGCTGGCTCATGAGGCCTCCCGGTAGGGATCGGCGATTTTCAGCTTTCTCAGGATGCGCACCTCCCTGGGCTCCATGAGGCGCGCCTGACGCGCGGTGGTGTGATCAAATCCCAGAAGATGCAGCACGCCGTGGACGGCCAAATGCACGGCATGATCGGCGGTTTTCTTGCCGGCCGATTTTGCCTCGCACGCGGTGATGCCATAGGCGATGGCAACATCGCCCAGATAGCCGCTCCGCCGGCAGGGAAACGACAACACGTTGGTGGGCCAGTCCTTGCCACGGAACGATCGGTTGAGCGAACGCAAGTGGTGGTCGGTGGTAAGCAGAAGCGTGACTTCGCGGTCCGTTCCGGCACCGCCTTCCGACAGGACTTCCCGCACGGCGCGCTTCAGTCTTGGTTCTAAACCGCGCAACCTGCGCCACCTCGCATCCCGAATCAGGAGCGTCGTGCTCAAGCTTCGTCCTTCCGCGCGCGTTCGGCGGCATTATAGGCGGCGACGATGCGCGTGACGAGGGCGTGGCGGACCACATCCTTTTCGGAAAAGCGGGCGACGGCCGCTCCTTCGGTGTCCTTCAAGATTCGCAATGCCTGTTCGAGACCTTCGGGGCGGCCGCCGGGCAGATCGCTTTGCGAAGGATCGCCGGTGACGACCATGCGCGATTCCTCGCCGAGGCGGGTGAGAAACATCTTCATCTGCGGTGCGGTCGCGTTCTGCGCCTCGTCGAGAATCACGAAAGCGCGCGACAACGTGCGGCCGCGCATGAAGGCGAGCGGCGCCACTTCGATCACGCCTTGCTCCATCAGGCGCATGCAGGAATCGCCGATGACGTCGAACAGCGCGTCGTAGAGCGGGCGCAAGTACGGGTCGATCTTCTCCTTGAGATCGCCGGGCAGAAAGCCCAGGCGCTCGCCCGCTTCCAGTGCCGGACGCGAAAGGATCAGACGTTCGACGCGGCGCTCGTGCAGAAGATGCGCGCCGAAGGCCGCCGCCAGATAGGTCTTGCCGGTGCCCGCAGGTCCTACGCTGAAGACGAGGGGGTGCGTGCGCATGAGATCGAGATAAGCTGCCTGCGCCGGCGAACGCGCCCGCGTGGTGCGCCCCGCCCAGGTGCGCACGGCCGGACTTCCGATCGACGCGTCGAGGTGTCCCATTTCGCCGGCGAAACGGATCTCTGATTCGAGTTCGGCCGCGCCGACATTCTCGCCCGCCTCGATGCGGGCATAGAGCGCACGCAGGACGTTGGCCGCCTGTTCGCGCGACGGGCCTTCGATGGCCACCAAGTTGCCGCGCATGGCCACGCGCACGCCCAGCTTCTGCTCCAGTCGCACGAAGTGCTTTTGGTGCGGACCCGACAGCCCCGACAGCACGCTGTTGTCCGGGAATTCAAGGGTGAGCGCTTCCTTGGTCTTCTTCTTCGCTGTGCTCAACGGACCACCTCGCAAAGGGCGCGCTCGGGCAGCGCACCCCTCAGGCTGTTGGGCTGCGCCTCGTCGATGTGCACGTCCACGATGCGCCCGATGAGCGAGGCGGCCCCTTGCGCATGCACCGGCTGCAGGTAGGGCGAACGGCCCAAACCCTGCCCCGGTTTGCGCCCGCGCGATTCGAACAGCACGGGCAGCGTACGCCCGACACAAGCCGCGTTGAACGCCCTCTGCTGCGCCGCGATGAGCGCCTGCAGGGCCTGCAGGCGGGCATCCTTCACCGCGTCGGGCACCGGCTTCAACTGGGCGGCGGGCGTTCCGGGCCGGGCGCTGTATTTGAACGAGAAGGCCTGCGCATAGCCCGCTTGGCGCACCACGGCGAGGGTGGCCTCGAAATCGGCATCGGTCTCGCCGGGAAAGCCGATGATGAAATCGCCCGACAGGGCGATGTCGGGCCGGGCGGCACGGACGCGATCGACGAGCTTGAGGTAGTGCGCGGCGCTGTGCTGGCGGTTCATCGCCGCAAGAATCGCGTCCGAACCGGACTGGATCGGCAGATGCAGGTAGGGCATCAGAGCGGTACAATCGGCAAACGCTGCGATGAGGTCATCGCCCATGTCGTGCGGATGGCTGGTAGTGAAACGCAGACGCGCCAACCCTTCCACCTCGGCCAGACGGCGGATCAACTGCGACAGACTCCATCGCTTTCCGTCGGGACCTTCACCGCGATAAGCGTTGACGTTCTGGCCCAAGAGCGTGATCTCGCACACGCCCAGCGCCGCCAGCGCGCGGGCCTCATCCACCACCTGCGCCACTGGCCGCGAGAATTCCGCACCGCGGGTATAGGGCACCACGCAAAAGGTGCAGAACTTGTCACAGCCTTCTTGCACGGTGAGAAACGCCGTGGCGCCGACATGCGAGGACTGATGCGGCAGCGAATCGAACTTGTCCTCGGCCGGAAATTCGGTTTCGAGCGCGTGGCCGGCTCCGCGCGCGATTTTCGCGATCATCTCTGGCAGACGATGGTACGACTGCGGACCGACCACGATGTCGACCGCAGGCTGGCGCGTTATGATTTCCTGGCCCTCGGCTTGGGCCACGCAGCCGGCCACCGCCACGATCATGCGCCCGCCGCGACCCTCGCGCGCCGCCTTCAGGCGCTTGATCTTGCCCAGCTCGGAATAGACCTTCTCAGCCGCCTTCTCGCGGATGTGGCAGGTGTTGAGGATGACAATGTCGGCGTCGTCGGCGGTCTCGGTCGCGGCAAAGCCGAGCGGCGCCAGCAGACCCGCCATGCGGGCGGAATCGTAGGCGTTCATCTGGCAGCCGTAGGTCTTGATGAAAAGACGCTTCATGCCGGCTCGTTATCTTCGATAGGCCCCCTAAACACAAGCAAACTGCCTCAGGCAGCGGCGGCGCCCCACTCGCCGCTCAAGGCCCGCCGCTGGCCATCGCGGACAATGGCCTCCGCCGCCACCGCGATCTGCTTGCGGCCGCGGCCGGGCCCGACCGTGAGCGGCGGGTGGAACTCCACAATCACATCCAGCGGGCCGCACTTTAGCGCCTCCCACAGGTGCGGCAGCAGGTCCATATCGCCGTACCAGGCGTACAGCGGACGGTTCTCGCGGCCGAGCGGAATGCCGTACATGGCAACGTAGGAAATCGACACCGGCTGCACCGGCGCATAAACCGGCCGGCCATCGGCGCCGGTACCGATTTTGGCTTCCACCGCGCCCATCAGCGCGCTCTTGAACGGGATGATGCGGTTGCCGTCGGTTGAGGTGCCTTCGGGAAACAGCACCAACGCATCGCCCGCGCGCAGCCGTTCGCGCAGCATGTCGCGGGCATGGCCGGCGTCACCGCGTCGTGTGCGGTCGACGAAGATGCTGCGCTGTAGACGCGCCATCAACCCAAATAGCGCCCAGCCGCTGACTTCCTTCTTGGCAACGAACGACACGCGCGCGGCCGCGCTCATCACCAGGATGTCGAAGTAGCTGGTGTGGTTGGCCACCATCAGGACACCGCGGTCTTCGATCGGCTTGCCCATGATCGTCAGGCGGATGCCGAAGATGCGGCACAAGAGGCGGTGATAGGCGTGCGGATAGCTGCGCTGGAGAGTCAATCCCAGGCGGATCGAAAGCCACTGAATCGGTATGCTGAGCAACGTCAGGCCGAGGAACGCCAGGGCCAGCACGAACGCGCGCAGCCACGACATGCTCAACGGGACTTTTTCGGCACGCCGTAGAGTTCGAGGCGATGGTCGACGAGCTCAAACCCGAGTTCTTCGGCGATGCGGCGCTGCAGGCGCTCGATCTCCTCGTTGCGGAATTCGATCACGCTTCCCGATTGCACATCGATCAAGTGATCGTGATGCGACTCGGGCGCTTCCTCATATCGCGAGCGGCCGTCCCGGAAATCATGCCGTTCCAGTATCCCCGCATCCTCGAACAGCTTCACGGTTCGATACACAGTCGCAATCGAGATATGCGGATCCAGCGCCGACGCGCGCCGGTAAAGTTCTTCGGCGTCGGGATGGTCGGCCGCGTCGGACAGGACGCGTGCAATCACCCGGCGCTGCTCCGTCATCCGCAGCCCCTTATCAACGCAGAGTTTTTCAATCCGCGTCATGGTTTACCCCTGCTCCAATGGTGGTGCGACTCTATCCGAGTTGCACACTCTTTCCCACCGTTACGGGTGGAATCTCCACCTTCAAAACTAGGGCGTTTACCGCTGCGGCCCCTGGTGCGATGTAGTAACCCTTACGGCACCCGACATGCGCGAAGTGGTGCCCCTTATACAATGCTATCGCTGAGGAATTTGTTTCTGCTACTTCCAGGTACATGACGGTTGCGCCGCGCTCTCGAGCTTGCCGGAGCGCCTCAACGAGCAGGTCAGAACCGACGCCGCGTCGTCGCGCCGCAGGCACCACACCCAGGCTGAGAAGCTCCGCTTCGCCCCCGACCACCCTGACAAGAACAAAGCCGTTCTCGCAAGCGAGCGCAAAGCAGGTAGGCTCCGCCAGCAGCGCAGAAATGAACTTTGCACTCCACGGCTCGGGAAAACACTGTGCGTGGAAACGCGCCAGCAGATTCGAATCCGTCGTGGGCAGGGGGAGACGCATTCTCACCGTTCCCCGGGCAGTCTGGCGTCCGGCGCGCGCAGATAGAGCGGACGTGCCGGCGCCGACGCTTGCATTTCCGCCGCGAGCTGGGCCACCCAGACCGCGTCGGGCGCATCCGCCGCGACGACCCGCGTAATACCAATTTCGTGTGCAAGCCGCGAAGCCGCCGTGCCGGTGAGGGCAAGATCGGAAATGCCCTCGAGCATCGAGACGGCTTCTGCGAAGGGCAATAGCCTTGCAGTAATTGTGGAAATGCCGACCGCTTCCACATAGAGCTCGCCGCGCTTGGCGTCATGCGCTGCCACCGCCGTGCCCGCCCCGGATTCCCGCCGCGCCCGTTCGGCCATCGCCGCCAGACTGGTAATGCCGGTCAGTGGTTTTCTCAGCGCCAACCGCAATCCGCGCATGAACGCCAGCCCGACGCGCTGGCCGGTAAAGGTCCCCGGACCCACCGTAACTGCCAGGCGATCCACCCCCGCGAAGGAAAGCCCGGCCCCGCGCATTACCGCTTCGACCATCGGCGCTAGCGCCTCGGCATGTCCGCGCTCCATCGTCTCGTGGATATGGCCGAGGACGCGAACGCCCGCTACCACGGCAGCGGAACAGGCGCTGAGGCAAGTGTCGGCCGCCAGGATGATCGCTTCAGACAATCCGGCAGGCCTCGTCGAATGACAGGCGCGGCGCGCGCGGGCGCAGGGCGGCGGGGTCGCCACAGCCAAGGTTGCAGAGGAAATTCGATTTCACGCCGGTGCCGGCGAAAAACTCGCAATCGACGCCGTCGTTGTCGAAGCCCGACATCGGTCCGCAATCCAGCCCCAGCGCGCGTGCCGCCAGGATGAAATACGCTCCCTGCAGGCTGCCATTGCGGAACGCCGTCTGCTGGGCCAGCACTGGATCCTTTTGGAAGGGCCCGGCATCGGCATGCGGCGCAAGCAGGGGGAAGTACCGCGCAAAATCAAGATCGTAGCCAACAATCGCCGTGGCCGGCGCGGTCATGGTCTTGATCACATTGCCCTCATCCAGATGGGGCTTGAGACGCTCCTTGGCCTTCTTGGAAACGACGAAAACGATGCGCGCAGGGCAGCAGTTGCCGCTGGTCGGGCCCCAGCGCATCAGATCGTAGATCGCCATCAACAGCGCAGGGCTGACGGGCTTGTCCCGCCATTTGCGGTGTGTACGGGCGGCGCGGAACAGCTCATCCAGTGCTTCATCGTTGATCGGCATCGCTAGCGTCCCCATCTCGCAGCGGACTTTCGGATCACACGGCCTCCACCGCGCTTACTTCCGGCACGTAGTGGCGAAGCATGTTCTCGATGCCGTTGCGAAGCGTCATGGTGGACGACGGGCAGCCGGCGCACGAGCCGCGCATATGCAGGAATACGACACCCGAGGCCTCATCGAAACCCTTGAAGATGATGTCGCCACCGTCCTGCGCCACCGCGGGGCGCACGCGCGTCTCGATCAACTCCTTGATCTGTGCCACGACCTCGGAATCCTCGCCCTCGGACACCGCCTCGGTCTCCTCAGCGCCGCGCTCGATCAGCGGCAGTCCGCGGGTGAAGTGCTCCATGATGGCACCCAGGATGGCGGGCTTGAGGTGCTTCCACTCGCCACCCGATTTGGTCACCGAGATGAAATCGGCGCCGAAGAAGACGCGAGCGACTTCCGGCGTCTCGAACAGCGCGCGCGCCAGAGGCGAACGCTCAGCCGCCTTGGGCGAGGCGAAATCGGCCACCGCGCCCTCGCCCATGACCGCACGCCCGGGGAGGAACTTCAAGGTCGCGGGGTTGGGTGTGGATTCGGTCTGGATGAACATCAGTTGCTCCCGATCAAGCCCCTACATGGACCTTGCCCGGTTCCGGTTCAAGACCGGGAAAAACCTTGATTGGGCGGGGCTTTCCCGTGCGCTTCAAAAGTCGGACACGATGCCCTTTTTCTCCCAGTCGCCGTAGCGGGTGGGCTCCGGCCCAAGCTGGCCGCCACGCTCCTCGGGCAGCTTTTCAGGCACCGCAGCCTTGTGCCGCGCTTGCGCCTCGGCGAGCGCACGGGCGGCCGCTTGCTTGATCCGGCGGCGGATCGCGGCGGCGGGCGTCTGCGACATGACGGCGACCTTAACTTGACTGGTTCCCGTGAGACCATACATCAGTGAGGCATTCGACAAGCGGATTTCTTGGTGTGAACACGTTGCGCACCGGCATCCTGATGGCGGCCCTGACCGGGCTGTTCGTGGCCGTGGGGTTCGTCCTTGGCGGGGCGGGCGGCATGATGATCGCCTTCCTGATGGCCGTGGGCATGAACACCCTTGCCTATTGGAACTCCGACAAGATGGTGCTGCGCATGTACGGAGCGCAGGAAGTGGACGAGGCGGCCGCTCCGCGGCTCACCCACATCGTGCGGCAGCTTGCCCGCGCGGCGGGACTGCCGATGCCGCGCGTCTGCATCGTTGAGAACGACCAACCCAATGCGTTCGCCACCGGCCGTGACCCCCAACATGCCGCGGTATGCGCCACCACCGGACTCATCAACCGCGTCGGCGACGAGGAGCTGGCGGGCGTGCTGGCGCATGAGCTGGGCCACGTGAGAAACCGCGACACGCTGACCATGACGATCACCGCCAGCATCGCGGGCGCGGTGTCGATGCTGGCAAACTTCGCCTTCTTCCTGGGCGGCGGCCGCCGTAACAACCCGCTCGGCATGGTGGGCGTGTTGCTGGTGTCGATCCTGGCGCCGGTCGCGGCGCTGCTGGTGCAGGCCGCCATCAGCCGTACGCGGGAGTTCGAAGCGGACAAGGCGAGCGCGGAAATTTCGCAGCATCCCTTGTGGCTCGCCTCCGCCCTGGCGCGCATCGAGCATGCCGCGCAAGTCACCCACAATCCCGAAGCCGAAGCCAATCCCGCGACCGCGCACATGTTCATCGTCAACCCGCTTTCCGGCGGCGGCATCGCCGGGCTCTTTGCCAGCCATCCGCCTACGGAAGAACGCATCGCGCGTCTTAAAGCCATGGCCGGCGAACCGGCCCGGGCGGCGGGCCCCTGGGGATGAGCGCGGGCTATCCGGCGCGCCGGGCGGCGCTCAGTGTCCTCTCCGAGGTCCTGCGCAAGCGGCGCCCGCTCGATGCGGCGTTGGAGGCGACCGGAGGCCTGGAGCCGCGCGATGCCGGCTTTGCGCGCGCCATCGCCATCGAGAGCATTCGCCGTTTCGGCCAGCTGGACGCGCTGATCCGGCAATTCGTGCCGAAGGCGCCTGCGCGCAACCGCGCCGGGCCGGTGCCTGAGATCCTGTTGATGGGCGCGTGCGAACTCGTCTTCCTCGACGTGGCGCCGCACGCGACGGTGGATGGGGCCAATCGCCTTGCCGCAGCCGACGAGTGCGCGGTGCACTTCAAGCCGCTGATCAACGCCGTGTTGCGCCGCGTGGCACGCGAAGGCAAGGACGCCATTGCGGGCCAGGACGCGGAAAAACTCAACACGCCGGACTGGTTATGGCAGCGCTGGAGCGAAACGTATGGCGAGGACATAACGCGGGCTGCCGCGGCGGCGCATATGCGGGTGCCGCCGCTCGACGTCGTCGCCAAGGGCGCAATCGATATTCCTGGTGCGGAGCATCTTTTCGGCCCGGTATGGCGGCTCAGGAAACATGCGCGCGTCGATGCGCTGCCCGGCTACGCCGACGGCGCCTTCTGGGTGCAGGACGCCGCGGCGACGCTTCCGGCGCTGCTGTTGGGCGAGGTGCGCGGGCAGACCGTGATCGAGCTGTGCGCCGCACCAGGTGGCAAGACGGCGCAACTGGCGGCTGCGGCCGCACATGTGATCGCAGTCGAACGCGACGCGGGGCGCATGGAACAACTGGTGGAAAATCTGAAGCGCCTCCGACTCGTCGCCGATTGCGTGGTGGACGACGCACGCGACTGGCGGCCGCGCGAGCCCGCCCCGTTCGTGCTTTTGGATGCGCCATGCACCGCCACCGGCACCATCCGCCGCCATCCCGAACTCGGTTGGATCAAGAACGCCGCCGACGTGACGCAGGTCAGCCAGACTGCGGGCGAAATCCTCGAGGCGGCGGCCGAGATGACGAAAACAGGCGGCACGCTGGTGTTCGCAGTGTGCTCGCTGGAGCGCGAGGAAGGCCCTGAGCAGGTGGGAACGTTCCTCGCCCGCCATCTTGAATTCTCCCGTGCAGCCGTGCTGCCCGCCGAGTTGTTCGGTCACGGCGAATGGATTGATGCCGCGGGCGACCTGCGCACCCTGCCTTGCCACCTGGCAGAACGCGGCGGCATGGACGGTTTCTACGTGGCACGGCTCAGGCGCTCATAGCCGTCCCAGCGCATAGGCGATGGCAAGATAGATCTTGCCCGTGTCCGCCGACAGGATGGTGGAGGTGAGCAGTCCCCCGCCGTCGCCTTCGCGGGCGCGCGCCAATAGCGCCTCGAACTCCTCGATATAGGCGTCGGCGGAATCGCGGAAGCGCGCGTTCTCGCGATAGAGATTGGCAATGCGGTGCACGGTCGATTCGTCGATCGCGCCCACCAGCTTGCGCGCGAACACTGCGCGGTCGCCCGCGAGATAGCGCCGCCATTCGTCCTCACGCGGATCGGCATCGGAGGCAATCGCCCCCAGATCGATGGCGAGATCGCTGAGCGCCGCCTGCAGGGCGCCCAGAGCCGCGGCCGCCGCGGGCCGCAGATCCCTCTTGGCCTCGCCCGATTCCGCGGCGGCAAGCAGCGTCGACATCTGCCAGTTCTTGGGTTGGGCTTCTTCTGGCTTCTTCTTTCCGCGCTGGGTCAGCTTGCGGGCCAGTCCGCGCAAGCCCTCGTCGGATTCCGCCGGTTCCTCCAGCTTGTCGCGCGCGGAAGGGCGCGGCGCGGTGCGGGCATGGATGGTGGACAGCGTACGCGCCGACAGATCGAGGATCTGCTCGGTCTCGGTCGTCACCATTTGGCGCACGCGCTGGGCTTCCTGCTGGGCGATGCCGGGCAAGGTCACGAGATGACGCTCCACGTCGTCCACGGCCTTGGCCAGAGACGCGCGGATTTCATTCGCCTCTTGCGACAGCTCGCCCGCGGTGCGCAGCAGCTTTTCGCATTCGGCCATCGCCTCGCCCACCAGGTTTTTGGCGTCGTTCTTGGCCTGCTGCGCGGTCTGGCCGATCAGCTGCTGAGCGCCGACGCCGGCTTCCTGCAGGGCGCCGATGAGATGCTCGATGGTAGCGGTCGCCTGTTCGCCGACCTCGCGCAGGCGTTCGGCCTCCTTGGCGAAGTTCTGGGCCAACTGGGCGGTGCGCGCGGCGGCGTTGGCCATCATCAGCTCAAAATGGCGTTCGGCATCGCCGGTGGTGTTCTCGAAGCGCTGAGCCTCGCCAGCGAGCGAAGCGATCGCCTGCTCCATCGACGTGCGCTGGGCGGAGAGCGCGCTTTCGAAGCTCGCCGAGTCGTCCTTGAGGCGCTGCATCAGATCGTTCATCGCGGCGCGATGGCGTTCCTGCCGGCCGAGCACGAACTCGGCGCGCGCCATCGCCGCGTCGGCCACGGATTCGATACGCTTGGACTGCTTGTCGAGCTCCACCGCCGCCGCATGCGGGGCGTCTGCCGCGCTCGACGCTGCCTGACGGAAATTTGCCGCCTGGGTGTCGAGCGTCTGGCCTGCGCTCTTGAGCGAGGATTCTGCCGCTTCGATCATCGATTTGAGCTGGGCGGCGCGACCAGCCACGGTTTCGCCGGCACGGGTTGCGGTATCGGCGAGCGTGCCCGCTACGCCTTCGATGCGTTCGCGTTCGGCGGTGAGGCGCGCGGCCAGAGCCTCGCCGCGTACGTCGACGCGGGCGCCGGCTTCGTCGAGCGAAGCAATCTGGCCTTCGAGCACGCTTTCAAGCGCCCGCAGTCGCGTGAAGGCGCCGTCGAGGCCTGCGTTCAAGGCATCAAGCTCGCGGCGCACGGCACGGCCGAGCCGGGCGGCGGTGCGCGAGGCGGTCTCGTCGGCCGAGAAAAGCCGGTCGGTGGCTTCAACCAGAGCGTTCGCCGAGGAGGCCATCGCCTGTCCGCGCGCCAACGCCCAGGCGATCAGCAGAAACCACAGCGGCGGCACGATGACGAGCGCGAAGCCCATGCCGATTTCGGGAACCTGCAGGCTTGCCAGACCCTTCGCCTGTACCATGCCCCAAAGGTAGGCGCCGACCGAGCCGACCCAAAAAGCGGCCAGGACCAACGAGGCGACGAAGGCCAGGCGCGAACCCGTTTCCGCCTTCTGGCGCGGCCGCGGGCTGTTCTCGGCGGCGGGGTTCTCGGCGGTCGGCAGCAGGGTAGATGGCATTGCCATGAACGTTCTCGCAACTTCGGTGGGGAGAGTTTAACCATGTCGCTTTCCTGGGCGCGAGGGGAGGAAGGCGGTTTTGCACCGAACTTGACGACCGCGCGGAGGGCGCATGATCGAAAATACGGCCAGCCACACTGCCCAAGGAGCGGCCATGCACCGCGCGGCCCATCAGATTCTGGACCACCCGCTGGTGTTCGAAGACCCGCTTGCCTTGCGCATCGTGGGCGCTGAAGCGGAGGCTGCGCTGCGCGCCGGCACGAGCCGGCATTGCGATCCCCGCATGGCGAAGCTTCGGGCCTTCATCGCCGTGCGCAACCGCTTCAGCGAGGACTGCGCGGCCGGTGTCAACCAATATGCGCTGCTGGGCGCAGGACTCGACACCTTCGCCTACCGCTCAACTGGGATTCGCGTGTTCGAAGTGGACCATCCCGCCACCCAGGCGTGGAAGCGCGCGCGTCTCGAGGAAACAGCAATCGCGATTCCCGCGGGCGTCGGCTTCGTGCCCGTCGATTTCGAGCACGAGGATTTCGCGGAAGGGCTGACCCGCGCCGGATTCGATTTTGGCGAACCCGCCGTTGTAGCCTGGCTCGGCGTGGTGCCGTATCTCGACAAACCGACCGTGATCGACACCTTGCGCAGACTGGCGGGCACGATGGCACCGGGCAGCACGGTCATCTTCGATTATCCCGCGCCGCCCACGGAGCTGACAGAACAGGAGCGCCGAACCGCGATGGCGTTCGCGATGCGCGTGGCCGCCGCCGGAGAGCCCCTGCGGACATTCTTCGATCCGCAGGAACTCGCGGCCGAGCTCGCAGCCGCGGGTTTACGCGGAGAAGATTTCAATCGCGTGACATTGACTGCGCACTACCTCGCCGGACGCAGCGACGGACTGGCGCTGAGCCGCCATGCTCATATCATGCGCGCCCGAATCCAGGCGTGAGGACACAATGACGGGACTGGTCGCCGCCGCACTGGCCTTTCTTGCAATCCATCTCGGTGTTTCAGGCACCCGCTTACGCGACGCCATCGTGGCGCGGACCGGCGAAGGACCCTATGCGGGCCTGTTCGCGCTTGCTTCGCTGGCCGCGATCGTATGGATGTGCATCGCTTACAACCGCGTTGGTGCGGAGGATCGTGTGATTTTCGATGCCGGCCGGGGCTTCCGCGACATCGGCGTTGCCATCGTGTTCATCGCGTTCGCGCTTGCCGTGCCTGGGGTGACACGTGCCAATCCCACTTCGGCCAGCCAAGCCGGAGCCAAGATTGATGGAATGCTGCGCATTACGCGCCATCCGTTCCTGTGGGGCGTCGCCATCTGGTCCGCCTATCACCTGATCGCGTCGGGCACGCTGGCCGCGGTGATCTTGTTCGGGACGTTCCTGCTGGTGGCGATGATCGGTACCCGCGCGATCGACGGCAAGGTCAAGCGCAAACGTCCGGCGGAATGGCAGATGATCGCGGCTGAGACTTCCAACATCCCGTTCGCGGCAATCGCGGCGGGGCGCGCCAAGTTCGTGGCGCGCGAGATTTTCGACTGGCGCTTCGGGCTGGCTGTGGCGCTGTTTGCCGGCTTTTTCTATTTCCACACCTGGATGTTCGGCGTGCCGGCGTTTCCGATCGGGTGACCGCCGAGCCAACCCGTCTCGAAATGGAGGTGGTCTTACGCGATCGCGAACCCGACGTCTTCATCGAGGGCGCGGGCGGAAGCGTTGTCGCGCTCCATGGTCAGCGAAAGCGTTTCGGCAGTTCTGTCGAGCGACCAGTCGGCGATGCGCGCCAGTACGTCCAGGCGCTCGCGGCCGTTACCTGGAACATCGGCGTCAAGTCGCGGCGACGGTAACGCGTCTCGACGACCATGATGCCGGCTTCGACGTCGCTGCCGGCAAACGCGAATGCGAACGCCGAATTGACGCGAAGGCTGACACCGCCGGAAAAACGCAAGCTCCAGCCGTCGAGCGGTGCTGCGACGCCCACTCGATCCACCGCGCCGTTTCGTTAACGAAGTGTTGAGAGGATGGGGTCATTCTGAATTGGCCATTGCGCGGGGTCCGCCATGTTCAAGAACGCCGTCATCGATATCGAACATCTTTCCCGATACACCGGCGGAGACGAGACGCTCAACGCCGAAGTGCTCCATCTCTTCGATACGCAGACAAGTGAGCTGGTCGACCGCCTAAAGGGCCTGCTCGATGCGCGCGATGCCAAGTCGTGGAAGGAGATCACGCACACGTTGAAGGGTGCAGCGCGCGGCGTCGGCGCCTTTGGTCTGGCCGATGCGGCGGCGGCGGCCGAACCCATCGATCCAGTGCGCGACCGCGGCAATGCCTCGATCGCCATCGCGGTGCTGCGCACCAACGCCGAAGCGGTTCAGGGGTTCATCAAGGACTACATCAAGCGCTGAGCATCGAAGCGGGCGAGCTCGATCTCGATCGAGCGCTCCATCAGCGTCTGCCACACCGCGCGCGCGAGACCGGCGTCGAGCCCGGCTTTTTCCGCCGCGTCGGCCACCTTCTTGAGCACATCCTCGATACGAGACTGGTCGTGTATGTCGCTGCGCCGGGATTTGATTTCGGCCGCGCGTTCGATATAGCGCTGGCGCTCGGAAAGGAGCTTCACCAGCGAACGGTCCAGACGATCAATCTCAAAACGCAGGTCTACCATGTCAAGGCATTGGTCTGCCTCGTGAATTTTCGAATCTTGCCCGGTCATCAGCAGTGCCGCCTCTGCGGTGGGCCGGCGCGACGCGACTGGGCCCGCTTGTTGGCATTCACCTTTTCACATACATCTACTGAACTTGTCTGCGTACAACAAGGATCATTTGTGAATTTATGAGTGAACCTGTCGAAACCAATGTTGTGATCGTGGGCGCAGGGCCGATCGGCCTGTTCGCCGTATTCGAATTGGGGCTTCTCGACCTCAAATGCCATCTCGTGGACATCCTGGATCGCCCCGGCGGCCAATGCACAGAACTCTATCCCGAAAAGCCGATCTACGACATTCCGGGGCTTCCCATCGTCACCGGCCAGGAGCTGGTCGATCGCTTGATGCAGCAGATCAAGCCTTTCGGTCCCACTTTTCACTTCGGCGAGATGGCGAGCGGGCTTTCCAAGCTTGCGGACGGACGCTTCAAGCTCGTGACCGACGCTGGCACCGAGATCGTGGCCCCGGTAGTGGTGATCGCCGCCGGCGCGGGTTCCTTCGTGCCCAAGCGGCCACCGATTGTCGGCATCGAGGCCTATGAAGGGGTGAGTGTGCACTACGCTGTGCGCAAGATGGAGGCCTTCCGCGGCAAGAGCATCTTGATCGCGGGCGGCGGTGATTCCGCGCTCGACTGGACGCTGAACCTGGCGCCGATCGCGAAGTCGCTCACGTTGGTGCACCACCGCGACGGCTTCCGCGCCCAAAGCCACAGCGTCAACCAGATGCGCGAGCTGGCGCAGGAAGGGAAGATCGCCTTCCACGTCGCATCGGTGAAGGCGCTGCACGGCGCGGGCGGCCGGCTTTCCGCCGTGACCCTGGCAAGCCCGGACAAGAAGGAGTGGCAGATCGAGGCCGACACCTTCCTGCCGTTCTTCGGGCTCACCATCAAGCTGGGGCCGCTCGCCGAATTCGGCATAAACCTCAACGAAAACCTCATTCCGGTGGATACGGCGAAGTTCGAAAGCCAGACGCCGGGCATCTTCGGCATCGGCGACATCATCACCTATCCGGGCAAGCTGAAGCTGATCCTGTCGGGCTTCCACGAAGCCGCTTTGATGGCGCAGGCTGCGTTTCATATCTGTCGGCCCAACGAGAAGCTGCGCTTCCAGTACACGACGTCGTCGTCCAGCCTGCAGAAGAAGCTGGGCGTGGCCTAACCGCCTTTCGACTCGCCCGCCGCGCGGGTGGCTCAAGGTGAGGAACTGATTTGATGAAAATCCATGCCAAGGACCGCGATGGCAAGGAAACCGTGATCGAAGGCCGCGAGGGCTGGACGATCATGGAGATACTGCGCGACGCGGGCCTACCGATCACCGCCGAATGCGGCGGCGCCTGCGCCTGCGCCACCTGCCACGTCTATGTCGAGGACGGCTGGTTCGAAAGACTGCCCAGGCGCTCCGACGCCGAAACCGACATGCTCGACATGGCGCTGGCGGTACAGCCCAATTCGCGGCTTTCCTGCCAGCTGGTGTGCTCGGAAGAACTTGACGGCATCCACGTGACACTCGCGCCCGAATAGCACTTGCAAGAACAATAGCGGCCGGTTGCCGCGCCCAGCTCGCCTGGATGCCGCGCCAAACTGCGCGGCGTTCTTTGGGGGCAAGACATGCGACTTCTTTTGACGGCCGCAATGGCGGCGGCAATGCTGGCCATGCCGGCTTTGGCCTACAGTGGTCAGGAAATTTCCGCCGCGCGGACGGCCAATGCCTGGTGCAGCTTCAGCTACAACTGGACCGCAGGCTATTCGCATTCCAAGCGCGTCATGTTCGGCGGCAACAGCATCCTCACCGTGAAGAGCAACAACGAAGGCGGCAGTTCTGGCTATGGCGGGAGCCATTACGGTCAATCGAGCGGTGGCAACAGCTGCGGCTGGCGGGTAATGGGGGGCGTGCTCTACCTGTCGGAAGGCGGCGACTGGGGCGCGCGCACTGGATGCCAAGTACAATTCCAACGGCAGCCTGATCCTGATCATCGACGGCGCGGAATGGTCTTCCTACCGGTAGGCCGTCACGGTTTTGCGGGCACAATCTTGGACGCCGCCGCGTCGTAGGCGGCCGCCAGGAACGCCTGTTCGAGTTCCTTGTCCTTGGGATCGGCGTATTCCACGGTCACCTGCACCGCCCAGGCGCCGACCGCCGCGCTGGCCAGCAGCGTGCGGTAATGTTGCGATTCCAGATGCGCGGTTTCATAAGCGCGCAGGTATACCGACAGCGGCGCGGCTTTGGGCCCGATCGGCTGGAGCCATTCGTTGAGCATGTGCCCGCCCGAGCCTTCCTGCACCGTGAAATCGGCGGCCAGCACGGCTTTGGGGTCGTAGTTCTTGGGTAGGGGGCGCAGCATGATGCTGCCGTAGACGCCGTCGAGTGCCGAATAGGCGCAGTAGTCGGTGCGCGTTTCGGGATCGTATTCGCCGACCGCGTCGCGTTCGAACTCGCCGATCTTGATCGGACAGACGAAGCCCGACGGTTCGTGCACTTTCGAGCCGCCCGCGCCGTCGATGAAGACGTCGCCAGCCGAAGCCGGCGACAACAGCGCCAGCAGCACGATTGCGCGCCTCATCGTGGGGCCTCGCTTCTTCAATGCGTCGTCGCCAAACCTATGAAGGCCGGCAGGCAGGTGCAAGGCCCGCCGATCCGCGCTAGATTGTCCTTCGGAGGGGAAAGCCATGTGGACGGTCATCGCGGCGATTGCCGTCTCAGGGCTGCTGGGTGTGCTCACCGATTGGCTGTTCATGGGGCTGTTGTTCCATGAAGCCTACAACATCCATCCTGAGATTTGGCGGCCCGGCACGCGCGAGGGCGAACACGGCGCGATCCTGTGGTCGAGCGCGCTGGGCCTTGTCATGAGCGCAGGGGTCGTCGCGCTGGTTGCCGTCACCGGGGCAGGCACGCCGCTCGGCGGGGTGGGCGTGGGCGTACTCGCATGGCTTTCCGGCCCCTTCGTGGTGATCGTCGTGAACGGGCTGTTCGTGAAGATCGATACCAAAATCACCGTCGCACACTGTCTGGGCTATTTGGCGCGCATGGCCGTGGCCGGCGCCGTTGCAGGATCGATTCTTCCGCTGGCATGACGATCGCGCACATCTACACCGTGGCTTTCCAGGGCATCGAGGCTTTGCCCGTCGACGTGCAGGTGCACGTGGCCGAATCCGGTGGTGGACAGTTCACCCTGGTGGGGCTGGCCGACAAGGCGGTGGGCGAGTCGAAGGAGCGCGTGCGCGTGGCGCTGTCGGCCATCGGGCTGTCGCTGCCGTGGAAGCGGGTAACCGTGAATCTGGCCCCCGCCGACCTGCCGAAGGAAGGAAGCCACTACGACCTTCCCATCGCCCTCGGCCTGCTCGCGGCTATGGGCGTACTGCCGGCAAGCGAGATGGAACGCTATGTGGCACTGGGCGAGCTGTCGCTGGATGCGCAAGTGATCGGCGTGGCGGGCGTTCTGCCCGCTGCGCTGGCCGCATCCGAACAGCAACGCGGATTGATCTGCCCCGTGGCGTGCGGCTCGGAAGCGGCGTGGGCGGGGGACGTCGAGATCATCGCCACCCCATCGCTGATCGGCTTGGTCAATCACATGCGCGGCGTGCAGGTGCTGAACCGGCCCACGGCACGGCTGGCGGACGATGCGATGTCGGTCCCCGACTTGAAGGACGTGAAGGGGCAGGAGACCGCCAAGCGCGCGCTCGAGATCGCCGCCGCTGGCGGCCACAACATGCTGATGATCGGTCCGCCGGGGGCTGGCAAGTCGATGCTGGCGCAGCGCCTGCCCGGCCTTTTGCCGCCGCTCGACGCCCGCGAAGCGCTGGAAATTTCCATGGTGCAGTCGCTGGCGGGCGAGCTGCCCGACGGCACCATTTCGCGCCGGCGCCCGTTTCGCTGTCCCCACCATTCCGCCTCGATGGCGGCGCTTATCGGCGGTGGCCTGCGCGTTAAGCCGGGCGAGGTGTCGCTGGCGCATCTGGGCGTGCTGTTTCTGGACGAACTGCCCGAGTTCCAGCGCGCGGTGCTCGATTCGCTGCGCCAGCCGGTTGAATCCGGTGAGGCGGTGGTGGCCCGCGCCAATGCGCATGTGCGCTTTCCCGCTCGCTTCCAACTCGTCGCCGCGATGAACCCGTGCCGCTGCGGTTATCTCGGCGATCCGGCGCAAGCCTGCGCACGCGCGCCCAAATGCGCCCAGGACTACCAGTCGAAGATCTCGGGCCCGCTGTTCGACCGCATCGACATCCATGTGGAGGTGCCGGGCGTTTCCGCCGCCGATCTATCGCTGCCGCCGCCCGCGGAATCCTCCGCCGACGTCGCGGCAAGGGTGGCCAAAGCGCGCGAGCGCCAACGCGCGCGCTATGCCGAGGCAAATATCCGCACCAATGCCGAGGCCGAAGGCGAGCTGCTCGATCGCGTTGCCGCGCCCGAGCCCGCGGGCGCCAAGCTGTTGTCGAATGCGGCCGAATCCATGCGGCTGACCGCGCGCGGCTTCCATCGCGTCTTGCGCGTGGCGCGCACCATCGCCGACCTTGCCGGCGCCGATCAGGTCAAACGCACCCACATCGCCGAAGCATTGTCGTTCCGGCGGATCAACCACCTAAGGTGACGGCGAAGGCTGATGACGCCCCCCGTGTCGGCCGTGCGGCTCGTCGGTGGGGGCCAGGTCGAACACTTCGAGTTGCCAGAGCATCTCGTCCCGGCTCAGCGGAAAGTCCTTGCCGCGGCTGGCCGCCATGCATTCACCGGGAGACAGATGCATGACGCGCACCTGGATTTCGTAAGCCAAGCGCATCGAATGCCCTGCCTTCCAAACCAGCGCGACGAGCGGTGCTGGCGAGCGCAGATCGAGAATCCGACGCACCGTTTCCGCCGGCGCGTGTGCCAATCGCGCCAGCGCACGGACCAATGCCGGCTTGTCGGCCAGCCTCACCGCCCGCTCAAGCGCCTCTTCCTCGAACTGATCCCACGAACAAGGCGGCAGTTCGGACGATGCGAAGGGTGCCGTGGAATTGCAGTCTTCCTGCTGCAGTCGCTCGTGCAGCCGCCTGCGAAGCAGATCGTAAGTCCTTTCGTCCAATCCCCGGCGCTTGACCAGTTGCTCGAGCAGCGAGCGACTTACAAAGCACGACAGCCGGCGCACCGTGCGGATCGAAAGATCGGCGCGCAGCACGATGAGTTCGTGCACTGCCGCCATCTTCTCCGCCGAATCGGCAATACGATACAGCGTTTCGGCGCGGATAGCGGCGTTGGGATTGGCGAGCAGGCTTGCCAACGCCGGTATATCGAGCGAGGCTACGACGGCATCGCTGACGTCGGCGCTCAACGGCTGCCGCCGGGCGATGGCGGCGACGATGCGCTCGACTTCGGCGCTGGCGATGATCTCGATCAGGTCCTGGTCCGACAACAGCGGCGAGAATTCGAGAATGGGAGCGGCAACGATCGCCTCGGCATCGTGCGCCAGCCGCTGGATGATCGGCTTCGGAACGCAGTCCAGCCGCTTTATCTCTTCGGCCAGCATGGCGCGGATGTGCGGCGTATGGTCCCGCGCCAGCTTGTCGATGAGCTCGATGCAGCAATCCCTGAGCCCGCAGGCCTCGTCCCGCGAAAGCCCCGGCAGCAGGCGGGCGATCTTGCGCGCGAGCTCTGCGCGCACATCCTCTTCCGGGTCCTCACACAACAGTTTGTTGGCCGTGTGGGGCGCGGCAACGTTGGCGGCCACCGCCATTCGCGTGGCGACGCCGCCGTGCCGGGCGAGGTAATGTAGCATGTCGTCGCCGGCATCCGGGCGCCGGGCCAGCTCATGCGGCGCGATCTGTGTGCGGCTTTCGAGGACGCCGAGGATTTCGGCCAGCGGCGGCGGGCAAGGCGCCGTTCTTTCCGGTTCGGGCAACGCGGCCCTCCCAAGAACTCACGCCCACCACTTTGCGACGTTCGCCGCAAGCGGCCGTTAAAGTTTGGCCTGCTCTACGCAGGCATTGATTAAGCATGCGGCGGCGCAGGCATTGTCTTTCAACGGCTTTCCTGTTGGCGCCATCAACTCTGTCGCGTGCTGCGTGGAATCGCCTAGCCCCCCAGCGGTACGCGCGGTTCGCGGGCGGGCTTGACGATCGCTGCGATCACCAGACCGGCCACGACCGCGCCCATCACTCCGATCGTGATGTTCGCCAGCGTGTAGTCGGCCGGAAATCCGTACCAGATCCAATACGACGTATCTGTTCCCAAGCCGGCAAACATGCCGACAAGCGCGACGAAGCCCGCCCGCGCGGCGTAGGCGAGCAGTGGCGCCAGCGACAGCAGGAACGCGGCAAGCAGCGCCTGCGCCAGCTCCTTGACGAATTCCTTGATCAGCATCGGCGCCATGTCCGAGGCTCCGGGCGGCCGGCAGATCATCAACCCCGAGGCGTTCTTTTCCCTGAGCGCGGCCGATTTCTCCATCATCTTGGGGTCGTTTGGGGCCACCCACGGGAAAAAATAAAGCCCCGTCTTGGGGCAACCGCCGTCGTTGAGCGCGCTGAGCACCGCGGATTCGTTGCCGAGCTTGCTGAAGCCGATCGTCGCCAGCGGCGTGGCGACATGGGCTATCGACGTCCACACATACATCGCGATGCCGCCCAGGACGCCTGCGATCAGTATACGCATCGTTTCCCCCACACCCTTTCGCCTCCACTATAGCCAACGCCGTGCCGATGCGGAACGCGCCACTTCCGCTAGGGAAGATGTGCTGAGGCGCTTGGCCCAACCGCCGCTTTACCCTAAGCATCCGCGATCGACTGGGGAGACACGATGGGCCCGCGCCGGCACCTGCACTATCTCATTCTGCTGATACCTCTCTTCCTTTTGTGGGTGCCGTTCTACGACCGCGTGGAACCGGCGCTGGCGGGCATTCCCTTCTTCTACTGGTATCAGATGGCGTGGATCCCGCTCACGGTGATCCTGACCGTGATCGTCTGGCGCCTCGACAAGAGGGCCGGATCATGAGCCGCCCGCTCGACGTCACCGCCGTCGCCATCTTCGCCGGGCTGTTCGCGGCCGTCACGGTGATGGGATTCGTCGCGGCGCGCTGGCGGCGGGGCGATCTCAATCAGCTTCACGAATGGGGCCTGGGCGGACGCCGTTTCGGCACAATCGTGAGCTGGTTCCTGCTCGGCGGCGACCTCTACACCGCCTACACCTTCGTGGCGGTGCCGGCCCTTCTGTTCGGCGCGGGCGCGATGGGGTTCTTCGCCATGCCCTATACCGTGCTGGTGTGGCCGATCCTGTTCGCCGTGTTCCCGCGACTGTGGAGCGTCTGCCGCGCCCGCGGCTATGTCACCGCGGCCGATTTCGTGCGCGGGCGCTTCGGCAGCCGCGGCCTTGCGCTGGCGGTGGCGGTGACCGGCATCGTTGCCACCATGCCCTATATCGCCCTGCAGCTGATCGGCATCGAAGTGGTGATTGCGGCCCTGGGGCTGAACTTCACGTTTCATGCGGACGGGTTTTCGCTCGACGTTCCGCTGCTCGTCGCGTTCGCGATTCTAGCGGCCTACACCTATTCCAGCGGTTTGCGCGCGCCGGCGCTGATCGCCGTGGTCAAGGATCTTCTGATCTACGGCACGCTGGCTGCCGTCGTCATCATCGTGCCATTGCGGCTGGGCGGATACGCCCACGTCTTCGCGAGCGTGCCGTCGTCCAAGCTGCTGCTGGCGCCGCCCGCAGCCGGAAGCCTGGGTGCCTATTCAGCTTATGCCAGTCTAGCGCTGGGCTCGGCGCTGGCGCTTCTGCTCTACCCTCATTCGGTCACCGGCATCCTGTCGTCATCGGGACGCGAGGTGATCCGGCGCAACGCCATCGCCATGCCGGTCTATTCGCTGGCACTCGGGCTGATCGCGCTGATGGGATACATGGCGCTGGCTTCGGGCGTGAGCGCCATGCCCCCCTACACCGAGGGCTTCAAGGAGTTCGGCGCCAACTTCGCGGTGCCAGCGCTGCTGATGGCAAGCTTCCCCCCCTGGTTGATCGGCATCTCGTTCGCGGCGATTGCCATCGGCGCGCTGGTGCCCGCCGCCATCATGGCGATCGCTTCGGCCAACCTGTTCACCCGCAACATCTACAAGGAGTACATCCGCCCCGGCTGCAGCGCGGCCGAGGAAAGCCGCATGGCGAAGATCGCCTCGCTGATCGTGAAGGCAGGCGGGCTCGTCTTCATCATCCTGTTGCCACAGACTTACGCCGTCGTGCTGCAGTTGCTGGGCGGGGTATGGATCAGCCAAACCCTGCCCGCGGTGCTGCTGGGCCTTTATGCGCGCTGGCTGCGACCCTCGGCGCTTTTATTGGGATGGGCAGCAGGCATCGGTGCGGGCACCTTCATGGTGGCGCAGTCCTCGTTCAAGTCGGCGATCTACATACTACACGTCTTCGGGACGGCGGTGCCCTGCTACGCCGCGCTGGCGGCGCTGGCGGTGAACTTGGCGGTTGGCGCCGCGGCTTCGGTGCTGATCAACGTCTTTTCGCGCCTGCCGCAGCACGACGCGACGCTGGCGGAGGATTACGTCTGAAGGGCCGGGCCCGCAAACGGGCGGTCGGTGCCGCAACGAAAGCGGCGATCAGCCGAAGCGGCCGGTGATGTACTGCTCCGTCTTCTTGTTCGACGGGGCGGTGAAGACCTTTTCGGTGTCGTCGAACTCGATCATCTCGCCCAGATACATGAATGCGGTGTAGTCGGAAGTGCGCGAGGCCTGCTGCATGTTGTGGGTGACGATCGTGATCGTGTATTCGTTCACCAGCTCGTCGATCAGTTCCTCAATCTTGGCGGTGGAGATCGGATCGAGCGCCGAGCACGGCTCGTCGAGCAGGATCACCTCAGGTCGCGTCGCCACGGTGCGCGCGATGCACAGGCGCTGCTGCTGGCCGCCGGAAAGGCTTAGCCCAGACTCCTTGAGCTTGTCCTTGACCTCGCCCCATAGCGCGGCGCGCTGCAGCGCGTTTTCGACGCGGCCCTCCAGCTCGGAGCGCGGCAGATGCTCGTAGAGTTTGACGCCGAAGGCGATGTTGTCCCAGATCGTCATCGGGAACGGCGTCGGCTTCTGGAACACCATGCCGACGCGGGCGCGCAACAGGTTGAGGTCCTGCTTCGAATGCAGGATGTCCTCGCCGTCGAGCAGCACTTCGCCTTCGGCGCGCTGGTTGGGATAGAGCTCGTAGATGCGGTTGAGCACGCGCAGAAGCGTGGATTTGCCGCAGCCGGACGGACCGATGAACGCCGTCACCTTGCGGTCGTAGATCGGCACCGAGACGTTTTTCAGCGCCTTGTTGTCCCCGTAGTAGAAGTTCAGGTTCTTGACGTCGACCTTCACTTGCGTGCGGACGGGCGCATCCATGACGTTAGCTCCGCTTCGATGATTCGAGTATCCTGGCCGTGATCGAGAGCACCAGCACGGTGATGGTGATGAGAAGCGCGCCGGCCCAGGCGAGCCTGTGCCAGTCCTCATAGGGGCTCATGGCAAAATTGAAGATGACTTGCGGCAGGCTCGACATCGGATGGTTCAGGTCCGTCGAGAAGAACTGGTTGCCGAAGGCGGTGAACAGCAGCGGCGCCGTCTCGCCCGATATGCGCGCCACCGCAAGCAGCACGCCGGTGACAATGCCGGCGCGCGCAGCGCGCCAGGTGACGGCCCTGATCAGGACGCTGCGCGGGGCGCCGAGCGCGGTCGCGGCCTCCCTGAGGCCGTTGGGCACGAGCAGCAGCATATTCTCGGTGGTGCGCACCACCACCGGAATCACGATGATCATCAGCGAAGCCGCACCCGCCCAGGCCGAAAACGTCTGCGTATTGGCGACGACGATCTCGTAGACGAACAGGCCGACCACGATCGAAGGCGCCGAAAGCAGGATGTCGTTGACGAAGCGCACGAAGAAGCTGAGCCGGCCGTAGCGGCCGTATTCGGCGAGATAGGTGCCGGCCAAAAGGCCGATGGGCGTTCCGGCCACCACCGCCAGCGCGCTCATGATGAGGGAACCCACGATCGCGTTCGCCAGTCCGCCCGACTCGCCCGGAGGCGGCGTCATTTTGGTGAAGACGTCGGTGTTGAGCCCGCTGAAGCCGTTGTAGAACAGAGCATAGAGGATGAGCGCGAGCCAGATGAGGCCGAAGAGCGCCGCGCCGGTGGACAGCATCAGCCACATGCCGTTGCTGCGCTTGCGCCGCTTGTAGATCCTGCGGTTGAGCTTCATCCCTGGACGCCTCCCGCCTTGCGCTCCAGCGCGCGGAGCATGATCTGCGCCGCGGCCAGCACGATAAAGGTGATGAAGAACAGGATCAGGCCCAGCTCGATCAGCGAGGAACGATAGAGATCGCCGACCGCCTCGGTGAACTCGTTGGCGATGGTCGCCGAAATCGTGGTGCCAGGCGCGAACAGCGAGGTGGCGATGCGGTGGGCATTGCCGATGACGAAGGTGACCGCCATGGTCTCGCCCAGCGCGCGGCCCAGCGCCAGCATCGCGCCGCCGACGACGCCGGTGCGTGCAAACGGCAGCACCACGTGCCAGACCACTTCCCAGGTGGTGCAGCCCATCGCGTAGGCCGATTCCTTCAGCGTCACCGGAACCGTATCGAACACGTCGCGCGTCACCGCCGATATGAACGGCAGGATCATGATCATCAGGATGAAGGAGGCGGTAAAGATGCCGATGCCGTAGGGCGGCCCCGCGAAGATGTTCTGCAGCACCGGCACGTCTGCCACCAGATCGACGAACCAGGGCTGAACGTTCTGCTGAAAGTAGGGCGCGAAGGTAAACAGGCCCCAGATGCCGTAGACGATGCTGGGAATCCCAGCCAAAAGCTCGATGGCGATGCCAATCGGACGGCGCAGCGAGAGCGGGCAGATCTCGGTCAAAAAGATCGCAATCCCGATGCCGACCGGCACCGCCAGAACCATCGCGATAATCGAGCTGATGAGCGTGCCGTAGATGGAGGCGAGCCCGCCGAACTTCTCGGTGACGGGGTTCCAGTATTGCGTGGTAAGGAAATTGACGCCGTACGCCTTGATCGCCGGCGCGGCGCCGATGCCGAGCGAGATCATGACGCCGGCAAAGATTATGAGCACCAGGATGGAGGCGAACCAAGTTAGCGTGCGAAAACGCGCGTCCCCGATGCCACCCTTCCTGACGGCAACAACCTTGTGTTCGGGAACCGAAACGCCGCTCAACGTAACATCGACCATGGTCTGCCCGGGCTTCGAACGGTCTTCGGACTTTCGTAGGGTTTGCGGCATGAACTGTGAACCTGGTCGGGTCCAGCGGCCCCCTCCGCCGTTCGAAGTACCCCCCTCAGCATCAAAACCCCTGCCATATCAACCGCTTGGTGACTACTTCTCGCCAAGCCGCCATCCCACACCGTATTCCGAAACCTCAACACGCCCGGGTTCAGTGCAACGTGCATCACAGTTCTGCGAAGCTTTTGTGACGATCGCCCGGCAAGGGCTCAAAAAGCCGCGGAAAAACCGGCTCTAGCGCTGCATTTTAAGGGTTTTGCAAGGCTGTCTGCCGCTTAGTTTCGCGGGGGAGCGCGACCATGGTCCTGCGCATTTTGCGGAGCGTGTTCGGCTTGGCCGCGATGGCACTGCTCGTGGCCGCGCTCGGCGATGTCGCGCTGCACGGCCACCTAGGTCTCATGGAGCCTGGAACCTTTGCGCTTCTGTGCGCCGTGGTCATCGTCTTCCTGCTTTCGAGCTTTGTCGCCGCCCGCACCCAGGGCGAGCTTGCCGACCGGCAAGCGGCCCAACTGCAAGCGGTCGCCGCACGGCTCGAATCCTCGCTGGCCGCCGCCGCGGCCATGAACGTGCGGCTGAACCAGAGTGAAGCGCGCTACAAGGCGCTGGTGGATTCCCAGGGCGACGCGATCTTCCGCCGCGCGCCCGATTCCACGCTCACTTACGGCAACGACGCCTTCTTCCGCATCTTCGGCCTCAACCCCCAAACGGCGCTGGGAAGCCCGTTCGCCCCCGAAGTGCACCCCGATTGCCGCACGCCGTTCTTCGGCAGCTTCGGCGGGCTGGAAAGCGGACATGCGCGCGTGCGTTACGATCAGCACCTGCGCACCGCCTTCGGCTGGCGCTGGATCGCCTGGGAGGATTTCGCGGTGCGCGATAGCCTTGGGCGCCTCGTCGAAGTGCAGAGCGTCGGCCGCGACATCACCGAGCGCAAGGCGCTGGAAGACGCGCTGACCGAAGCACGCAACAAGGCGGAAGCCGCCAACCGCGCCAAGAGCGGGTTCCTGGCCACCATGAGCCACGAAATCCGCACCCCGATGAACGGCGTACTCGGCATGGCACGCCTGCTCACCGAGACCGATCTTGCCCCGGCCCAGCGCACCTTCGTCGACGCCATCCGTCAATCGGGCGAGACGCTGCTGGCGCTGATCGGTGACATCCTCGATTTCTCCAAGATCGAATCGGGCATGCTGACGCTCGAGGACGAAGAAGCCGACGTCCGCGCCCTCGTCGAGAGCGTCTGCGAACTGCTGTGCACGCGGGCGCATTCCAAAGGCATCGAGATCGTCGCTAGCGCAGCCCGCGAGGTACCCATCACCATCCGGACCGACCGCATGCGCTTGAGGCAGGTGCTCATCAACCTGGTGGGCAATGCCATCAAGTTCACTGAGAAAGGTGGCGTGCGCGTCCTGGCCGCGATGACCGAAGGCCCCGAGCGCCGTGCGGTCCGTTTCGAGGTGCGCGACAGTGGCATCGGCGTGCCCGAAGACAAGCGCAAGAAAATCTTCGAGGAATTTGTCCAGGCCGATTCCAGCCACGCCCGCAAATTCGAAGGCACGGGCCTTGGGCTTGCAATCTCGCGCCGTCTGGTCGAGGCGATGGGCGGGGAGATCGGACTGGAGCCTGCACCGGCCGGCGGCAGCATCTTCTGGTTCACTCTCCCGGCGATGGTGGCGGAACCGGCCGATGCCAACGCTGCGCCGCTCGACCGCCTGCGCGTCGCGCTGATCTCCGCAAACCCCGTGCTGCGTGACGGGCTCTCGGCCCAAATCGCGGCGGCGGGGGGAGAGACCACAGGCCTCACCGAAGACGGCCTGCGCGGCACCGATGCCGTGCTGATCGACGCCGGAACGGCGCCTGATGCCATTCCCCCGGCAAATCCACTGCCGAACGTTCCCGCTTTCCTGTTGCTGCCGCCCGCGGCGCATGCCGATGCGGCGGAGCTGAAGGCCCGCGGGTTTGCCGGTTATCTGGTCAAGCCGGTGCGCCAGGCCACGCTGGTCAGCCGCCTGGGCCGGCCGCCGCCGCAGCCCGCTGCAGCATCTGAGGCCCCGCTGGCTCCTAAAGCGCTGACCGCACCCGCCGCCTCGTTCCACGTGCTTCTGGCCGAGGACAACCCGATCAACGCGCTGCTTACGGGTGAGCTGCTGCGCCGTCGCGGCCACACTCTGACTGCCGTAGCCAGCGGCGAAGCCATGGTGAAAGCGGTGGAGACGGGCACGTTCGATCTGGTGCTGACCGACATCCACATGCCGGGCATGGACGGCATCGAGGCCACCAAGGTGATTCGCGCGATCGAAACCCGGCAGGGGCGGCCGCGCGTGCCGATCGTCGCACTCACCGCCGATGTGCTGGAAACGGGACGCAGGGCTTGCCGCGACGCGGGCATGGATGGTTTTCTCACCAAGCCCGTCGAACCAACCCAGCTGGACGAGATGTTCACAGCCTTCTTTCCCGACCGCGCCGCCCGTTCCCCGGCCGCCGCATGACTGCCCCTCAACGCCCTCGGCCGGCCAGCCGCACGCGTGCGGCCATAGAATCCTATCTCAAGCCGCGCACGGCGACGATGCTGGTGCTTGGCGCCGCATGCGGGCTTCCATTCCTCACAATCTCCAACGCGATCAGCCTCTGGCTCACCGACAGCAACGTGTCGATGACTGATATCGGCCTATTCACCTATGCGCTGCTGCCCTACTCGTTCAAGTTCGTCTGGGCGCCACTCCTTGACCAGATACGGCTGCCGTTGCTGCACCGTTTGCTGGGCAAGCGCCGCGCATGGATGCTGGTGGCACAACTCGGGATCGTGGTCGCGTTCATCGGTCTGACCTTGTCGGACCCGCACACCCAACTTGTCCGGATCGCACTATCGGCGCTGCTGTTGGGCTTCTGCGGAGCAAGCCAGGACATTTCCGTCGACGCTTGGCGCATCGAGATCGCGCCTGCGGAGGAACAAGGCACCATGCTGGGCGCCTACCAGCTCGGCTTCCGCCTGACGGCGTTGGCGACGGCGGCGCTGGCACCTTACATCGCCCAGCTTGTCTCCTGGCGCGTGAGTTTCGTTTTCCTGGGATGCCTGATCTTACTCGGGTTCACGGGAACGGTTGCCGCAGGCCGGCCGCCGGAGCGCGACGCCAGCGACGAGGCCAGTTCGGCGGCGAGAACTCTCCACCTTTTTGGATCGATCGCACGCGCGATCGGCTGGCTCTATGGTGCTGTGATTGCGCCGTTCGTCGATTTCTTTCGCCAGCATCGCTGGACGGGGCTGCTCATCCTGGCAATGATCGGAACCTACCGGCTCCCCGATTACATCATGGGGACGGTGGCGCGCCCCATGTACCGACAGAGCTTTTCGCTCATCGAGATCGGAACGATGTCTGGGCTGATCGGCGTGTGGGTGACGATTGCCGGCGCCCTGATCGGCGGTTTCTTCGTCTTCCGCTTCGGGATCATGCGGTCACTGTTCGTCGGCCTGTTCGCGGTGATTGCGGGTAATCTCTGTTATGCTCTGCTGGCCGCGAGCGGCCACAATATCGCGGTGTTCGCGCTCGCCATTGGCGTAGAGAACGTGGCGGGCGGCTTCGCCGGAACGGCGCTCCTGGCCTACATGTCGAGCCTGACGAGCAAGGCGTTCACGGCGACGCAGTACGCGCTGTTCAGCTCGTTTTACGCGCTTCCCGGCAAAGTGCTTGGCGGTCTTTCCGGCGTGCTCGTCGAATGGTTCGCGTCCCACCGCCATCACTTCGAGTTTTTGCTGCCCGTGCTTGCAACCCTGCCCTACAAGGTCGTCGGTTTCGTTCCATTATTCATCACCACGTCAATGGTGGGCCTGCCGGCCCTGGCACTCCTGTTCCTGGTCTACCGCCGCAAAACCCCTCCGGCCGCGGTCGCCCAAGCACAACCGGTGCGGTCGCCACCGCGGCAGCGCCGTCGGTCGAACTGTGACGGTGGCTGAGACATGACGTCCCGATTGTCATGCGGATTTCACGGACGCGGCCAATAACCGTGATTGTACGTATACCGAAGGCCGCGGGACCGCCGGCCGCCCGGCGTTTGTTTTGATCCCTGCCCTAGGGTAGAATCGGCTTTTGGCGCAACAGACCCTCAAGAAGGCCTAAAGGCGCATGGTCAACATTCACGAGCCCGGACCCCTCGAGGGGCGCTTGACGCATTGGCCCGTGCTCGCCGCATCGGGCGCCCTCGAAGTGCGCCTGGCCGAAACCGACCACGAGGTCGAGGCCGCCCAGCGGCTACGCTACCATGTCTTCTACGAAGAGATGAGCGCGGTTCCATCCGATGAAATGCGCGTCGAGGGCCGCGACTTCGATCGCTTCGACGATGTCTGCGACCACCTTCTGGTGGTGAACCGCGAGGTGATCGATGACGACGGCCAGCCGATGGTGGTGGGCACCTACCGGTTGATGCGCGACGTCGACGCGACACGTGCTGGCGGCTTCTACACGGCGAACGAATACGACATCGCACCCATGCTGGGCGGCCTGCCCGAAGGGACGCGCCTGTTGGAGCTCGGCCGCTCCTGCGTGCTCAAGGAATACCGCGCCAAGCCCGGCGCCATGCAGCTTTTGTGGCGCGGGGTGATGGTCTACAACACACGCTTCGCCATCGACGTGATGTTTGGCTGCGCCTCGTTCGCCGGCACCGATCCCCAGGCGCTGGCGTTGCCGTTGTCGTACCTCTACCACTTCCACATGGCGCCGCCGGCCTTGCGCGTGCGCGCCAGTCCTTCGCGCTATGTCGACATGAACCTGATGCCGAAGGAGGCGATCGATCCCAAGGAGGCGCTGCACAAGCTGCCGCCGCTTCTCAAGGGCTATGTGCGCGCGGGCGCCTGGGCTGGAGACGGCGCGGTGATCGACAGGCAGTTCTCGACCACGGACGTCTTTATCTGTTTTCCGATGTCGATGATCGACGAACGCTATCGCAGCCGCTTCCAGATGAAGCAGTAGACTCCCTGCCGCTCAGGGCAGGCGCGCGATGCCGCCCGGCACCCGGTCGGGCGCTGGAAGAACGAAATAGCTCGGCTGTCACGCCTTCCGATTCTCGATCGCGTTCCAGATCAGCGCGGCGCCGTCGGGGCCGCCGAAGCGCTTCACTTCCTGGATGCCGGTGGGCGAAGTGACGTTGATCTCGGTGAGCCAGTCGCCGATGACGTCAATGCCGGCGAAGATGAGCCCGCGCGCCTTCAATTCCGGCCCGATGGCGCGGCAGATTTCCAGGTCGCGCGCGCTCGGTTCCGCGGGCATCGGTTTGCCGCCGACATGCATGTTGGAGCGGGCCTCGCCTTCGGCCGGGATGCGATTGATCATGCCGGCATATTCCCCGTTGACGAGGATGATGCGCTTGTCGCCCTGGCGCACCTCGGGCAGGTAGCGCTGCACCATGATGGGCTCGCGATAGAACTGCGCGAACATTTCCAGCAGCGCACCCAGATTCTCGTCGCCCGGCGTGACGCGGAACACGCCGGCGCCGCCGTTGCCATAAAGCGGCTTCAGGATGATGTCCTGATGCTCGGCGCGGAAGGAGCGGATCTCGGCCGCATCCGAAGTGATGAGCGTCGGTGGCATCAACGCCTTGAAGGCGGTGACGAACAGCTTTTCCGGCGCGTTGCGCACTTCGCGCGGATCGTTGACCACCAGGGTTTTCGGATGGATGCGCTCCAACAGGTGGGTTGTGGTGACGTAAGCAAGGTCGAAGGGCGGGTCCTGGCGCAGCAGAACGACGTCCATGGTCGAAAGATCGACGCGTGTCGCTTCGCCCAAGGCGAAGTGATCGCCTTTCTGGCGCCGCACGGCAAGCGGGCGGATGGGGGCCGTGACCTTGCCGTCGCGCAAGGTGAGCTGGCGCGGACCGTAATAGAACAGCGTGTGCCCGCGGGATTGCGCTTCCTCGGCCAGTGCGAAGGTCGAGTCCGCATCGATGTTGATGCGCTCGATCGGGTCCATTTGGATGGCGACGGTGAACTTCATGGCGACCTCCGCAGCCAATACATCGTCATTCCGCCGCCAATAAACAACCCCTATCGCTCGTCCGGGCGCCAGGCATCCTTCAAGTGGCGCGGCAGCCGGCCCGGCACGACGGTGACGACATCGAACCGTGCCGCGGACGGACGGCCCGCAAGGTAAAGCTCGGCCGCCCGGACGATGCGCGCGCGCTGACGGGCGCCGATGGCTTCCGTGGCAAGCGCTTCCTGCGGCCGCGTCTTCACCTCCACGAAGCAGATCACTCCACGCGGGGACCTGGCGATCAGGTCGATTTCGCCCGCGCGCGTCTTCACGCGGCGCCCCAGGATGCGATAGCCCTTCACGGCCAGCAACAGCGCCGCCACCGCCTCGCCGCGGCGCCCGCGCTTCTCAGCGGCTTTGCGTGCGGCAAGACGATCACTCATCTTTCTTCATCTGAAGCGCTCGGGCGTAGACCTCGCGGCGCGGGGCATCGAGCATGTCGGACACCAGATCGACCGCGGCGCGCACCGGCATCCATTCGAGCGCACGGGCCAGCGCCTGTTCGACTCGTGGGAAATCGGTTTCGGTTTCTTCCGCGGGTCCCACCACCAGCGTGATCTCGCCCTTGGGCGGTTCGCCGGGCGCATAGTGCCGTGCCAGGGCTGCAAGGTCGCCGCGGCGGACCTCCTCGTGCAACTTGGTGAGTTCGCGGCCGACCGCGGCCGGGCGCGGGCCGAGCACTTCGGCCAGGTCCGCGAGGCTCACGCCCAGCCGCTGCGGCGATTCGAAGAACACCAGCGTGGCGCGAATGCCCTTCAGCTCGGCAATCGTGCTCTTCCGCTCGGCACTCTTGGCAGGCAAAAATCCGGCAAACAGGAAGCGATCCGAGGGCAGACCGGACAGGGTCAGGGCGGCGAGCGGCGCAGACGCACCCGGCAGCACATGAACGGCAATGTTCTCTGCGAGTGCTTCGCGGACGAGCTTGAAGCCGGGATCGGAAACGAGCGGCGTGCCGGCGTCGCTGACCAGAGCCACGCGTGTGCCCTGTCTCAGCTTGGCCAGCAATTTCGGCCGCTCGCGCGGCCCGTTGTGATCGTTGTAGGCGGTCAAAGGTCGTGAAATCGCGAACATCGAAAGGAGCTTGGCGGTAACCCGCGTGTCCTCGGCGGCGATCAGGTCGGCCCCAGCCAACACGTCCAGCGCCCGCAAGGTGACATCGCGCGCATTGCCGATCGGTGTCGCCACGACGTAAAGGCCGGCTGCCAGCGATTGTCGCGCGGCCTCGTTATGCTTAGGCTCGCCGGGCTGAGGAGCCCTCCATGCCATCTTTCGATTCCTTCTGCCGCCTTTGTGCCATTGCGGCCTGCCTGGCGATAGGTGCCTGCACGACCGGCAAGACTCCACCGGCGCCGCCACCCGCCCCCGAGCCGCCGCCGGCGCCCCACCAGCTCGCGGCCCAGGCGCCGAGCTTCCTCACGCTGCCCAATCTCGCCCCCGAGCGGGTGCCAGTGCGCGTGGGCGTAATTCTGCCCTTCAGCAACGCCAACGCCAATGTGCGTGCGCTGGCGGGCGCCCTGATGCGCGCCGCGGAACTGGCGCTTTACGATTCCGCCAACACCAACATCATCCTCATGACCGCCGAGGACGGCGGCACACCGGAAGAGTCGGCCGCCGCGGTGCAGAAGTTGCTCGACCAGGGGGCCGAGGTGATCGTGGGGCCGCTGTTCGCCGCTTCCGTCAGTGCGGTGGCGCCGCTGGCGCGCGACCGCGGCGTGCCGGTCCTGGCCTTCTCCACCGATCGCAGTGTCGCCGGCAACGGCATCTATCTGTTGAGCTTCCAGCCGCAGAGCGAGGTCCGCCGCATCATCGCCTATGCGGTAAGCCAGGGCCGCACCAAGATCGGCGCCATGATCCCCCAGACACCTTATGGCGAACTGGTGGAGGCGACCTTCCGCGAGGCCGTGCAGCAGAACGGCGCAGCCGTGTGCGACGTCGAGCACTTCAGCCCGTCGACCGGGGCGTTGACCGATCCCGCCGCCGCCATCGCAAAGGCCGGTTGCGATTCCATCCTCGTACCGCTGAGCGGCTCGCTGCTGCGCGGCGTGGTGCAGACGCTCAACTACAGCCAGATCGACTTGACGAAGGTCAAGTTGTTGGGCACCGGGCTGTGGTTCGAGCCCAGCGCGCTGAAGGAGCCGCTGCTGCAAGGCGCCTGGTTCGCCGCGCCGCAGCCTTCGCTCGACGACGCGTTCGACGCCAAGTACAAGCAGACCTTTGGCAGCGATCCCCAGCAGCTTGCCTCGCTCGCCTACGACGCCGTGTCGCTGGTGGCGCTATTGGCCAACGGCACTGCCTATCACCGCTTCACTTTCCGCGCGCTGACCGATGCCAACGGATTTGCCGGCGTCAACGGCATCTTCCGATTCCGCACCGACGGTTCGATCGAGCGCGGACTGGCGGTGCTGACGGTGGCGCCCGACGGCTTTGAGGTCGTAAGTCCTGCACCGGCGACATTCCAGATGGCCCAGGCGCATTCGTAGGGCGAAGCCCGCTTTTGCTGAATCGCGACCGCTTTTCCTGTCGCGCAATCCGGCGAAAAGGTGCTTCACGCTTTTCCGGACTGCGCCTCAGTCCGCCAGAGCCGCAATCACGGAGTTCAGCACCAGCATCCCGCGCCGGGTGGCGCGCAGGCGGTCCGATTGCAGCGTGACGAGGCCTTCGTCCGCAAGGTCCATGATGCGGCCGCGATCGGGTGCCTTGCCCCAGCGGGCGCGGCAGGCTTCGAGGTCAATTCCCTCGGCGAGGCGCAGCGCCATCAGCAGATTTTCGCGCGCGCCGTCGACATTCGAAATCTCGCTCGCCTCGACCAAGCCGTGGCCACGGGTGGCGACCGCTTCGCGCCAGCGTTCCGGCAGGCGCTCACATGCGGTGGCCAGGCGCTTGCCGTCGATTTGGAGCCGGCCATGCGCGCCCGGGCCGACGCCAGCGTATTCGCCGTAGCGCCAGTAGATCAGGTTGTGTCGCGCTTCTGCGCCAGGGCGGGCGTGATTGGAAACTTCGTAGGCCGGAAGCCCGGCTGCGGCTGTGACGTCTTGCGTGATTTCGAACAGTTCCGCGGCTTTGTCGTCGTCGGGGATGCGGAACATGCCCTGGCGATGCAGGAGCGCGAACGGCGTCTTGGGCTCGATGGTGAGTTGATAGAGCGACAGATGCTCGGTGCCGAACGACAGCGCCTCGGACAATTCGAATTTCCAACTCTGCACCGTCTGGTTTGGACGGGCATAGATCAGATCGAGGGAAACGCGATCGAAGCTCTTGACCGCCAGCGCCAGCGCCCTTCTGGCTTCGGCGACGTCGTGCAGGCGGCCGAGGAACTTGACATCCGCGTCGTTCAGCGCTTGCACGCCGAGCGAGATGCGATTGACGCCCGCGGCGCGATAGTCGGCAAAGCGCGCGGCGTCGGCGCTGGCGGGATTGGCTTCCAGCGTGACCTCGAGGTCAGGCGCCACGCTCCACAGCCGCTGCGCCGCTTCGATGATGCCGGCCGCGCTTTCGCCGCGCATCAGCGACGGCGTACCGCCGCCGAAGAAGATGGTATCGAGGCGCGGGCGCCGCTCGCCTTGCAGCGCCGCGACATGAGCCATTTCCTTGCGGATGGCGTCGCACCAGCCCGGCTCGTCGATGTCACTGCGGACATGGGAATTGAAATCGCAATACGGGCATTTCGCCGCGCAGAACGGCCAGTGCACGTAAAGGCCAAATCCCGTGCTCATGCGCCGAGCTTGGCCTTGGCGAACTTTTCGAACGCCCGCGCCCGGTGGCTGATGGAGTGTTTCAGGTCGGGGTCCATTTCGCCGAAGGTCTCGCGCATGCCAGCCGCCACGAAGATGGGATCATAGCCGAAGCCCTGCTCCCCGCGCGGCGGAAATTCGAGGCAGCCGTGGACTTCGCCTTCGAAAGTTTCGACCTCGTCCGTGGGCAACGCCAGCGCCAGAACGCAGACGAACTTGGCGGAGCGGTCGGCGATCTGTTCCAGCTCGCGTTCCATGCGGGCCATGGCAAAACGGAAGTCCCGCTTGGGGCCGGCCCAGCGGGCGGAATAGACGCCGGGCGCACCGCCCAGCGCCGTGACGCTGAGACCCGAATCGTCGGCCAGTGCCGGATATCCGCTGGCGGACGCCGCCGCGCACGCTTTCAGGACGGCGTTTTCCGCGAATGTCGCTCCGGTTTCCTCGGGTTCGCCCAGGCCCAGCTCCGCCGCGCCGCGGATGGCAAGTCCATGCGGTTCGATCAGGGCCGCGATCTCGCGCACTTTGCCCGGATTGTGGCTGGCGACGACGAGCGTGGAGCCGCGGGAGAGCTTCATGCGCCCAGCGCCTGTTTTTGCAGTGCGATCAACTCGCCGACGCCCTTGCGGGCAAGCGCCAGCAGCTGGGCGAGCTGCTCGTCGCTGAACGGCGCGCCTTCCGCCGTGCCCTGCACTTCCACCAGCCCGCCCGAGCCGGTGAGCACGAAATTGGCATCGGTCTCAGCCGTGGAATCTTCTGCGTAGTCGAGGTCCAGCACCGCGTCGGCGCCAACGATGCCGCACGATACCGCCGCAACGTGATCCTTGAGGGCGGGCTTCGTCACCATGCCGGTCCTGGTCATGAACTTGATGCATTGGGCGAGCGCGACATAGCCGCCTGTGATGGCTGCCGTGCGCGTGCCGCCGTCGGCTTGCAGAACGTCGCAATCGATCACGATCTGCCGCTCGCCGAGGGCCGTAAGGTCGACCACCGCCCGCAGCGAACGGCCAATCAGGCGCTGGATCTCGAGCGTACGGCCGGACTGCTTGCCCGCGGCGGCTTCGCGCTTGGTGCGCTCCTGCGTGGCCCGCGGCAGCATGCCGTATTCGGCGGTGACCCAGCCCTTGCCCGAATTGCGCAGGAAGCTGGGGGTGGTTTCCTCGAGGCTGGCGGTGACGAGCACGTGGGTGTCCCCGAATTTGGCCAGGCAGGAGCCTTCGGCATGCTTGGAAAAGCCCGGAACCAGGCTTACGGGGCGGAGTTGGTCGGGTGCGCGGCTGCGCATGGCTGTCTCTTGAAGTTTGAATGACGGGCCGTTACCTAGCGGCTCCGGCCGGGTGCACGCAAACCGGGCCGCGGGCATATAGAAAACACGAGCAACGGCAAAGACTTGGCCATGAGCTCCACAATGACCATCGCCGCCATCCTGGCTGACAGGCAGCGCGAAGTGTTCCGCCATCTGGTGGAAGCGTTCCTAACCTCGGGCGAACCGGTGGGCTCGCGCACGCTGTCGCAGATCCTGCCCATGACGCTTTCGCCGGCCTCGATCCGCAATGTGATGGCCGACCTGGAGGCCATGGGATTGCTCTATGCCCCGCACACCAGCGCCGGGCGCGTGCCGACCGAGCGGGGCTTGAGGCTGTTTGTGGACGGCCTGCTGCAGGTGGGCGATTTGGCCGGGCCGGAACGCGCCGCCATCGAGGCACGGCTTTCCGAAACCGGTCGCGGTGTGGAAGATCTGCTGACGCAGGCGACCGCCTTGCTGTCGGGCCTGTCGCGTTGCGCCGGCCTGGTGGTCGCCGACAAGCAAGACAGCGTGCTCAAGCACGTCGAGTTCGTGGCGCTGGCGCCGGGCAAAGCGCTGGTCATCATGGTGAGCGAGGACGGCCAAGTGGAGAACCGGCTGATCGATACGCCGTCGGGCCTGCCGGCATCGGCGCTGAGCGAAGCCAGCAACTACCTCAACGCGCGTCTGGCGGGACAGACGCTGGACGCCGCGCGCGCCGGCATCTTGGCTCAGCTCGAGGGCGAACGTGCTGAGCTTGACACGTTGACGGCCAAGATCGTGGCCGAAGGGCTCGCCACGCTGACGACGCCGCCCGATACCGACGAGAAGGTGCTGATCGTGCGCGGCGCCTCTCATCTTCTGGAATCGCTGGAGGCGCAGAGTGATCTCGAGCGCATCCGCACGCTGTTCGACGACATCGAGCGCAAGAACGAGCTGATTCGTCTGTTGGAGCTGGCGCGCGAAGGCGACGGCGTGCGCATCTTCATCGGCTCGGAGAACCGGCTGTTCAGCCTTTCCGGCTCCTCGATCGTCGCCGCGCCCTATCACGACGCCAAAGGCAAGATCGTGGGCGTGATTGGCGTGTTGGGCCCCACGCGATTGAATTATGCGCGCATCATCCCCATGGTCGACCATACGGCCAAGGTGATCGGGCGCTTGTTGGGATAGGACGGGCATGTCGGAAGAGAACGGACAAGCGGAAGAAATGGAAAACGGCCAGCCACAGTCGAGCGAGCTGGAAGTGCTGCGGGCCGAAGCGGCCGACTTGAAGGACCGCCTGCTCAGGGCGCTGGCCGACGCCGAGAACACCCGCCGTCGCGCCGAGCGCGACCGGGCGGAGGCCTCGCAATACGCCATCACCCGGTTTGCCCGCGACATGCTGGCGATCGCCGACAATTTCGGCCGGGCGCTCAACGCCTGCCCGCCCGAGCAGCGCGATGCCGCCGACCCGCAGGTGAAGGCCGTGATCGACGGAGTGGAGGCAACCGAGCGCCAACTTCTCACTACGCTGGAAAACTACGGAGTTAAGATCATCGACACGTCGGACGGCAGGTTCGATCCCAATTTTCATCAGGCCGTGGCCGAGGTGCCCGGTGAAGGCAAACCACCGGGCTCGATCGTGCACGTGATCCAGGCCGGCTACACAATCAGCGGCCGCTTGCTGCGTCCCGCCATGGTCACTGTGGCGCGCAAGGAAGGCGGCGAGGCCAAAGTCGACACCAAGGTGTGATCCCATGACCGACATCCGAATCGTGGTCGCGGGAGCGGCCGGACGCATGGGGCGCGCGCTCGTGCGCCTTATCGCGGAAACCGAAGGCTGCGCCGTTTGCGGCGCATTGGAGGTCAAAGGCCACCCCGATCTCGGCCAGGACGCAGGAACGCTAGCGGGCGTAAAGCCGCTCGGCGTGGCGCTGACCGATGATCCGCTGCCGGCGGTCGCGCAGGCGCAGGCGATCGTGGATTTCACCACGCCCGCGGCTTCGGTCGAATTGGCGGCGCTGGCCGCGCAGGCCCGCATCGTCGACGTGATCGGCACGACCGGATTGTCCGACGATGACGACGCCAGGATCCGCGCCGCGGCGCGGCACGCGGTGATCGTCAAATCCAGCAACATGAGCAAGGGCGTGGCGGTGTTGGCGACGCTGGTCGGGCGCGCAGCCAAGGCCCTGCCCGATTTCGACGCCGAAATCGTCGAGATGCATCACAGCCGGAAGGTGGACGCGCCATCCGGCACCGCGCTCATGCTGGGCGAAGCGGCGGCGCAGGGCCGCGGCATTAAGCTGTCCGAGCACGCGGTGAAGGCTCGCGACGGCATCACCGGCGCACGCGTGGCCGGCGCAATCGGTTTTGCATCCTTGCGCGGCGGCACGGTGGTGGGCGAGCACGAAGTGATCTTCGCCGGCATCGGCGAGCGCATCGTGCTGAAGCACATCGCCGAGGATCGCAGCATCCTTGCGTGCGGCGCCATCGCGGCGGTCAAGTGGGGCCAGGGCAAGAAACCGGGACTCTACTCAATGGCAGACGTTCTGGGTCTTTCGGACTGATCAAGTCTGGCGGCCTCCAGCGCCAGCATGGCGCGCTTGCGCTCAACACCCCAGTGATAGCCCGTGAGCGCCCCCGTTGAGCCCAGCACGCGGTGGCAAGGGATGATCCACGAGATCGGATTGCGGCCCACCGCGGCGCCCACCGCGCGGGCGGCGTTGGGACTGTCGAGGTGCGAGGCAACCGCGCCATAGCTCGTGTAGTGCCCGCTCGGGATTGCCAGCAGCGCTTCCCACACCTTCACCTGGAACCGCGTTCCCATCAGGCAGAGGGACAGAATCTCGCGACGGGCGGGATCGAAAATCCTGGCAAGGAGTTGTTGCGCGCGGCCGTCGCTGCGGCGATAGGCAGCCTTGGGCCAGCGCGCCTTCATGTCGGCAAGCATGTCGTCCTTTTCGTCATCGTCGCCGAAGCCGAGGCCGCAGACGCCCTTGTCGGTCGCCAGCACGATGGCCAGCCCGAATGGGCACGGCCCGAAGCCGAACGTGATGGCCACACCTTGGCCGGCGCGGCCGTATTCGCCGGGCGTCATCGCCTCCACCTTCAGGCAGAGGTCATGCAGCCGCGACGGACCGGACAGCCCCGCGTCGAGCGACGCGCCGAGCACGCTTGCGCCCTTCGCCAGCTCGCGCTTGGCGTGGGCGAGCGTGAGGTGGGCAACGAAGGCCTTAGGGCTGACGCCAACATAGCGCGTAAACACACGCTGGAAGTGATAGGGCGACAACCCCACCACGTCCGCCGCCGCTTCCAGCTTGGGCTGCTCCAGATAGTGTTCGGTTAGGTAGCGGATGGCGCGGCCCATACGCCGCCATTCGGTAGTGTCTTCGCTTGGGGTCATCGCGATGATCTTGCTCATGCCCCCAACATGGGGCAACGGGCGCCCTGCTTCGACCCGGTTCTTGCGCCTTCACCGGGCAGGCTCATCCACTTTTACTGCGTATCGATTTCGAGGCTCCCAGCTCCAGTCACGCAATTACACACAACTTATGAGGTTATTCGCCTTCTGCTGCAACCTCGCAAACGGTACAACAACCGGCGTGGACGGACAGGGGGATCTTCAATGGTCACGATCACTTTCTGGATCGTCATCTGTGGTGTTGCCGGCGGCGTGACCAACGCGCTTGCAGAGCACACACGGGGCTCCGCCATCGACTGGGGCACGTCCTGGCTGCGCGTGGCACAGGGCGTTCTGGCTGCCGGCACCGTTCCCCTGTTCCTGTCGCTGATCGGAAACGGCACCGTTGCGAAGATTCTCCAGCCCGGGTCAAAGCCGCAGGACGCGCTTGAGGCCACCTACGTGCTGATCGGGTTCTGTCTGGTCGCCTCGCTGTTCTCCAAGACCTATCTGGAAGGACTGGGCACGAAAGTCATGCAGCTCCGCAAGGAAGTGGAGAAGTCCAAGGAAAAGATCGATGCGGTCGAAGCGGCCGTGGTCGAACCGCCACAGACAATCGCGCCCGCCCTGCAACGAACCGAGCTTCCCAACGAAGCGCAGAAACTCCTGCACGCGTTGAAATCGGGGCCATACCGCATCCGCTCCACGGACGGCCTCTTGAAGACGTTGAGCAGTCCGGACTGGAGCGAAAAGCTGCAGCCCCAGCTGAAGGTCCTGGAAAAGGAGGGGCTGGTGCGCTCCGTGCCGACCAAGTTCGGCAAGGGTTGGACGCTGACCCCGGAGGGTCACAATCTGGATTAGCGTTTGGCGCGGTTGAGCGCCTTGAACAGCGCGCGCGCCAGCGCCGCGCGGTCGTCGCCGCTGAGGAAGCTACCGATCGCCACGCTGCGGCCGTGGCTCCACAGCGTCAGGCGGCTTTGCGGTGAGTCTTCCATCTCCACCCGCACCCAGTAGGGGTTGAACGTGATCTCGTCCGCGCCGGGGCGGCGCACGATGACAAGGCGCGAGGGGGTGAGCGTGAGCTGTTCCTCCCGTCGCGAGGCCGCCACGCTGGACCGGAACGCCCAGGCAAGCAGCGCCACGTCCGCGCCCAGAAAGGGCGCGATCGGCCACGCCCCGCGCAACAGGAACATGAGCGCGAAGATCAGGTTGATGGCGGCGATCACACCCAGGATGATCCCGAGCGGCCTGGGCCCCAGCGGCGGGTTGGGGCGCAGCACCCGATCGAATAAAATGTCGCCTGGGCGATCCATGTATTCACAATGCGCGAGCCGGGCTTGTGGCGACAAGGTGCATCACGCGCTAATTTCCGCAGCGTTTCTTTGAGTCCTGCCTCCATGCCGTTCACGAAATCGCAAGTGGAAGAGTTCTTCGCGCGCCTGAACAAGGCCAATCCCGATCCCAGGACGGAACTTGCCCACACCAATCCGTTCACGCTTCTGGTGGCGGTGGTGCTGTCGGCGCAGGCGACCGACAAAGGCGTCAACAAGGCGACGGAAACGCTGTTCAAGGTGGCGGACACGCCGGCCAAGATGGCGGCGCTGGGTGTCGAGCGGCTGTCGGACTACATCAAGACGATCGGGCTTTACCGCGGCAAGGCCAAGAACGTCATCGCACTCTCCGGATTGCTGGTGGAGCGCCACGGCGGCCTTGTGCCAAGGGACCGCGACGCTCTGGAGGCGCTGCCGGGCGTGGGACGCAAGAGCGCCAACGTCGTGCTCAACGTCGCGTTCGGCGAAAAGACCATCGCGGTCGACACCCACATCTTCCGCGTCGCCAACCGCACCGGCCTGGCGCCTGGCAGGAACCCGCGCGAAGTGGAAGATGCGCTGCTGCGCGTCGTGCCCGACAAGTACCTGATCAACGCGCACCACTGGCTGATTCTGCACGGGCGCTATACGTGCACGGCGCGGCTGCCGAAATGCCCGGTATGCGTGATCAGCGACCTCTGCCGCTTCAAGGACAAGACGGCCCCGCCGCCGGTCAAGAAACCGGCTGGGAAACTGGTTTTCCGCGCAAAACCGCGAGGCAGTTAGGATCGGAAGCGGTGTCGCGCCCGCGCGGCACGGTTTCGACATGGCGCACCGCGTTCGCCCCCGCGGCGGGGTAGAGGAAGAAGAACGTGCGGCATGCGCCCCGGTCGTAGCGCCACATCTCGGCGCCGTTCTCCTTGCGTGTGAAGCTGGGCGCACCGAACAGGGCCTGCAGCTGGGTGCCGGACAGGCCGAGCAGATCGGCCGGCTCGCCCGGCGGCGGAGGTGGCGGCAGGGGCAGCGTGGGTTGCGGCGGCGGTTGCTGCGTCGCGCAGGCCGCCAGCAGCAAGCACAGACCCCCGACAAGTCGCTTCATTCCAACCTCCTCACAGTCGCCTATCAATGGACCATCATCGGCCGCGCGGCAATCTTGGCGGCGGCGCCCGGCTTGCGCAGCGCCGAAAGAGGCCTTTAATGGGCCGGGGTGATACTCGCCGGGGAAAACATGCCGCGCAAATTCGATGTGGTGGGCTTGGGCAACGCCATCGTGGACGTGCTCGCTCCGGTGGACGACGCCTTCATCCTGACCCACAAGCTCGCCAAGAACGCGATGCTGCTGATCGACGAGTATCGCGCCAACCAGCTTTATCTCGCCTTCGCCGAGAAGATCGAGGCGGCCGGCGGATCGGTCGCCAATTCCATGGCGGGGCTGGCCTCGTTCGGAGCGCGCGGCGCCTTCGTCGGCAAGGTGAAGGCGGACCGGCTGGGCGAGGCGTTCGCCGCCAGCCTGCTTGCCGGCGGCATCCACTTCGGCACGGCCATGGCCGACGACGGGCCTTCCACCGCCTGTTCGCTGATCGCCGTGCCGCCTGACGGCCAGCGCGCCATGAACACCTATCTGGGCGCAGCCCGCGAGCTTTCGCCCGACGACATCAGCGAGGACGACATCGCCGCCGCCAAGATCGTCTACATCGAAGGCTATCTGTGGGACGCGGAACGGTCGAAAGCCGCCTCGCAGAAGGCCATCGCCATCGCCAAACAGGTGGGCACGAAAATCGCCTTCACGCTGTCGGATTCCTTCTGCGTCGGGCGCTTCCGCGACGATTTCCGGGCGCTGTTGGAGAACGATCTCGACATCGTGTTCGCCAACGAGGACGAATCCAAGAGCCTGTTCGAGACCGAGTCTTTCGACGGCGCGCTGCAGCGCTTCACGAAGTGGCGCGGCGTGGCGGCCCTGACGCGTTCCGAGAAGGGTTGCGTCATCGTCCGCGGCGGCGAGCTGCACGTGATCGACGCGGCGCCGGTGAAGAAGGTGGTGGACACCACGGGCGCGGGCGATCAGTTCGCGGCCGGGTTCCTGTTCGGGCTGGTGCGCGGCAGGGATTTGGCGACGGCGGGCAAGCTGGGGGCGCTGGCGGCCGGCGAAGTGATCTCGCATTTCGGCGCGCGGCCGGAAGCTTCGCTGGAGGAGATCGCCGGCAAGCGGGGGCTGACTTAGAGCGGGAAGGCGCTGCTCGTTCTTTATTTCGTTGCCATTTCAATGTGTTATGTGAGATTCGGCAATATAATTGTTATTCCGATTTGTGCGTTTGAGGCTTCGCCATCCCCGATCGCGCCGACTCGAATTCGAATGCTTCGAAATCGGTCCAACCGATTGGACCGCAGCGATTTTCGCCTTGCTTCGCGGTGTCGTTTTTCCGCCATGGAAACGACGCGGGCTTAGCGAGGATTCTCGCGCGAGAGTTCTGCGGCAATGTCAAGGAGCCGGAATGAAGTGGGAAGCGCCAGGCGCGCTTTCAAGGGCCACCATGGTTAGCGCGCGCGATTTAATGTGCGATCGCGGCGCAAACACTTCCATGCGAGGTTCGCTTCCCGCATTCGGACATTCGCGGCCCGCATCCTACGTCCTACATGCGCCAGATTCGGAATTTTCCACCCGCATTGTCAGGCGATTTTTCTGCGTTTCCGGGTGGCAGCCACGCCGAAGAGACCCGCGCCGAACACGAAGAGTGTGACAGGCTCCGGTACGCCATCGAGCGTGCCGCTGAATGTCTGTTCGGCCATCGCCGGCAAACCGGGAACACGCGTAACGGTGCCGGTGCCCGCGAAGGTACCGGTGGCGTCGGCGAAATGGCCGGTTCCACCGGTCACCACGTACGACTGCACGTTATCGAAGACGGTAGGGTCTGATGTGGCGGTGAGTGTCCCGGTATAGGTTCCCAACAACTGATCGCCGTCAGTGAACATGAAATCGAACACTCCGTCGAAGTAGTTCGCGGGGGGCGGCGAAGCGATGCAATGGTTTGCGGTGAAGCTGAAGTCGCCGAAATTCGAGGTTCCACTGGTCCCACCGGGACCGATCGAAACAGTAAGAGCGGGCGCGCAACGTCCGCCCGGCGCTCCCGGCACGTTGGTGTTATCCGTCGTGCCAAAGAAGGCAACAGGCGAAGCGGACGCCGGCGATGCCATTGCCGCAAACAGAAGTAGAGATACCGTCGCCAGATTCCGCATAACCGATCTCCTCTGTTGGTTCCGGCGCCGGTCGTTCACCAGGCCGCAAATTCCAAAGCTGCCACTGGCGTCAGGAACGCGGACGCCATCTTTCCCCGACGTTGGATGATTCCCAGTAATCAGTTGGGGGTCGACCATCCATGTGAACGATATCGATGGCACTCGACGGCAAAAAGCCCGCGAAACCGATGAAACGCTGATGGTGAACTGATAAAAAACCAATGAGTGATCACCGGTATTGAAGAGGAGCCTGGATCGCAGGCTCGGCCCCTGGGGTGCATTTATGGATAGGCTCGTTCGCGTCATATCGGACACGGTTCGCCTGGCCGACGAACCGGACTTCACGGCTGGCATGCTCCGCGTCAGGCCTTCACGCGGCGAGGTGGAGCACGACGGCGTCGTCGAAAGAGTTGAACCGCGCCTGATGCAGGTGCTGGTCGTCCTCGCGCACGCAGGAGGCAAGACCGTTTCGCGCCAGGAGTTGATCACGCGGTGTTGGGGCGGCATGGTCGTGAGTCCCGATGCGGTTAGCCGGGCCATCAGCATGCTCCGCCGTGTGATCAACGGAAAAGGCCAGGGCGCGCGGATCGAAACCCTGTCGCGGATTGGCTATCGGCTGACCCTGCATCGCCAGGATCCGCCCGACTTGAGCGTGGTGGAACCCGTTGTTCGCGACCTTTACCGGCGCGCAATGCTCGGGTTGGAACAGCCGTCGCGCGAGCCGATCGAACAAGCCCTGGCATACTTGAAGGAAGTTGTCGCGCGCTCGCCCCGCTTCGCGCTGGGCTGGGCGGCGCTCGCCGAAGCACAGCGTCTCCTCATGCTCTATCTTCCACCGGCGTCTCAGGAACCCGCACGCGCCGAAAGCCGGTGCTCGGCGGAAAGGGCGCTCGCACTCGATGCCGCACTCGGCGAGTGTTACGGGACACTTGCCAACCTTGTCCCACGGTTCGGCAACTGGAGCAGTGTCGAGCGGTTCTTCCAGAACGGTCTTGCTGCCGGTCGTGCCAGCTCGAACCTGCTTCATCATTACGCGCAATTCCTTCTGTCGGTCGGGCGCACTGCCGAGGGACTTGAGCGGCTTGTTGTTCTTCAAAAAGACAATCCATTCAGCGCCGCGATTGCTGTTGACACCGCCGCTGCTCTCTTTGATGTCGGTCGTGTCGACGAGGCGCTTGCTGCGATCTCGCGCGCATACGAGCTCTGGCCGGCAATTCTGCTGGTGTGGTCGGAATGCGTTCGCCTCCATGTGGTCGGGGACAAATTCGACCGGGGCGAAGCCTTGCTTTCTTCGCCGCCGTCAGTCGTTCGTCTTGGAGACCTCAACATCGCCCGCCGGCGTCTGCACTTGGCTGCCCGGCGCTATCGGCGCGCTGCGGAGATGGCTGCTGCGGTGCGAAATTTCCAGGATTTTGCCCAGATCGGTATCGCCCCTGCCACCGTCGCCGTACATGCGCTTTCGGCTTTGGACCAGCCCGAGGCTGCGCTGGCCGTCGCAAATGAAATCTTCGTCTCGGATGCACCGCAGTCCCGCCGCTCAGGCGTGAACATGATGGGGACCTTCACCCTTGCTGGTGAGCCCGACAGCACCGTTCTGTTCCGCCATGAAACGGCGAACATGCGGCGCTTGCCCGGCTTCAAGAGAATCATCGACCGGATAGGGCTCTGCGATTACTGGGAGCATTCGAACTCGATGCCCGACTTTGTCAGCACAGATCTCAACGGCGCCGCTCTGGCGGACTGAGTAAATGAATGGCGATCGTGGGGAAGGTCGAACGGCAAGTTGTGGCGCGTTCCGGTCCAAAGGCGAATAGCAAGTCCGGGCAACAGCGGTCATTCGACTCAGATCGCAGAAGCGCCGCATCTGCGGCTTTGCCTCGACGGCGAGTCTGGGGTTGATTCAGGAAGTTCGGCTGCGCTCAATTCGCCTGCGCTTCCCCCCACCCGGGGCGCTATGCCTTCGCCTTGCGCAGATAAACATACAGCGCGCCTTCGCCGCCGTGGCGGAGGTGGGCCCAGCGCTTGTCGGCGATCAGCTTCACCATCGGCGCCTCGTCCAGCCAGCGCGGCACCATCGCCTTCAGCACGCCGCGCCAGCGCGCGGGATCGGGCGAACCCTTGCCGGTGACGACGAGCACCAGCCGGTCGCCGCGGCGGTGCGCCGCGAGCATAAAGGCTGTGAGCGCGCGATGGGCGGCAGCTTCCGTCAATCCGTGCAGATCGAGCTTGGAATCGGGCGCGAGCTCGCCGCGCCTCAGCTTGCGCGCCGTGTTGCCGTCGAGGCCGGTCGGCGTTTTCTGCGGCGGCGCCTTGGCGACAGGTGCAGTCGCTTTCGCTTTGGGCGCAGACTTCTTGACCGGGGCACGAGCGCTCATCGCGGCTTCGAACAGCTCGCGTTCTTCGCGCGTGGTGCGCCGCTTGCCGGAATGCAGCGTGGGTTCCTCCGGCGGCGGCTCGGCCGCATTGGGGACCGCACGTTTTCGCGATTGCCGTTTGGCCTTGCCGCGCGGGCGCAGCGGCGCAGACAGCGCCGCCTGGAACAGATCGCGCTCTTGGGGGGTGGTGGTCCGCCTCATGGTTCCGTACCGGGAAACTCGGTCGTATCCTTCATCCGCCGCGCCACCGGATTGGGCAACAGGACATAGAGGCGCCCGCTCTGGTCCATCGTGCCGGCCTTGGCCTCGGCCGCCGGACCGAATCCGAAATAGACGTCGCCGCGCACCGCGCCACGGATGGCCCCGCCGATATCCTGGGCGACGAACAGCCGGTCAAGATCGCCGGACACGAAATAGGGCGCGCCCAGCACGTTGAGGCGCGGATCGACCGCAAGGCTCGCGAGCGGGGTGAGCGGCACGCCTTGCGCCCCCTTGGCGCCGAGCGCGGGATCGCCCACCGGCTCCTCGCTGAAGAAGACGTAGGAAGCGTCCTCTTCCATCACAGCGCGCGCGTCGTTCGGATGCGCCTTGAGCCAGGCGCGGATCACTTCAAGCGACATGCCTTCGCGGGGCACGCCGCGGGCGATCAGCGTCTTGCCGATGGCGGTGTAGGGCCGGCCGTTCTGCGCGGCGTAGGCGACGCGCGCCGCGCTGCCGTCGGCGAAACTGACGCGCCCCGAACCCTGGATGTGCAGGAAAAACAGCGCAACGGAATCGTCGGTCCAGAACAGCACGCGGGCGTGCTTGAGGCCGTGCGCATCGATGTCGGCGCGGCTGGCGTAGGGGACGAGCTTGCCGTCCTGGACCCGGCCGGCGATGTTCTCGCCCTTGAGCGACGGCCGGAACACGCCCAGATCGGCGGTGACGAGATCGTCGGGGCGGCCATAGACGGGCGTCTGGAATTCGTCGTGCCGCTTCTTGCTGCCGCGGATCGCGGGCTCGTAATAGCCGGTGAAGCGTCCGTCGCGCGCGCGGCCGGCGCCGATCGCAAACGGCGTGAACCAGACCTCGAAGAAGGTGCGCGGCCGGCGCGGCGTGGCGTCCTTCGCGGCAGCGCAGACCGGGCGCCAATCGGCGAGCGTGCCGCCGTAACGGCCCATGGCTTGCGTGTCGGGGAGTTTTTCCAGCGCCGTGCAGGAGCGGCGGAACGCCGACAGCGCGCTCGCGGCATCGGCGTTCGACCAGCCCGGCACGTCGGCAAACGCCGTTCTGGTCAGGCGCAACGGCCCGGGGGCGGGATGCAGCCACCACCACAGCCCCGCGGCGACAAGGGCCAAGGCGACAAGCGTGAGGAGAAGCACGGCGTGTGAGTGCCGCTTGGACAACGTGTCAACCGGGTTCGCTGGAGGTTGCGACCAGAATCCAGTTGGGGTCGCGCACGCTTGTGTCGCGGCTGAACGTCCACACGTCGGTGACGTCGCGCACCGTCTTGTCGTCGCCTTCCACCACCGCGCCTTCCCCGTTCCGGGTGGCGGAGATCAGCCGCGCGCTGAACGCCAGCGTGATCTCGGCCATGGTGCCTTTCAGGGCGGCGGCGATGACCTTGACGTCGCCGAATCCCACCAGCGTGAGCGAAGCCTTCTCGCTGGCCTGCTCGCGCTTCTTCATGACGGAATCGAACGCGGCAAAGACCTCCTCGCTCAAGAGCGGCTTCAGCACGGCGCGGTCGTTGCCGGCAAACGCGGTAAGGATCATCTCGTAGGCGGCGCGCGCGCCTTTCAGGAAATGCTCCTTGTCGAAGTTGCGGTCGGCCAGCGAGATGTCGAACAGGCCGCTGGCGACGGGATCGGAAGGCCGCTCGGCCGAGACATGCGACAATTTGGGGGCGGCGCCGACCGCGTCTTCCTGCGGCCCGAGACGGTAGTTGTCCTGCGGCGGACGCTCATGACCGGTGCGCCGTCCGAGCACGGTATAGAGCCGGAACAGAATGAAGCCCGCCGCCGTGGCGAGCAAAACGATCTCAAGCAACTGGAATCCAGCCATGTTCTTCTCCGCGGCATGGTGGCGCGCGGAACACGCCTAAACTAACGCCCCCTCCCGGAACGGTCCAGCATATATCCCTGAAAATAGGCAAAAGTGCGGAACTTGGTTGCCGTATCGCTCGCTTGTCACGGGCGCACGATCCGTGCTAGCGCCCCCGCGCGACGAATTTCAAGGGTTTACCATGGCCGACGAACTTCCCCCGGATGGCAATCAAAACGGCATGGACGCGGACGCCCCGCGGGTCCAGGTCGTCGGGCAGTACATCAAGGACCTGTCCTTCGAGAACCCCGGCGCCGCCACCAATCCGGCCGCGCGCCCGCAAATCGAGCTGAATGTCGACCTGCAGGTCCGCCAGGTGCAGACCGAGCATTACGAAGTGGAAATGAAGCTGCGCGTCAACGCCAAGGCCGAGGACCGCTCGCTGTTCCTGCTCGAACTCGTCTATGGCGGCCTGTTCCAGCTCCACAACATCCCGGAAGAAGTCAAGCAGCAGGTGCTGTTGATCGAGGCGCCCCACATCATGTTCCCGTTCGCGCGCCGCATCGTGGCCGACGTGATCCGCGACGGCGGCATGCCGCCCTTGATGATCGAGCCGATCGATTTCGCCGCACTGTTCCGCGCCAAGGCCGCCCAAATGGCGCAACAGCAGCAGAATCCGCCGGTGGCGCAGGCGTAAGCCTCATTCCGCGACGGGCCGGCCGATATTCCAGACGGCGTCCGCGCCAAGCTCCTTGGCGACGAAGCCGGCATGGGCCTCGCGCTCAGCGGACGTCAGCAGCGCCGGCAGCGGCTCGGGCCGCGAGCGCACGGGCCGAATTTCCTCCGGCGCGGACGCCGTGGCATCGCCGGGCGCCAGGATGAAGCGCCGCTGCCGCCCACCGATCAGCTCTAGATAGACCTGCGCCAGAAGCTCGGCGTCAAGCAGCGCGCCGTGCTTGCTGCGGCCGGAAAGATCGATGGCGAAGCGCTTGCACAATTCGTCGAGCGAATAGCGCGCGCCGGGAAATTTCACCTTGGCGAGTTCGATGGTGTCGATCGCCCGGCCCGGCGGAATCGGTGCGGCCTCGATGCGCGCCAGCTCGGCGTTGAGGAATTTGAGGTCGAAGCCGGCGTTGTGGATGACCAGCGGCGCATCACCCAGGAACGCCATCAGCTCGCCCGCCACCGCGGCGAACAGCGGCTTGTCGGCCAGGAAGGCCGAGGTGATGCCGTGGATGCGTTCGGCTTCCACGGGCATGTCGCGCTCCGGATTGAGGTAGCGTTGCCAGCTGCGTCCGGTGGGGAAGTGATCATCAAGCTCGATGCAGCCGATCTCGATGACGCGGTGGCCATCCGCCGGATCCAGCCCGGTGGTTTCCGTATCGAGAACGACTTCACGCATCGCTTTTCCGCCTGGCGCGCAACTGATCGACGATTGTACGCACCTGGGCAAACGCCTGCTCGAAGCCGCAACCGGTGTCCACAACATAATGGGCGCGGGCGCGTTTTTCGGCGTCGGGCATCTGTCGTTTCAGGATGCTTTCGAGCTTCTCCGCCGTCATCCCTGGCCGCGACAGTGCCCGCGCGCGCTGCACGTCGGGCGGCGCGGAGGCCACGATGACGACATCCATGCCGGCGTCGCCGCCGGTTTCGTAAAGCAGCGGAATGTCGAACACGGCCAGCTCCGCGCCGGCCGCCGCCGCTTCGTCGATGAAAGCCTGCTGCCGTTTGGCGGCCAACGGGTGCACGATGGCTTCGAGCTTCGCCAGCGCGCCCGGATCGCTCAACACGCGCACCGCCAGCGCGCCGCGATCGACACGGCCGTCGGTCACGCAATCCGGAAAGGCCCCGGCGATCGGCGGCACCGCCGGACCGCCCGAGTCGTAAAGCGCGTGCACCGCCGCGTCGGCGTCGTAGACCGGGATGCCAAGGCTGGCAAACATCCTGGCGGTTTCAGTCTTGCCCATGCCAATCGAGCCGGTGAGCCCCACCCGAAGCGGACGGTCAGCCATGGAGAGCCGCTTCCAGAGCGCGCCGCAGCGCCGGCGTAACCTCGGGCCTGACGCCGAAGAATGCTTCAAACGACGGCACCGCCTGGTGCATCAGCATGCCGAGCCCATCCACCACTCTCAGGCCGCGGGCGCGGGCCCGTGCCAGCAGGGCTGTTTCGAGCGGATTGTACACGACGTCGAACACCACGGCATCGCCCGGCAGGCCGGTGAGCGGCAGATCGAGCGGCGGCGCCTTCTTCATTCCGGCGCTGGTGGTGTGGACGACGAGCGCCACGTCCCGCGAGGCCTGCGCCCAGGCGTCGTAGCCGGCCGCCGTCACCGGCCGGTTGACGAGTGGCGCGAACTCCGCAGCCAGCGCCTGGGCGTGGCTTGGCGTGCGGTTGAACAGACGGATTTCCGCTGCCCCCATATCGGCCAGCGCGCAGATCGCCGCGCGCGCGGTGCCGCCGGCGCCCCAAATCGCCGCCGCCCTGCCTTGAACGTTGGCATGCCCCTCCGCCAGCGCCGCCGCCAGTCCGGCGGCATCGCTGTTGCACGCTTGGATGCCGCCGGAATCGAACCGAAGCAGGTTGGCGGCACCAACCGCGCGCGCCGTCGCATCGTGGCGGTCGGCCAGGGCAAAGGCCGCCTGCTTGTGCGGCACGGTGACGTTGACGCCGCGAAACCCCGCGCGGCGGAGCCCATCCAAGACGCGGGCAAAGTCGGCCGGCTGCACCGCCAGCGGGACATAGGCGCCGTCGATGCCATGCTGGCCGAGCCAATGGCCGTGAAGGGCGGGAGACAACGACTGGGCGACCGGCCAACCCACCACTCCCGCAAGACGCGCCGAACCGGACATGCTCATTGCGACAGGATTCCCTGGTGCCGCAGCGCGGCCAGAACGGCAACGAGCGGCAGCCCGAGAATGGCGAAGAAGTCGCCCTTTACGCGCTCGAACAGCTGGATGCCGCGGGATTCGTACTGGTAGCAGCCGACCGAGCCCAGGATGCTGCGCCCTTCATCCTTCACATAGTCTTCCAGGAAAGCGTCGCTGAACGCGCGCATCCACAGCACCGCACGTTCCTGATGCTGCCAGAACGGCTTGCCGTCGCGGGACATGACGCAGGACGTGATCAGGGTGTGCGCTTTGCCGCGCAGCCCGGCCAGCGTGAGGCGGGCTTCCTCGAGGTTGCGCGCTTTGTCGAACGCCTTGCCTTCGCAGGACAGGACCTGGTCGCAGCCCAGCACCACCGCATGCGGCGAGGTGCGCGATACCGAAATCGCCTTCAGCTCGGCAAGGAAATCCGCCAGATCTTCATGCGATCGGCCTTCGGCATGGAACTTTCGTTTGGCGCCGTCTTCGTCGACGTTGGCCGGGCGCACGCCGAATGGCACGCCAGCCTCGCGCAACAGGCGGGCGCGCACTCCGCTCGCCGATGCCAGAATCAATGTGCTCATGCCGGTTCGCCCCTGTGCTCGGTCAGTAGGGTCATGATGGTCGCCGCCGTCTCCTCGATCGAACGCCGCGTCACATCAATCGAGTGCCACCCCTGCTGTTCGTAGAGCCGGCGGGTCGCCATCACTTCGCTGCGCACCTTTTCCAGATCGACGTAGTCCGTCTGGCGTTCCTCGCCCATGGTTTGAAGACGGTTGCGCCGAATCTGGACCAAACGCTCGGGCGCCGCCCACAAGCCGACAATGAGCGGGGTCGTGAATGTCAGCAATTGTGACGGCGGCGGCATTCCCAATACAAGAGGGACGTTGGCCGCCCGGATGCCCCGGATCGCCAGATATACACAGGTTGGCGTTTTCGAGGTGCGACTGGCTCCAACCAGGATGACCTCCGCCGAGCCGAGGTCGAGGTTCGAGCCGTCGTCGTGCTCGATGGTGTAATTGAGCGCCTCCATGCGCTGAAGGTATTTCTGGTCGATCTCGTGCTGGCCGCCCGGTCTTTGCGTCTTGGGTGCATTGAAGACACTTTGCATGAGCCCCACAGGGCCTTCCATGACGTCGAAGTGCGGCACCGCCATCAGCCCGCACTGCGCCACGAGCTCGTTGCGCAGCCGCTGGTTGACGATCGTAAAGAGAACGAGGCCCTTGTGCTCGCGGACATAGTCAAGGGCGCGCTGCAACTGCCGTTCGCTGCGCACCAGAGTATGGGAATGCTCCTGCACGGAGATTCCCTCGAACTGGGCAAGCGCGGCCCTGGTGACGCCATGCAGCGTTTCGCCGGTGGCATCCGAGATCAGGTGGACATGAAACGGTCCACTCACAGATTCACTCCCCAATCATCCACTCATACCGGTTAAGCTTGGGCGCAAGCCTGCTGCTGTTCAAGGAAGAGAGCAAACACGGACTAATTCACCGGCCGCTGCACCAAATGGGGTCTTTCCGGGCCCGGAAAAGCAGCGCATAAGCCGTTGAAGCCTCGTATAGTCCCGATCTGCGGTCTTCCCTACCCCCTATCGTTTCCACAATCCACAAACCAAACATCATCTTCAGAATCCTTATCTCTAGGAGTTATGCTTTGTCTGCTCCTTTTCTGAAGGCTCTTGCCGGGGAAAGCCTGTCACCTCCGCCGCTCTGGCTGATGCGCCAGGCGGGACGCTACCTGCCGGAGTATCGCGAGACGCGAGCTTTGGCTGGCTCGTTTTGGACGCTATGCAACACACCAAGACTGGCGGCAGAGGTGACGCTGCAGCCCATCCGGCGGTTTGGCTTCGATGCGGCGATCATCTTTTCGGACATTTTGACGGTTCCGATGGCTCTGGGTCACGAAGTGAGGTTTGACGAGGGCCCGAAGCTGGCGGCTCTGACCGGTGTCGAGAAATTGGAGCTTTCGCAGGAGCGCTGGCGCCAATGGCTGACGCCGGTTTACGACGCAATCCAGCTGGCGCGGGCGCAACTTGATCCGGACAAGGCGCTTCTGGGCTTTGCCGGCGCTCCCTGGACCCTCGCAACTTATCTTGCCGGCGGCGGCAATGACGAGCAGATGGCCGCCAAACTGTGGGCCTATCGCGACCCCGCATGGTTCCAGACACTGATCGACATTCTTTGCGATTGCGTTGCCTTTCACCTTGTCGGCCAACTGAAGGCGGGAGCGGATGCGGTGCAGCTGTTTGACAGCTGGGCTTCGGGCCTTTCACCGGCGCAGTTTGAACGCTGGGTGGTGGCGCCCACAACCAGCGTCGTTGCCAAGGTGCGAAAGGTCGTTGCGGACGCGCGCATCATCGGTTTTCCGCGCGGGGCGAGCCTTGCCGGCCTGATGCGCTACCGCTCGACCGGGATCGATGCGATTTCGCTGGACACGGCGGTCCCCGCTGATTGGGCTGTGGGTGAATTGGGGACGGTTCTGCAGGGCAACCTTGATCCCATGGCATTGGTCGCGGGCGGCCGGGCGCTCGGCGAGGCGGTGGATGCGATCCTGAATGCCGTCAACGGCAAGCCGTTCATTTTCAATCTCGGCCACGGCATTCTGCCCAACACGCCCGTCGAACATGTGACGGAGTTGGTGCGGCTGGTGCGGGGCAACCGGTGAAGCGGGCCGTGATTCTGTTCAATCTGGGCGGGCCGGATTCGCCGCAAGCCGTCGAGCCGTTCCTGACCAATCTGTTCAACGATCCCGCCGTGATCGATTTGCCTTCACTGCTGCGCGGGCCCCTGGCGCGCTTCATCGCCCGCCGCCGCGGCCCGATCGCGCGCGAGATTTATGCCAAGATCGGCGGACGTTCCCCGATCCTCGAGGAAACCGAAGCGCAGGCGCGAGCCCTGGAGATGGCGCTCGGCGGCGATACGCGCGTGTTCATCGCCATGCGCTGCTGGAAACCGTTCAGCGACGAGGCGGCGCGCGCGGTGGCGGCCTGGGCGCCGGACGAAATCGTGCTGCTGCCGCTTTATCCGCAATACTCCACGACCACGACGCAATCCTCGTTCAAAGACTGGCATGAAGCGGCCATTGCCGCGGGGCTGAAGGCGCCAACCTCCGCCGTCTGCTGTTATCCGCAACTACCTGGATTCATTGAGGCTTTGGCGGCCAATGGACGGGAGATGGCGGCCCGAGCGCGTAGCGGCGTTTCCTATCGCTGGCTGTTGTCAGCGCACGGCTTGCCCGAACGCGTGATCGCGCGCGGCGATCCCTATCAATGGCAAACCGAAAAGACCGCCGCCGCCCTTGTGGAGCGATTGGGGATAAGCGACTGGACGCTGTGCTACCAGAGCCGTGTCGGGCCGCTCAAATGGATCGGTCCGGCGACCGATGCGGAAGTTCGCCGCGCGGGCGCCGACGGCAAGGGCGTCATCATGGTGCCGATCGCTTTCGTGTCGGAGCATTCCGAGACGCTGGTGGAGCTCGACATCCTCTACAAGGACCTCGCCCGCGAGGCCGGCGTGCCCGATTATCTGCGGGTTCCGACCGCAGGCGTGCGGCGGGAGTTCATTGCGGGACTGGCCCAACTTGTGCTGGAACCGACCAACCGCACCTGTCCGGGCATGTTTTCCCGCTGCGGCCATGGACGATGGAGATGAAGCAGCTTCTGCTCGATTACTACCTGCCGATCAAGGCGCTGCACGTGATCGCGGTGATCGCATGGATGGCCGGCCTGTTCTATTGCCCGCGCCTGTTCGTTTATCACACCGAAACGCGCGCGGGCGCGCCGGACCATGAGCGCTTCGTCCGCATGGAGCGGCGGCTGTTGAAGATGATCATGGCCCCGGCGGCGATCGCGGCCTGGATCTTTGGCCTGATGCTGGCCTGGCTCGGCGACTGGTGGGCGGCGCCCTGGTTCGAACTCAAGCTCGCGCTGGTGGTGGCGATGACGCTGATGCACGTCAACTGCGTCGTCTGGCAGCGCGCCTTCGCAGCCGGCACCAACCGTCATCCGGCGCGCTATTTCAAGATGTGGAACGAGGTCCCGACCGTTCTGATGATCGCCATCGTCGTGCTTGTCGTCACCAAGCCGTTCTGATCGGGAGCGTCACAGCCGGACGGTGCACACCGTGGCTCCCGTGATGAGGACTTCTCTGGTCACGTTGCTTGCGGTGAAGCGGATCACAGCCAGCGTGCCGTCGGGCTTGAAGCCGGCCAGCGCCGAGCCGTAGGACTGGGTGATGGTCTGGCTTCCGGTCTGGCAGGTGAACGAGGTGTTGTTGACGAGCGTGAACCAGACGTAACCGAGACGGCCTGTGGGCGGCATGCACACGGTGCAGTTGGTTTCCACGGCGCCGGCGGGACCGGCCACGGCGGCGACAACGGCCAGGGTGGCAGCGATGACACGAAAACGCATGGTTGCAGCGAGCATTGCGAGTCCTCCATTGGTGTGCGGGAACCGCAACCTTTTCGCCCAGCCCGCGACAATCCCTCAGCGTATCCTGCAGGAAAATTGACGTCTCGGTGCCATTGGTGCTGTTTGCTTTGGCGCCGAACCGGGGTATAAACAAATCAGTTTCCCCATTGAGCCCCGAATGCGGCCGCCTTCAGCGGGCCCGCAATGGCGCAGCGCCAGGGGTTGGCTCTCCAAAAACCATCTCGCGAGGCGTCCTTGCGAGACAACGCCAGTGTTTGTTCAGGTGTGAATTCCCATGACAGTGCAAAGCGGCCTGCAGGCCATGAAGCTGCAGGATCTCAAGGCCAAATCACCCACCGATCTGCTCGCCTTCGCCGAGGAACTCGAAATCGAGAACGCCTCGTCCATGCGCAAGCAGGACATGATGTTCGCCATCCTCAAGGAACTGGCGGACCGCAACGTGGAAATCACCGGTGCGGGCGTGCTGGAGACCCTGCAGGACGGTTTCGGCTTCCTACGCTCGCCCGAGTCCAACTACCTCGCCGGGCCGGATGACATCTATGTGTCACCCTCGCAGATCCGGCGCTTCGGGCTTCGCACCGGCGACACCGTGGAAGGCCCCATCCGCAGCCCCAAAGACGGCGAGCGCTATTTCGCGCTGCTCAAGGTGTCAACGATCAACTTCGAGGACCCCGAAAAGATCAAGCACAAGGTCCACTTCGACAACCTGACGCCGCTCTATCCCACGCGCTGGCTGAAGATGGAGATCGACGATCCCACCATCAAGGACAAGACCGGCCGCGTCATCGACATCGTCTCGCCCCAAGGCATGGGCCAGCGCGCGCTGATCACCGCACAGCCGCGCACCGGCAAGACGGTCATCCTGCAGAACATCGCCAAGGCGATCACCGCCAACCATCCGGAATGCTACCTGATCGTGCTCCTCATCGACGAGCGGCCGGAGGAAGTCACCGACATGCAGCGCTCGGTGAAGGGCGAGGTGATCTCATCCACCTTCGACGAGCCCGCCAGCCGCCACGTGCAAGTGGCCGAAATGGTGATCGAAAAGGCCAAGCGCCTTGTCGAACACAAGCGCGACGTGGTGATCCTGCTCGATTCCATCACGCGGCTGGGGCGCGCCTACAACACGGTGGTGCCCTCCTCCGGCAAGGTTCTGACCGGCGGCGTCGACGCCAATGCGCTGCAGAAGCCCAAGCGCTTCTTCGGCGCCGCGCGCAACATCGAGGAAGGTGGTTCGCTCACCATCATCGCCACCGCGCTGATCGACACCGGCAGCCGCATGGACGAGGTGATCTTCGAAGAGTTCAAGGGCACCGGCAATTCGGAAATCATCCTGGACCGCAAGGTTTCCGACAAGCGCGTGTTCCCCTCGATCGACATCCTCAGGTCCGGCACCCGCAAGGACGAGCTGCTGGTCGACAAGGGCACGCTGTCCAAGATGTACGTGCTGCGCCGCATCCTGGCGCCGATGGGCACCATCGACGCCATCGAGTTCCTGCTCGAAAAGCTGCGCGGCACGAAGAACAATTCCGAATTCTTCGAGAGCATGAATACGTGATCTTTTGACCCCCTCCGCCCTTCGCAGCGAACGCTGCCACGGGCATTTCCTCCGCCAACGCTCCGCGCGGGGCGACGAGCCTCGGCAGGCTTGGCGGGAAGGCGGGGCGCCGCCCTTTCCGTTTACGGCATGAGGATCGTGGCCCCCGTCGTCTTGCGGGACTGCAAGGCTTCGTGCGCGGCGCGCGCCTCGGCCAGCGCAAAGCGCTGGTTGATGACGATTTCGACCGAACCGCTTGCGATCACGTCGAACAGGTCGTCGGCCATCGCCTGCAGCGCCGCGGGCGTGCTGGCATAGTGGAACAGGGTGGGGCGGGTGAGAAACAGCGAACCCTTCTGGCTGAGGATCGCCGGCTCGAAGGCCGGCACGGCGCCGGAGGAATTGCCGAAGCTGACCATAAGGCCGCGGGGACTCAGGCAGTCGAGCGAACCCATGAAGGTGTCCTTGCCGACGGAATCGTAGACCACCGGCACGCCCGCCCCATCCGTCCATTCGCGCACCCGGGCCACCCATTCGTCCTGGCGCAGGTTGAGCAGCCGGTCGTAACCGTGCGCGCGGGCGAGCTCGATCTTGTCGTCGGAGCCGACCGTGCCGATCATGGTGCAGCCGAGATGCCTGGCCCACTGGCCGGCGATCAGCCCCACCCCGCCCGCCGCCGAGTGGAACAGGATCGTCTGGCCCTTTTTCACTGGGAAGGTCTGCTTCAACAGATATTGCACCGTAAGGCCCTTCAGCATCGCCGCAGCGGCGACGTCGAAGCCGATCGCATCGGGCAGCCTCACCAGCTTTTCCGCCGCAACGTTGTGCGCCTCGGCATAGGCGCCCACGGACGCGGTGCAGTAGGCGACGCGATCGCCCGGCTTCACGGCCGTCACCCCCTCGCCCACCGCCTCGACCACGCCGGCCGCTTCGGTGCCCAGCCCGGCGGGAAGCGCCAGCTTGTAGAGGCCGGAGCGGTGGTAGGTGTCGATGAAGTTCACCCCGATCGCCTTGGCGCGGATGGTGGCCTGGCCGGGCGCGGGCGCTGCGAGCTCGACCTCCTGCAGTGCGAGAACTTCGGGGCCGCCGGTCTTGGCGATGCGGATGGCTTTCATGTGGGCTGAGTCCTTAGGTGATCGGCAATGACTTTGCTGGACGACATTCCGCAAAGTAGACTACGCGTTTCCTCAGGCGAATTCCTACCGCAATGCACATTTTGTTTGCAGACGAGTCTGGAGCACCACCCAATCCTGGTCAGGTCAAGCCGAGGTATTTTGTGATCGGTGGCGTGATAATTCCGGAAAACGTTTGGCATGCGCTGCGTGATGCTATCCTGGGAATGAAAATTCGACGGAAAATCAGGGGCGAGCTAAAATGGCGCTTCTTTTCTCCTGATAACGATGATGTCCGCAATCCGATGCGCGACTTGGACCAAGCTACGCGCGACAGCATTCGCGCGGAAATCTACGGGATGATCACCAAACATAAGGCGGTCAAAGCGCTGGCCGCAGTTTGTTCCATTGAAGCGGCCTACAAAATGGCGTCAGTGAACGATCAGCAGGCAATCTACAATCTCACCTATAAGGTATTGACCGAGCGGTTTCAGTACTATTTGCAGGACAACTCACGAGAAACGGAAGTACCTGCCTTTGGATTGATCATCTGTGATCACCGCGGACGAGGCGATGACAAAAGGCTCCGCGCACATCATCAGATGCTTGTGCACTCTGCTGCGGCTTTTACGTCGAAGTACGAGAATTTGATCGAGAGCGTGTTACTGCAGCCATCGAATCTAAGTATTGGAATCCAATTCGCTGATCTGGTGGCAGGCGCCATTTGGCGCAAATATGAGCGTGAGGATGACCACTGGTACGACATGATGCAGAGATCCCTTCGGCGCGGTCCGGCAGGACAGGTTGCCGGGTACGGCATTGTCAAAGTTCCGAAGGTCGGCTGGGTTTGAGGTGGGTGACGCCGAGTGAGACCTTAGTCCCAACGTGCAATCCGACGCACTCCCGGCGCGGTGAATCATCGCAACTGGTGGTGTTCGCGTCAACGTGTTTCGAAGCCCTGTGCCTAAGTGACTCAGAGCGCTGCACTTTCATCAATTCTCCATCTCATCGCTTAGGCCCCAACTTCGCCCGGGCAGCACAATGCCACCGCATTTTTCGATTCAAGGGAGACGGTAACTGCCGCTGGCATTACGATGTGCTATCCGACATCACTTCAGATGCTGCCGGAAGAAGGTGATGGTACGGCCGTCGGCGAGCCCGGCGTTGGCGCGGTCGTAATGCGCTCCGCCCGGCCGCGCGAACGCGTGGCCCATCTCCGGATAGGTGTGGATGGTCACGAGCGTGTTGCCCGCAAGACCGTCGGCGACCTGCTTCTGCGCTTCGGGCGGGTGGTATTCGTCCTTGCCGGCCACGTGCAGCATCAGCGGCTTCTTGATGTTGGCTGCCTCGGCCAGGAAATTCTGGATGTTCATGCCGTAATAGCCGACCGAGGCATCGACATCTGTGCGGGCGGCGGTGAGATAGGCCAGGAACCCGCCCAGGCAATAGCCGACCGCACCCACCTTGCCGGCGGACAGCGTGCGCAGATGTGTGATCGCGGCCTGGATGTCCTTCACGCCCGCATCCGCATCAAAGCGCTTCATCAGGGCAAACGCGCGCTGCCATTCGGCATCGGTCTTGTCGGTCAGATCGACGCCCGGCTCCAGCCGCCAGAACAGGTCGGGCACCAGCGCGAAGAAGCCCGCGCCGGCATATCCATCGGCGAGCTCGCGCATCACCGCGTTGACGCCGAAGATCTCCTGGATGAGGACGATGCCGGGTCCGCGTCCCGCCGCGGGCGCAGCAAGATAGGCCGAGAACGAACCCTCGGGACCCGTGACGGCGATCTGTTCTCCAGGCATGGCGTTTACTCCTTTTCCGGCCGAGCCTAGCCAAATCTCCGGCGCAAGCGAAAGAGCCTGACCCGCCGAAAGACGGATCAGGCTCCAACGTCGAGGCGGATTGGAACTTACTGCGGGCGCTGTCCCGCCTGCGGCGGACGCGACGGCAGCTGCAGCACCTGGCTCAACGTCACCGCATTGGCGATCGGCGCCGAGCAGTTCTGGTGCTGGCAGACATAAGCCGTGGGCTGGCCGTTCTCCATCTGCTTGCCGCGCGCCGGATGACCCTCGGGCAGTTCCTCGCCGGGAGCCACGACCACCAGCATGCGGTTGGGCAGGCTGCGGCCGAGCACGGCGGTGACGAGTTCCTGCGTCTTGGGGTTGTCGCGCGCCCCCATGATGACGATCTGCAGGCCCACCAGCAGGGTTTCGAGCCCGTTCAGGTAGCTGCCCATGGCGAGGAACGAGCGCGGCAGGTCGCCGGCAAAGGCGCCGACGATATTGCCGGCGCGCTCGCGATGGGCGGAATCGCCCGTGGCGAGGAACAGCTTGGCGAGGGCGCCGACCATGACGCCGTTGGCGCACGCCGATGCCTGGTCGAAAACCGTCCGTACACGGTGGATCAGCGGACTGTCGTCGGCCGCGGTCTGGAAATAGCCGCTCCCCGCCGCATCCCAGAAGAATTCGTTAAGCACCATCGTCCACTTCTTGGCGCGATCGAGATATTCCTTTTTGCCGGTCGCTTCCCACAGCGCCAACGCCGCGCGCGCCATGTGCGCATAGTCGTCGGCGAAGCCCATATGGCCGCGCTTGCCGTCGCGCCAGGAGTGGAACAGGCGATCGCCGTCGGCCAGCGCCTTGACGATGAAGGCGAAGGCCTGCTCCGCCGCCAGCACCCAGGCCGGGTTGGCGTATGCGGTGCCGGCGTTGACCAGAGCGGCGATCATCATGCCGTTGGAATCGACCAGCACCTTGTCGTCGCGCATCGGCGCCTTGCGGTTCGACCGACGCGCCGAAAGCAGAAGCTCGCGCTGGCGCTTCAACAGCGCCTCGTCGGCATCGGGCAGCGGATAGGGGAAGCCGCCGGTGCGCGCGATGATGTTCTTGCCGTTGATCGCCCCTTCGGCGCGGATCGAATAAACGTCCTTGAAGCGCTGCGAGAACGTGCCCATCAGGGTGGCGTCGATCTCGCTGGCCGTCCACAGATAATAGGCGCCCTCCTCGCCGTCGACGTCGGCATCGAGGCTGGAGGCGAACGCGTCTCCCACCATCATCTCGCGCAGCACCCATCCGATCGTCTCCTCCACCCGCGAGCGGTAGAGCGGCACGCGGTTGTGGATGCCCACGGTGGTCAGCGCGTCGACCATCAAGGCGTTGTCGTAGAGCATCTTCTCGAAATGCGGCACCATCCAGCGCTCGTCGACCGCGTAGCGGTGGAAGCCGCCGCCGACATGGTCGTAGACGCCGGAAAGGCACATGGTGTCGAGCGTGATCTGCACCAGCTGGGGAAACTGCATGGCACCGGTGCGCAGGAAGGCGCGCCACAACACCTCGATCAGCGGCGCATTGGGGAACTTCGGCGCCCCCGTCAAGCCCCCGTAGAAAACGTCGAAGCGCTGCGCCACGTGCACCGAGAGAATGTCGAGCAGGCGCGGATCGAACGGTCCGCGCTGATCCCTGGTCCACTGCTGCCCCAGCGCCTGCGAGATGTTGGTGGCGTCGTTGCGGACCTGGTCGGCCTGCTCGCGGTACTTCTTGGAGACGTCGTCGAGCACGCGCCTGAACGGCACCTGGCCGAATTTCTCCTCGTTGGGGAAGTAGCCGCCGACGAAGAAAGGCTCGCCCTTGGGATTGAGGAAAATGGTGAGCGGCCAGCCGCCCTGGTAGCCCATGGTCTGCGCCGCAACCTGGTAGATCTGGTCGATATCCGGACGCTCTTCGCGGTCCACCTTCACGTTGATGAAGTTCTCGTTCATCAGCGCCGCGGTGGCGTCATCGGCGAAGCTCTCGTGGTTCATCACGTGGCACCAGTGGCAGGCCGTGTATCCGATCGACAAAAGAATCGGCTTGCCGCTGGTCTCGGCTTCCTGGAAGGCCTCGGGGCCCCAAGGATACCAGTGAACCGGATTGTCCTTGTGCAGGAGCAGGTATGGGCTTGTTTCCTCGGCGAGGCGGTTGGTGCTCATTTTTGGTTTTCCATTGCGTACCGTCGGGGGCGCGCATTGCGTTGCAGGACTGTTCGGACCAAGCTTTACGCGGGGAAACAGGACCTCACAAGCTGGAAGGCGGTCGCGCATCAAGCGGGCCGGACAGGACCTCCCGGCGGGCGCGCGATGCGGCGCGCAAACCTGACGAAGCGCGGATCGCTCGAGGCGAAACGGCGCGGCAGTCTCCCAATCGGCGGGACAGGCAGGAAGGACGAACGGCATGGAGCGAGGCGATACGATTTTCGCGCTGGCAAGTGCGGCGGGTCGGGCCGGGGTGGCGCTGATCCGGGTTTCCGGTCCGGCCGCGGGCTTCGGCCTCAAGGCTTTGAGCCGCAAGCAGATTCCACCTCCACGGCGAGCCGCGGTGAGAACCCTGAAAAACGCCGAAGGCAGCGCCATCGACCGCGCTTTGGTGCTGTGGTTTCCCGCGCCCGCAAGTCTTACGGGCGAGGACGTCGCCGAATTCCACGTGCATGGCGGGCGCGCCATCATCGAAGCGGTCGCGGCGGCGCTCGCCGATATCCCGGGCGTGCGGCCCGCCGAGGCCGGCGAGTTCACCCGGCGGGCGGTCGAGAACGGCAAGCTCGATCTCACTCAGGCGGAAGCCACGCTCGATCTGGTCAACGCGGAAACGGAAGCGCAACGCCGCCAAGCCCTGCGGCAATATGACGGAGCGCTTGGCGCACTGTACGAAGCCTGGCGCAGCGATTTGTTGAAGGCGCTCGCCTACGCCGAAGCGGCGATCGATTTCTCCGACGAGGAACTTCCCGGCGAGGTGCTGGCGGACGCGCGGCGCATCGCCGAGCGCGTAAGAAGTGCGGTGAATGCGCATTTGAACGATGCCCGCCGCGGCGAGCTGGTGCGCGAGGGCTTGTTCGTGGCGGTGATCGGTCCGCCCAATGCGGGCAAAAGTTCGCTGGTCAATGCGCTGGCCGGGCGCGAGGTGGCGATCGTGTCGGAGACCGCCGGCACGACACGCGACGTGATCGAGGTGCGCCTCGACCTCGGCGGCTATGCCGTGGTGCTGGCCGATACGGCAGGCTTGCGCGCCGCCAGGAGCGATGTCGAAGCCGAGGGGGTGCGCCGGGCCCTGGCGCGGGCCGAACGGGCCGATCTCGTGCTGCTGCTCAGGGACGGCAGCGAGCCGGTTTCTCTAGTCGATCTGCCGGAAAATATGATTAATAAACCATCATTGACAGTGTGGAACAAGGCCGATTTGCCGTGGCCCGAGCCGCGCGAAGGCCTGCGCCTGTCGCTCAAGACCGGCGAAGGGATGGATGCGGTCGTGGACGCGATTACGGCGGAAGCCAAGAAGCAGCTCGACAGCCCGTCGGAGGCCCCTGCCCTCACCCGCGCCCGTCACCGCTTCGCGCTCACCCAGGCCGGCGATGCTTTGACCCGTGCCGCCAAGGCCGATCAGCAGGAGCTGTTCGCCGAAGACCTGCGGCTGGCGGTCCGCGCCATCGGACGTATCACCGGCCGCGTCGACGTGGAGGATCTGCTCGAGGTCGTGTTCCGGGATTTCTGTATCGGAAAGTAGTCCAGGTTCCACGTGAAACAACGATCTTGCCCGCTCTGACAGGCGCCGCTAGGAAGCCCGCATGAGTGGCTACGATGTGATCGTGATCGGTGGCGGGCATGCCGGCTGCGAGGCGGCAGCGGCTTCAGCGCGCGCCGGAGCCAAGACCCTGCTTCTAACCCACAAACGGGCCACGCTGGGCGAGATGTCGTGCAATCCGGCCATCGGCGGGGTCGGCAAAGGCCACCTGGTGCGCGAGATCGACGCCGCCGACGGGCTGATGGGCCGCGTGGCGGATGCGGCCGGCATCCAGTTCCGGATCCTCAATCGCCGCAAGGGCCCGGCGGTGCGCGGACCGCGCGCCCAGGCCGACCGCAAGCTCTATCGCCAAGCGATGCTGGATGCGCTCGATGCCACGGCCAACCTGACCATCCGCGAGGCTTCGGCGGAAGACCTGATCGTGCGCGACGGGCGCGTAGTGGGGGTGCTTGCCTCGGACGGCGAACGGCCGGGCGCGGGCGCGGTGGTGCTGACCACCGGCACTTTCTTGCGGGGCCTGATCCACTGCGGCGAGAAGAAGTTTCCCGCCGGCCGCGCGGTGGCGGGCAAGGCCTGGTTTTCCGGCAGCGGCGCCGAGCCGCCGGCGATCGGGCTGGCCGACAGCCTCTACAAGCTCGGCTTCACCATGGGCCGGCTCAAGACCGGCACCCCTCCCCGCCTCCACGGCCGCACCATCGATTGGAAAAGCCTGCAAATCCAGCCCGGCGACAACCCGCCCTCGCCGTTCTCCTTCCTGACCCCGGCGATCACGACCCCACAGATCAACTGCCACATCACGCGCACCACACCGGCCACGCACGCGGTCATTCGCGCCAATCTCGGCCGTGCGCCGCTGTTTTCGGGCCAGATTGAAGGCCGTGGCCCGCGCTACTGCCCATCGATCGAGGACAAGGTGGTGCGCTTCGCCCACCGCGACAGCCATCAGATCTTCCTTGAACCCGAAGGCCTCCGCGACGACACAGTCTATCCCAACGGAATTTCCACCTCGCTGCCGGACGACGTGCAGCGCGCGCTGCTGAAGACGATTCCGGGTCTGGAAAGAGCGCAGATGTGCCGGCCAGGCTATGCCATCGAGTACGACTACGTCGATCCGCGCGAGCTTCTTCCCACGCTGGAGACCAAGCGGGTCAAGGGCCTCTATCTCGCCGGCCAGATCAACGGCACGACCGGCTACGAGGAGGCCGCCGCCCAGGGACTGATGGCCGGGCTGAACGCGGCGCGCGCCGCCGGCTGCCAAGTCCCGGTGATCCTCGACCGCGCCTCGGCCTATATCGGCGTTCTGATCGACGATCTCGTCACCAAGGGCGTAACCGAGCCGTATCGCATGTTCACCTCGCGAGCCGAATACCGGCTGACTTTGCGGGCGGACAATGCCGATCAGCGCCTGACCCCGGTGTTCGAGGCGGCCGGGGTCATCGGGTCCGAGCGCAGCCGAGCCTTCGCCGCCAAGATGGCACGTCTGTCCCGCGCCCGCGCCCGCCTTGCCGGGATCAGCCTGACGCCCAACGAGGCGCAGCGCTACGGGATCAACGTCCGGCTCGACGGGGCGCGCCGCAGCGGGTTGGAGCTGTTGGGTCTTCCGGGCGTGGATTTTTCCTTGCTGGCGGCGATCTGGAGCGACCTTGAAGGGTACGAAGCCGAGGTGGTCGAGCAACTCGAGATCGACGCTCAATATGCCGGCTATCTCGACCGCCAGGACGCCGACATCCTGGCGTTCCGGCGCGACGAAGGTCTGCAACTTCCGAACGGAATCGATTATCACGCGGTCAACGGATTGTCGGCGGAAGCCAAACAGAAGCTCGACGCCATCCGTCCCGCCACCATCGGGCAGGCGTCGCGCATCGACGGCGTCACGCCCGCGGCGCTCACCCTGGTGCTCGCCCATGTCAAAGCCACCGCTGCCTGAAGCCTTCGGTCCCGACGCCTTCGCCGAGGTCGCAGGCGTTTCACATGAAACACGGGCGCGGCTGGAGGCCTACATCGCTTTGCTGGTCAGCTGGAACCGGCGCCACAACCTGGTGTCCGATGCCTCGCTGGCGGAGGTCTGGCACCGCCACGTCTACGACAGCGCCCAGCTCGTGCCGCTGTTGCCCGATGGCGCCCGGACGCTGGCCGACATCGGCAGCGGGGCGGGGTTTCCCGGTCTCGTCATCGCCATCATGCGCCCGGCCATCGCGGTCACGCTGTTCGAAGCCACCCGCAAGAAGGCCGAATTCCTCGAAGCCGTGGCCCGGGAGTTGAGCCTCGACCGCGTCGCGGTCCGCAACCAGCGGGCGGAAACCGCCCCACGCCAAGTCTTCGACGTGGTGACGGCGCGGGCCTGTGCGCCGCTGCCCAAACTCATCGAATACGCACAGGAATTCGTCGGTCCTGGAACGGTTTGCCTGTTCCTCAAGGGTCAAAATCTGGTGTCTGAATTGACCGATGCCCGCAAATCCTGGAGGATGACTGTCAGGCAGCACCCGAGCGTGACGCATCCTTTCGGGGCCGTCCTGGAGATCCGGAATCTCGGTCATGGAAACGCCTAAGCGGCCGCGCGTGCTGGTGGTGGCCAACCAGAAGGGCGGGGTGGGCAAGACCACCACCGCGATCAATCTGGGCACCGCACTGGCAGCCGTGGGCGAGCCCACCCTCATCATCGACATCGACCCGCAAGGCAATGCCTCCACCGGCCTGGGAATCCCGCGCGGCGAGCGCAAGCTCACCACCTACGACGTTCTGATGGGGCAGGCGCGCCTCGAGGAAGCGATCATGGCGACGCGCATCCCCAAGCTCGCGCTGGTGCCCTCCACGGTCGATCTTTCCGGCGCCGAACTCGAGCTCGTCGGCATCGACCGGCGCAACTACCGGCTCAAGGACGCGATCACGGAATACTCCGCACACGGACAATCACCGTTCTCTTACGCGCTGATCGACTGCCCGCCGTCGCTCACGCTGCTGACGGTGAATGCGATGGCCGCGGCCGATGCGGTGGTGGTGCCGCTGCAATGCGAGTTCTTCGCGCTGGAAGGACTGACCCAGCTCCTCGGCACGATCGAGCTGGTGCGCGAAAGCCTGAACCCGACGCTCGAGATCCAGGGCATCGTGCTCACCATGTTCGACAAGCGCAACAAGCTGTCGGACCAGGTCGCCGCCGACGTGCGCGAGCACATGGGCGCCAAGGTCTACAACACCATGATCCCGCGCAATGTGCGCATCAGCGAGGCGCCGAGCCACGGCCTGCCGGCGCTGGTCTACGACCTGCGCTGCCCCGGCAGCCAGGCCTACATCAAGCTGGCGGGCGAGCTGATCCAGCGCGAGCGGATGCGGGCGGCGGCATGACGGCGGAGACAAGAAGCTTGGCAGAAGACATGCGGCCGCGAGGGCTGGGCCGCGGACTGTCGGCCCTCATCGGCGAGGAACCCAAGCCCGGCGCGTCACGCGCCCCGCGCGTGCTGCCCACCGCCTTCCTGAGGCCGAACCGGCTGCAGCCGCGCAAGAACTTCGCCGAAGACGACCTCAACGACCTCATCGCCTCGGTTAAGGAAAAGGGCATCCTGCAGCCCATCCTGGTGCGGCCGGTGGCGGGTGACGCCAATGCCTACGAGATCGTGGCGGGCGAGCGGCGCTGGCGCGCGGCTCAGGCCGCCAAGCTGCATGACGTGCCGGTCATCGTGCGCGAACTTTCCGACGGCGAGGCGCTCGCGCTGGCGATCATAGAGAACGTCCAGCGCGCCGACCTCAACGCCATCGAGGAAGCGGCCGGCTACCACGAGCTGCTGGAGCGCTTCGGCTACACCCAGGAGAAGCTGGCGGCCGAGGTCGGCAAGAGCCGCCCGCACGTGGCCAACACGCTGCGGCTGCTCAAGCTGCCGGAAGCGGTCAAGGCCATGGTGCGCGACGGACGGCTTACCGCCGGGCACGCCCGTACCCTCGTCGGCGATCCCGATCCCGAAGCCCGAGCGCGCGAGATCATCGCCGGCGCGCTCAATGTCAGGCAGGCCGAACAGCGTTCGAAATCGAAGAAGAAAGGCGTCCACAGCCGGGCTGTGAACGATCCAAACGTCAAAGCGCTCGAAGATAGCGTTTCCAACGCATTAGGGCTGACTGTTAAAGTTGTGCACAGGGGCAATAAGGGCGGAGAAGTGCGGATTTCCTACAGAACTCTGGAACAACTGGACGACCTCATCCGCCGTCTCAAGAGTGGTGGATAAGTTATTTATCCACAGAGATTTTAAATTGAGCGGCGCGCGCGACGTTTTTACCGAACACCGTTCGCAGCGCTAAGAACTTGCTGGGCCGACAGCCGCCCGTCATAGAGCGCCCGGCCGATCACCACGCCTTCGATGTTCGGCTCACCCGCGGCCACCAGCGCTTTGATGTCCTCGATGCCGGAGACCCCGCCGGAAGCGATGACGGGCAGGGCGATCTTGTGCGCCAGCGCGGCCGTGGCCGGAACGTTCAGTCCCCGCATCAACCCGTCGCGATCGACGTCGGTATAGAGCACCGCCGCGACCCCGAAGCCCTCGAAGCGCTCGCTCAGCTCGGCGGGCGTAAGTTCGGTCGTCTCGGACCAGCCCTCGGTGGCGATGCGTCCGCCGCGGGCATCGGCCGCCACCACGATCCGCCCCGGAAAGGCGCGCGCGGCTTCCTTGACCAGCGCCGGGTTGGTCAGCGCCACCGTGCCCAAAATCACCCGCGTGATCCCGGCCGAAAGCCAAGCCTCCACCGCCTTCATGTCGCGGATGCCGCCGCCCAACTGGATCGGCAGATCGACCTCCTTGCGGATCGCCTTGACCGCCTCGGCATTGACCGAATGGCCCTCGAACGCCCCGTTCAGGTCGATGCAGTGCAGCCACTTGAATCCGGCCTCGGCGAACGCGCGCGCCTGGGCCGCCGGCTCGTCGTTGAACACGGTGGCCGACTCCATGTCGCCGCGGGTAAGGCGGACGCAGCGGCCGTCCTTCAAGTCGATGGCAGGGAAGAGAATCATGGTTTCCAGCCCAGGAAGTTGCCCAAAATGGTCAGTCCGGCATTCTGGCTTTTTTCCGGATGGAATTGGGTGCCGACGATATTGTCGCGCCCGACCGCCGCGGCCAAGGGCCCGCCGTATTCGGTCACGGCCAGGATGTGGGACACGTCGGCCGGGCGGATGGCGTAGGAGTGGACGAAATAGGCGTGCGCCCCTGGCTCCAATCCCTCGAACAGCGCATGGGCGCGCGCGAAGGAAAGCTCGTTCCAGCCCATGTGCGGGATCTTGAGGGTAGGATCGGACGGGGCGAGCCGCACCACTTCGCCGGGTATCCAGCCCAGCCCCGCGTGATCGCCGAATTCGCGGCCAACCGTCGCAAGCAGCTGCATGCCGACGCAAATTCCGAGAAAGGGCACACCACGGTCGAGCACGGCGCGGCGCAGGGCTTCCACCATGCCGGGCAGGGCCTTGAGCCCGTTCATGCAATCGGCAAAGGCGCCCACGCCCGGCAGCACGATCCGCTCGGCAGAGGCGGCCACGGCAGGGTCGGAGGTGACGGCGATCTCATGGTCGAAGCCGCGTTCGCGTGCCGCGCGCGCCAGGGCCTTTTCGGCCGAGCGCAGGTTTCCGCTTCCATAATCGATCAGGGCAACGACGGGCATGCGCCGTGCTTAGCGCAAAGTGCGGCGCCGACCAACCGGCTTACTTGCAGGGCCTGATCGAAGGCTCGGGGTTGATGCGGGCGCGATTGCCGGCAACCTCGATCTCGGGCCAGGACGGCCGGACCAGGCGGAAGTCGCCTGCGATCAGACCCTCGCGATAGCCTTCGCAGCCGGTATTTTCGATGCTGGCCACGACGCGCCAGCCGGCGGCATTCTCCTGGTAGATGCTGGCCGTCCACCACTGGCTCCTGCCCTTGTAGCGGTTGGTGAGCACGACAATGACCTCGTCGCGGCCGTCGCCGTTAAGATCCGCCAGAACGGCGTCGCACGTTCCGGTTCGTGCCAGACAGTGCTCGACGGTGCCGACGTCGAACGGATCGGCCCTTTGCCATTTCTGATGCAGAAAGGACGGCGGAAGGGCCTTGCCCGCCGGATGCACGGCAAGAACGGCAGCCAGTTCCGCTGGTACGCGCTCGGCCGCGAAGGGAATGGGTCCGTTGGTCAGGGCGGCGAACGCGGCCTCGCGGACCGCGCGGTTGGGAGATTTTTGCAGCGCCAGCAGCGCCGCGTGGCCGACGCGGCCGCCGGACCTGCGCAGATACCAGAAATCGAACTTCTCAGGCTTCACGACGCCGGAGTTAAGCCGCGCCACCTGGCTGTCGACCGCCAGCCGCATCGGATCGGCGATGGGCGTCGAGAGCGCAACCAGCACGATCAGGAAGAAGAACGTGCCATAGACGTTCCAAGGCTCGATCAGCTTTAACCATAATCCCGGCAGCAGCGCGGCGATCAGGTAGCCGACCGCGAACATCGCCGCGACCAGCACTCCGCCCGCGGTGGTGATGCGGTCCACCGTCCAGCCGTATTGTTCGACCCTGAGCCACAGGGCATAGCCCGCGATCCAGACGATGAAGATCAGCTCCACCGCGGCGAGCGTTCCGGCCACGCGCAGAAAATGCGGCGGGCGTCGCTCCGCATCGCCGTCCTGATAGGCGGCGTTGATGTGGATCACCAGGACCGCAGCGGCAGCCATCAGAAGGAACGTGGCGCTGCGCGTCTGCCACAGCGGCTGAAGCCCGGTGAAGGCGAGGCTGATGAGGAAGGCGAACGCGATTCCCGCGATCACCGGCAAAAGCCAGCCGAGCAGGGTGAGCGCCAGCGTGCGCACGCCGCGCACCAGCGGGGCGCGCGTGTCGGTGATGTGGATGGCCGCCGCCGCGGCAATCGTCGTGAGCGGAATCCAGACCCAGGAATGGGCGATGAAATTGCCGAAACCTTCGAGCTTGATCATGCCGAACAGGCCGATGCCGAGGTACAGCATGATCCAGAAGGCGGCCACGAAGCAGATCGTGATGGCGAGCTGCACGCCCAGCTTCCAGGCGAGATCGAACAGGGTTGGGTAGCGCGCCACGATGCGCCGGTCGGCATCGCCGCAGCTGACGAGCGCGTGCGCCACGAACAGGAAGACGGCGCAGATGAAGAATGTCCGCCCCGAAGGCACGATGGCGTCCGGGTTTTCCACGGGCCAGATGCGCCACACGTCGTACCACGCCAGTCCCGCAACGATCGCCGTCGCCGCGGCGGCCCAGACGGTGAGCGTCAGGCCGCGGATGTTGCCGAACCCTTGCGACACGACCAACGGCACGAACAGCGCGATCACGGTCAGCGGCGCGAACAGCTGGGGCGCGGTGGCGGGCCAGACCTTCTGATCGAAGGCGGAATAGAGCAGGTAAAGGGCGAGGCCCTGTCCCAGCCCCAATGCCAGCCGGATCAGGAACACGCGCTGGCCGCCGCTTTCCGATTCCATAGCGATTTCCCCCGGGCGTCCCGGCGGGGAAGACTACACGAATTCATGGCGGTTTTCTCTGGCCCGGACGCAACGTCAGGATCGAACCGCGCCCTAATCCTGGTCCATCTTCAGCGCGGCGATGAAGGCTTCCTGCGGGATGTCGACCTTGCCGAACTGGCGCATCCGCTTCTTGCCCTCTTTCTGCTTGTCGAGCAGCTTGCGCTTGCGGGTGACGTCGCCGCCGTAGCATTTCGCGGTCACGTCCTTGCGCAGGGCCGAGATGGTTTCGCGCGCAATCACCTTGCCGCCCAAGGCCGCCTGGATCGGGATCTTGAACAGGTGGCGCGGGATCAACTCCTTCAGCTTCTCGCACATCGCGCGTCCCCGGGTTTCGGCGCGGCTCTTGTGCACGATCATCGACAGCGCATCGACCGGCTCTTCGTTGACCAGAAGGCTCATCTTGACGAGGTCGCCCTCGTGATAGCCCTCGAGGTGGTAGTCGAAGCTGGCGTAGCCGCGGCTGACGCTTTTCAGCCGGTCGTAGAAATCGAACACCACCTCGTTCAGCGGCAACCGGTAGATCACCATGGCGCGGTTGCCGGCATAGGTGAGTTCGACCTGGCTGCCGCGGCGGTCCTCGCACAGCTTGAGCACCGAACCCAGGTAATCGTCGGGCACGATGATGGTGGCGCGGATCCACGGTTCCTCGATCCGCTCGATGCGCGTCACGTCCGGGAAATCGGCCGGGTTGTGCAGTTCCAAGAGCGTGCCGTCGGTCAGCGTGATGCGGTAGATCACGGAGGGCGCCGTGGCGATCAGCTCAAGGCTGAATTCGCGTTCCAGCCGTTCCTGGATGATCTCGAGGTGGAGCAGGCCGAGAAAGCCGCAGCGGAAGCCGAAGCCCAGCGCGGCGCTGGTTTCCATCTCATAGGTGAAGCTGGCATCGTTCAAGTGCAGCCGCGCTAGTGCGTTGCGCAAATCCTCGAACTTCGCCGCGTCGGCGGGGAACAGGCCGCAGAACACCACCTGCTGCGCCGGCTTGAAGCCGGGCAGCGCCTCGGGGGCAGGCTTGCGGTCGTCGGTGATGGTGTCGCCGACATGGGTGTCGGCCACTTCCTTGATCGCGGCGGTGATGAAGCCGACCTCGCCGGGGCCCAGGCTGTCGACCAGCACCTGCTTGGGGGTGAACACGCCGACGCGCTCGATGCTGTAGGCTGCACCCGAGGCCATCATGCGGATCTTCTGGCCCTTGCGGATCTCGCCGTCGACGATGCGCACCAGCACGATGACGCCGAGATAGGCGTCGTACCAGGAATCGATCAGCAGGGCTTTCAAGGGCGCGCCCGCATTGCCCGCGGGCGGCGGCAGGCGACGGACCACCGCCTCCAGCACGGCCTCGACGTTGTGGCCGGTCTTGGCGGAAATCGGGATGGCGTCGGAGGCGTCAAGCCCGATGACGTCCTCGATCTGCTGCTTGACGCGCTCGGGCTCGGCGGCGGGCAGGTCCACCTTGTTGAGCACCGGAACGATCTCCAACCCCGCATCGATCGCCTGATAGACGTTGGCCAGCGTCTGGGCTTCGACGCCCTGGCTGACATCGACCACCAAGAGTGCCCCCTCGCAGGCCGCCAGGCACCGGCTCACCTCGTAGGCGAAGTCGACATGGCCGGGGGTGTCCATCAGGTTCAGGGTGTAGGTCACCCCGTCCTTCGCCTTGTATTCCAGCCGCACGGTCTGGGCCTTGATGGTGATGCCGCGCTCGCGCTCGATGTCCATCGAATCGAGCACCTGCTCCTTCATCTCGCGGACGGAGAGCCCGCCGGTGAACTGGATCAGCCGGTCGGCCAGCGTCGACTTGCCGTGGTCGATATGGGCCACGATGGAGAAATTGCGAATATGGGCAAGATCGGTCATGAAAAGCTTTGAACCACGGCCGTTAGAGCGCGCTACATAGCCGCGCGGACCCCCAAGGTCCACCCTGTCGCGGCCTGCCGCCAAAAAGGCTAGATTCGGCAGGCCCTTTCATGGGGGCGGATTCAAGAGGGAGACTCCATGGACAGAAAGCGCATCCTGGCGGCGGTCCTGGCGGCAACGGCCCTGACCGCAAGCGCGGCGACGGCCGGCGTCACCAGCTTTCTCACCGACATCGTCAGCCCGAATTCGAGCCTGGCCGGCTTCCTGGGCACCTGGGCCTATGGCGACCTCGGCCCCGGCGACATCGACCATGTCATCGTGAGCGAAGGCGGCGCCAGCAGCGTCCGCATCCAGGTGTTCGGCCGTTGCGAAAACGTGGTGTGCAACTGGGGCGTTCAGAACGCCCGCGTCCGCACGACGCGTCCGGACTCGGACGAGGTCCGCAGCCTCGCTGCCGACTTCAACCTCGGCTACGCGCTCAGGCACCTCACCCTGCACAAGGCGCCGGGCGGGTTGCTCGCCTACGAGGTCGTCACCGAATTCACCGACGGCTCCGACCGCCACGATTACGAGAACGTCGGACGGCTGCTGCCGCCCGGTGCCGTGCCAACCGCGGCAGTACCTTCGCCAGTTCCGGAGGCGTCGGCGGTTTCTCCCGCACCATCGCCGGCGGAAGCGGCCTACGCCAATTCGCCCAGCACGGCGAGCGCGGGCGGCGAGGAAGACTGCATCCAGTTCAACGGCAAGAAAGCCTACGTGGCCGACGACGGCAACGGCAACTGGCAGGTGCGCGACTTCCTGCATCCGGTGCTGAAGCTCGGACCCAACCGCAACGCCGCGCTGGCGGCGATGCGGATCGTCGCCAACTACCACTTCGACGAGGTCTGTTATATCGGCCACGGCGCCGGTCAGATGACCTATTGGCGCATGGCCGGCGAATTCGCGCGCACACCCATGCCGGGCCAGGACTGCATCGACGTCGATCCGACGAAGGTCAAAGCCGTACAGCGCGACGACAGCTGGAAGGTGATGAACGGCGAACAGGAGCTGTTCGATTACGGCGACGACCAGGCGAACGCCCAGCAGGCGGCGCAGATGATCCGGTCCTATCGCCTAAACCGCCAGTGCTTCTTCGCCAGGCCCGACAGCCGGACGAGCTATTGGCTGGCGCCGTAGACCTCGTCATGTCCAAGTGGGGATTTCTCGCACTGGTGCTGATCGGCGCCGCCGCTCGGGGCGAAGCCACCGACTTCCTGGGTAATTGGGACAATCCCGCCCACGATGCGGGCGGTCTCATGCATGTGGTGATCAGTCCCAACGGTGGCGATCGCGTCGACGTGCGCGCCTATGGCGACTGCCATCCCAACGAGTGCAACTGGGGACTGGAGCAGGGCAAGGTCTACACCGCCGGGCCCAAGTCGAAGAGCGTGGAGGCGATCGTCGCCACCTTCCATTACGGCTTCGCCCACCACCGCATCACTTTTCGCAAGGTGCCGGGCGAAGGACTCAGCTACGAGATGATGACCGAATTCGTCGACGGCTCGGACAGCCACGATTTCGTCGTCAGCGGCATCCTCAAGCCAACGGCCTGGGCCGGGCCGCTGGCGCAGAACTGGGAGCGGCCCGCGGAGCTGCGCACGGGCTGGGGCGGGGGGCCGCGCGAAGGCGCCATGCCGCGGCCGAGCGAGCAATGCGTGCGTTTCGACACCGGGCGGACCCGCGCCGTCGACAAGAACGGCCGCTGGCAGATCGTGGCCGGAACGCAGATGCTGGCTGACGCCGGCAACGACGAGCAGAGCGCCAGGTTGGCAGAGGCGGCGATCCATCACTACCGCTTCGACCGGCGCTGCACCGTCGGGGGGCCGTGGAAGACCTATTGGAAGGCCGGCGACTCTTTTGCTTCCGACCGGATGGGCGGGGCGGAATGTGTCGGTTTCAATCCCACCACCGTGCATCTGGCCCGCGTCGGCGGCGCATGGAAGCTGGTCGACGGCGTCGCCTCGATCGGGGCGTTCGGCGACAACAAGGCCAAGGCGGCGGCCACCCTCGCCCTCATCCGCGCCAACGACCTGTCGGCGGAGTGTTTCGTGCGCGCTTGGGACCCGGTGATGGTCTACTGGCTGTCGCGCTGAGCGCGGGCCGCAAGCCACAGGGGATAGAAGGCCAGAAGCTGCGCCGCGCTCGCCAGCGCGACAAGGTCGACGAGCGAAACGTCGTACAGCGCGCCCATCGCCGCGCTGCCGACAAACCACGCCACACCATAGATCGCCGGAAACAGTCCGTAAGCGCGGGCGCGATATTGCTCCGGCACCAGGCGCGCGATCGCCGCCGACATGACGGCGTCCTGCACGCCGAGCGCGACGCCCCACAGCACGGTGCCGGCAACGGCAAGCCCGGCTCCGCCCAGGAACATCAGCGGCGGGGCGAGCGCCGCCAGGCCGATGCCCGGGAACAGAACGACAAGGCCGCGGCGGTCGAACCAGCGTCCGAACACCAGCGAGCCGGCGCCGGAAGCGCCCATCGCAGCCGCGTAGAGTATCGGGATCGCCGCCGCCGACACCACGGCGGCCTTGGAAAAGTGATAGGCAACGAGCGAGTAGTCGGCGAAGCCGAAGGCGAACAGGCCGGCGCAGGCGGTATAGAGCCAGAAGGCGCGGGACAATCCGCCCGCGACGCCGGGCTTCCCCGCCGCTTGCACGCGGCCGGCATAAGGGTACCTGAGCGCGGTCGAAGCGACGCTGACGAGCGTGAGGAGCGCAGGCACGCCCAGCCACAACAGCGCCATGCGATAATCGTGGTGGCGGGCCAGCACGAACGCCGCGATCAAGGGACCGACCAGCGCGCCGGCCTGATCCATGGCTTCGTGCAGCCCAAACGCCCAGCCCTGGCCGATATGCTCGCCCGCGCGCGACATCATGGTGTTGGCGGCAGGATTGCGGATCGCCTTGCCGGCGCGCTCGAGCACGATCAGCACGGCGGCCATCCACCAGCTTCCAGCGAAGGCCAGCAGCGGCACCGCCGCCATCTGGACGACATAGCCCGCCAGCGCGACCAGCCAGTAGAGATGCGTGCGCTCCACCAGCCGCCCCGACCCCAGGCGCAGCAGATAGCCGGTGAGCTCGCCGGTTCCCGCGATGACGCCGACCGCGGCCCCGCTCGCCCCCAGCGTCGCCAGAAACGGGCCCGCGATACCGCGCATGCCCTCATAGGCCATGTCGGCAAAGAAGCTGACGATGCCGAAGGCGACGATGAAGGCGAGCGCCGACCTGGGCTCGAAGACGGCCGGTCTGTCCATGTTCCATCCTGCGTGTGCAGGATGAAGATACAACGTCAGGCGCGCAGCATTCCACCCGTCGCCTTGGCCACCGCCGCCACGATCTTCTGCCCCACGGCTTCGATCTCGGCGTCGGTCAGCGTCTTGTCGCGCGGCTGCAGCCGCACGGTGATGGCGAGCGATTTCTTCCCTTCGGGAACACCCTTGCCCTCATAGAGGTCGAACACCGAAACCGTCTCGATCAGCACGCGGTCGGCGGCCTTGGCGGCCTTGACGACTTCCTCGGCGGCCACCTTGGCATCGAGCACGAAGGCGAAGTCGCGTTCCACCGCCTGGAACGGCGAAGCGGCAAATCCGCCGCGCGCCTTGGCCTTGGTCTCGTGAACCGCATCAAGGATCAGCTCGAAGCCGGCCACCGGTCCCTTGAGGTCGAAGAAGCCGACGACGGCCGGATGCAGTTCGCCGAACTGCGCGAGCAGCTTCGGTCCCAGCGCCAGCGTGCCGGAACGCCCGGGGTGATACCACGGCGCGGCGCCGGGCCTGACGGGCGCGGTCATGGGGCCGCCCATGGCGATTTCGAGCGCGGCCTGCACATCGGCCTTGACGTCGAAGGCATCGGCGGGGTGCGCCGACTTGGCCCAGCTGCGCGCTCCGGTTCCCACGCGGATGCCCACCGCAAGCGTTTGCTGATCGCCCGGCATGCCCGTTTTGAATCCCGCCCCGATCTCGAACAGCATCAGATCGGTGAAGCCGCGCGCCTGGTTTCGCGCCGCTGCCGTCAGAAGCGAAGGCAGGGGCGTGGGCCTGAGCGCATCCATATCGGCCGCGATCGGATTCTCGAGCTGACGTGCGTCGTCGCCGCCGCCGAACAGGGCCGCGTGCGCGCGCGGGATGAACGAATAGGAAATCGTCTCGTTGAAGCCGCGGGCAGCCAGCGCCCGTCGCACCAGACGGGTCCGCTTCTGCGCCGACGTCAGCACGGGGCGCGCGATGGCATGGGGCCGGCTCATCGCCAGCGAGGGCACATGCTCCAGCCCGTAAATGCGCACGATTTCTTCCACCAGATCGGCAGGGCCGTCCACGTCGCTGCGCCACGACGGCGGGGCGACCTTGACCACCGCGCCCTTGCCGCTGACTTCGAAACCGAGGCTGACGAGGATGCCCACCGCCTTGGCTTCCGGCACGTCGAGCCCGCCGATGCGCCGCACGGTCGCGAGCGGGAACTCGATCTCGCGCCGCCACGGGGGCACGGCGCCCGCCACGACGACGTCCGAGGGCTCGCCGCCGCACCATTCAAGGATCAGCCGGGTGGCAAGCTCCAGGCCCGGCACCACGAATTCGGGATCGACGCCGCGCTCGAAGCGATAGCGCGCATCGCTCATCAGCTGCAGCTTGCGGCCCGTGGCGGCGACGCGCACCGCATCGAAATAGGCCGATTCGATGAAGACGTTGGTGGTGGCCTCGGTGCAGCCGGTGTCCTCGCCGCCCATCACGCCGGCGATGCCGCGCGCCGCCGCGTCGTCGGCGATGACGCACATGTCGGAATCGAGCGTATAGGACTTGCCGTCGAGCGCCAGCACGGTCTCGCCGTCCCTGGCCAGACGCGCCTGCATGTTGCCCGTGAGCTTGTCGGCATCAAACACGTGCAGCGGCCGGCCGCGGTCGTGCGCGATCAAATTGGTGACATCGACCAGCGCCGAAATCGGCCTGAGGCCGATCGCCTTGAGGCGGTCCTGCACCCATTTGGGCGAGGGACCGTTCTTGACGCCGCGCACATAACGCCCGGCGAACAGCGGGCAGGCGGATTTGGCCTCCGGCGGGAAGTTGAGGGAGATGGACTTGGGATTGGGGTACTTGCCGGCGACCGGAGCCACCGCAGGCGTCTTCAACCGGCCAAGGCCTGCAGCGGCAAGATCGCGCGCCACGCCCCACACGCTGGTGCAGTCGCCGCGATTGGGCGTGATGGCGATGTCGATCACCGGATCGTTGAGGCCGAGCGCACGGGCCGCCGGTTCGCCCACCACGGCGTCGTCGGATAGCTCGATGATGCCCTCGTGATCGTCGGAGATCATCAGCTCGCGGCCCGAGCACAGCATGCCGTGCGATTCGACGCCGCGGATGGTGCCGACCTTCAGCACTTCGCCGGATGCCGGAATCACCACGCCGGCGCGCGCGAACACACCCTTCATGCCGGTATGCGCATTGGGCGCGCCGCACACGACCTGAACCGGCTCGCCCTTGCCGGTGTCGACGAGGCATCGGCGCAAGCGGTCGGCATTGGGATGCTTCTCCGCCAGCACGACATAGCCGACGATGAACTCCTTGAGCCGCGCGCCGGCGTCCTCCACCGCCTCCACTTCCAGACCGATATTGGTCAGCTTGTCGGCGATGGCCGCCGCATCGGCGTCGGTTTCGAGGTGATCCTTCAGCCAGGAAAGAGGGAATTTCATCGCGAAAGCCCTCCGTCGAGGGTGGGAATGTCGAGCGCGGCGAAGCCGTAGGCGCGAAGCCAGCGCAGATCGGACTCGAAGAACGAGCGTATGTCGGGAATGCCGTATTTCAGCATGGCGAGCCGGTCGATGCCGCCGCCGAAGGCGTAGCCCTGGTACTTGGTGGAATCGATGCCGCAGTTCTCCAGCACGCGCGGGTTGACCATGCCGGAGCCGGCCAGCTCCAGCCAGTCATTGCCGGTGCCGAACTTGATCTGCCCGCCGGAGCGGTCGCAGCGCAAATCCCATTCGACCGACGGTTCGGTGAAGGGGAAGAAGCTGGGCCGGGCCCTCAGCTCGACGCTCTCGACCTCGAAGAAGGCCTTGTAGAATTCCTCCAGCACCCATTTGAGGTGGCCGAGATTGGTCACCTCGTCGACGACCAAACCTTCATATTGATGGAACATCGGCGAATGCGTGGCGTCCGAATCGACGCGATAGGTGCGCCCCGGCGAGATGATGCGGATCGGCGGAGCCTGCTTCAGCATGGTGCGCACCTGGACCGGCGAGGTGTGCGTGCGCAACACGTGGCGGCTCAAATCGGCCTGCCTGGCCACGAAGAACGTGGCCTGCATCTGCCGCGCCGGATGATCGGGCGGGATGTTCAGCTTGGTGAAGTTGTAGTCGTCGTATTCGACGTCGGGTCCTTCGGCAATGGAGAAACCGAGATCCGCAAAGATGGCGATGATCTCCTCGAACACCTGGCTGACGGGATGGACCGTGCCGACGGGCTCGGGGCGGACGGGAAGGGTGATGTCCACCCGCTCGGTGGCGAGCCGCGCGTCAAGGGCTGCGGCTTCCAGCGCGCGCTTGCGATCGGCGATGGCCGCAGCGACGCGGTCGCGCAGCGTGTTGAACACCGGCCCCTTGGCCTTGCGCTCGTCCGCGCCCATGCCGCCCAGCGACTTCAGGAGATCGCTAATGGAGCCTTTCTTGCCCAGCGCCGCGACGCGGACGGTTTCGAGCGAGGCCTCATCGGACGCGCCGGCGATCGCATCCAGGATCTGGCGCTCGAGGGCTTGAATATCGGTCATCGGCAATCCCCTTCGAATCCGGTTGAATCACGGTGCCTGGCCATTGCCAAGCTCCACCGGCTCCGATGAGGTCTTATGACTTAGCCCAACCTGTTTGACGGTCGCGCGGACGGACGGAAAACCGTTTCACCCTTTTCCTGGCCGGCGCTTCCTAGGCGTTCGCCTGATCCACCAGAGCCTTGAAGGCCTCGGGCTCCTTGATGGCGAGATCGGCCAGCACCTTGCGGTCGATGGCGATCCCCGCCTTCAGAAGCCCGCTGATAAATCGGCTGTAGGTCAGCCCGTTCTCGCGGCAGGCCGCGTTGATGCGCTGGATCCACAGGGCGCGGAAATTGCGCTTCTTGAGCTTGCGGCCGATGTAGTTGTGCTGCAGCGAACGGTCCGCGGCGGCATTCGACACGGTGATCGTGTTCTTGCGGCGGCCCTTGAAACCCTTGACGGCCTTGAAGACGCGCTTGCGGCGGGCGTGGCTGGGAACGGCGCGGGGTGCTCTCGACATGGCCTACGGCCCTCCCCCGTACGGCATCCAGCGCTTGACGCGCTGGGTTTCGGACTTGGACAGCACGTCCGTGCCGCGCAGCGTGCGGGTGCGCTCGGGCGTGTTCGAGATCAGGCGATGGCGCTTGCCTGCCTGCCCGGTCTTGACCTTGCCTTTGGCGGTGAATTTGAAGCGCTTCTTGGCGCCCGACTTGGTCTTCATCTTGGGCATTTCCGGTCTCCTCGTTTTGCCTGGGTGGCCGGGTCAAGCCCGGCCATGGACCATCCTGAGCGGCCACGGCATGCCCTTTTCGGCCGGGCCGCTCGGAAGAGGGGGCGTCTTATACGGAACCCGGCAGGCTTTGCAAGGCGCGACGGAATACTGCGGATTCCTGCAAAGTCTTAACCCGATTTCGCCATCGTCCGCGGCCAGAGAGGGCTTTGCGATGCAAAGGAAATGCGGGCAGATGGTGCTGGCGAAATGGGCGCCCATGCTGGCGCTTTACGTGTGGTGTGGCCGGCGATCGCGTTGGTGGTGTGGGGCGAAATCACGCCGACGCCCGGTCCGATCGAGACCATGATGTGGGACAAGGCCCTGCATTTTCTGGCTTATTTCGGGCTGGCCGGGATCGCCACGGTGGCGCTCAAGGCCGACCGGCGCGTGCTGGCCGCCGTCTTGGGCCTGGCCCTGCTGGGTGGGTTGCTCGAGATCGTGCAAGGGTTCACAGGCCGCGACCCGAGTTTGTTCGACGAGGTCGCCAACATCCTGGGGGTCTTGTGCGGCGCCGGCGCGGGTTGGCTGTTGATCAGGGCGCTGCGCCCGAAGATACTCGCCTCCACACTGCGTGATTAACGGCCCTTCCATCCTCAAGAACGGCGGAGCCATGTTCAAGGAGTTCAGGCAATTCGCATTGCGCGGCAACGCCGTCGACCTCGCCGTCGGCGTGATCATCGGCGCGGCCTTCACCTCGATCGTCAATTCGCTGGTCAAGGACATCATCACCCCGCCGCTCGGCCTGATCACCGGCGGGCTCGATTTCTCGAACCTGTTCATCGTGCTGAAGGGCGGCACCTTCGCCACGCTGGCCGAGGCGCAGAAGGCGGGCGCGGTGACGATCAACTATGGGCTGTTCCTGAACGCGGCCATCAGTTTTCTGATCGTGGCCTTCGTGCTGTTCCTGTTCGTGCGCTCGATGAACCGGCTGTTCGCCGCCCCCCCGCCGCCCGCCGAGCCGGCGCCGCCGCCGGAGGATGTCGTGCTGCTCGGGGAAATCCGCGATCTCTTGAAAAAGCGCGCCTGACTCATCCGTCAGGCTTCGAAGTCAGGTTGACGGAACGGCCGCGCCGCGCCATTTCCGAGGCCGGGAGATCCTGAGACATGGCCAAACAGCCGGATGCGTCCTTCCCTGTGTCGAAGCCCAATGACGAATGGCGCGCGTGCCTGACGCCCGAGCAGTATCACGTGCTCAGGGAGCACGGCACCGAGCCCTCTGGCTCGAGTCCGCTCAACGGCGAAATGCGGGCCGGCCTCTATCAATGCGCAGGCTGCGGTGCGCCGCTGTTCGATTCGTCCGCGAAGTACGACAGCGGATCAGGCTGGCCCAGCTTCACCGAGGCGCGCAAGGCCGCCATCGGCACCTCGATCGACAAGAGTCACTTCATGGTGCGCACCGAGGTTCATTGTCTTCGCTGCGGCGGCCATCTGGGCCATGTCTTCGCGGACGGTCCCGAACCCGGAGGCTTGCGCTTCTGCATGAACGGGGCGGCCCTCAAATTCGAGGCGGCTTGATTTGAGCGCCCCCGGCGCGTACCCAGGCGCGACCTCGTCATCAGGCGGGATTCGCAAGTGGGGACCTTGCCCGCGAGAATCGATGCAGGCCTCGTCGCGCTGACCGCGGCGGCCATGGCCTTCGCCGCCGTGCTGTTCCTGCCTCAGGTGCTCGGCGACGGCGATATCTATTGGCATATCGCCGCCGGACGCTGGATGCTCGACAACACGGCGGTCCTGCGCATCGATCCGTTTTCGCTGACCAAGATCGGCCATCCCTGGCAGACGCTGGGCTGGCTGGGCGACATTGCCACCGCTTTAGCCTATGTCGGCTTCGGCTGGAACGGCGTGCTGTTGCTGTTCGCGGCGGTGGCGGCGCTTGCGGCCGGCGTGCTGGCCCGCGCGCTGTCGCGCCGGTTCGACGCGCCTGCGCTGCTCGCGATCCTCGCCCTGGTCTTCGCCGCGGCCACGCCTGCCCTTCTGGCGCGGCCGTATCTGCTGGCGCTGCCGCTGCTCGTCATATGGCTTGCGGGGCTTGCCGGCCCGCGCGACGGCCCGCCGTCGCTGAAACTCATCGTGGTCATGATCCTGTGGGCCAACCTGCATGCGAGCTTCCTGATCGGACTGATGCTGGCGGCGCTGTTCGGCCTTGAAGCGGTGCTGAGGGATCGCCGCGCCTGGCGGGGATGGAGCCTGTTCGTGGGCGCCGCGCTGATCGCCAGCTTCGTCACGCCCTATGGAATGGACACGTTCGTGGAAGCCGCACGTCTTTTGGGACCGGCCGGATTGGCCCTTTTGGCAGGCCTTTCCGGGGTGGCGGCTGCTGTCTCGGTCACGGTTCGCGCCACGGCGGTCGCCCGGCCGCTCAGGATCGCCGCCTTGATCTGGCTCGGGTTCCTGGCCTGGCAAAACGGTTCGGATCGCATCCTGTTTGCCGTCGCCGCACCGATGCTGGTGGCCGAGCCGCTGGCCCGCCTGCTCAGCCAGCACGGCCTGGCGCAGCGCCTGCGCTGGAGGGACGCCGTCGTGTTCGGGGTGATTCTGGCCGCTGCCGCGGGCTTGCGACTGGCGATGCCGGCCGAGCGCGGCGACGACGCTTTCACCCCCACTTCGGCGCTGGCACAGGTTCCTGCGGCCGTCCTGCACGCGCCGGTGCTGAACGAGGCGGCGTTCGGCGGCTATCTCATCTTCAACGACATCCGCCCGTTCATCGACAGCCGCAGCGCGTTCTACGGCCCGGCCTTCCTCAAACGCTACCAAAGAATGATCCGTCCGGACCAGGATTTCCTTGCTGCCAGCTTGATGCGCTACCGCATCCGCTGGACGATCTTCGCCCCCGGCAATCCCGTGGTGCACGCGATGGACGGCATGAAGGGCTGGCATCGGCTCTACGGCGACACCTTCGCCGTCGTGCATGTGCGGGACGACGACTGAAGCGCAATCCGCAAAAGTGCGAAGCGCTTTTCGGCTAGATTGCGCGACGATCCCGAAGCGCGATCGGCCAAAGAAAAGGGCGGCAGAACGGCCGCCCAAGTCCAGAGAGGGTGAATCTCACGCGCTGTCCACGCGGAAGCAGGACGTCAAAATACGCCGCCCGGCAACGTCATGCCAGGATTTTCTGACAGCGCTTCCCAAATGCGTCGTCGCAGGTATAAATGATACTGTAGAAACAGAATGTTATACGCTCAAACGGCCGGCGGAGCGACGGTCGATTCGCGGACCACCAGTTCGTGATCCAGGCGCTTTTCCATGGTGCCGTCGCCGGCAGGGCCCTGGATCAGAATGGAGACGGCCGCCTCCGCCATCTCGCGAATGGGCTGGCGGCAGGTGGTCAGCCGCGGCCATACCACTTGCGCCACCAGCGAGTCGTCGAACCCCGCCACCGACAGCTGCTGGGGGATCTTCAGGTTGAAGCGTTGCGAAGCGGCCAGCACCGCGGCAGCCATGTCGTCATTGGCGGCAAAGATCGCCGTGGGCCGCTGTTTCAAGGACAACAGCCGTTCGCCCGCCTCCATGCCGGACTGGTACGAGAAGTAGCCCTGAACGCAGAGTTCGTCGGTCAGCGGCAATCCGGCGTGTTCCAGCGCCGCCCGATAGCCCTCGAAGCGCGCCATCGCGGCGCCGTGGTTGGGATGGCCCTTGATGAAACCGATGCGCTTGTGGCCCAGGCCGATGAGATACGCCGTCATGTCGTAGGCGGCTCTGAAGTCGTCGATGCGCACGTCGGAGGCGCCCGGCAGCGGTTTTTCCGGCGCGATGCGCACGAACGGCGTGCCGGCACTATGCAAAGCCTCGATCACAGCGGGGGCGTCGCACAAGGGCGGCGTCAGGATCACGCCATGCAGCGAGGATTCCGTGACGAGCGAATGCACTTGGCGGCCGATGTTGGGGTTCTGCGCGTCCAGCGACTCCACGATCAGGTGATAGCCTTCCTCGCGGCAGCGCGACAGCACGCCCACCTGCATGGCCGCGATATAGCCGGCGGACGGGTTGTCGTAGAGCAGGCCGATCAGGAACGAACGCTCGCTCGCCAATCCGCGCGCGAAGATGTTGGGGCGGTAGGACAGCTCCTCCACCGCCTGCATGACGCGCGCGCGCGTGGCCGTGCTGACGTTCGACTGCCGGTTGACGACACGCGACACGGTCTTGATCGACACGCCCGCCCGTTTGGCGACGTCGTAAATGCTGGCAGGCTTGGGCGAATCGGATTTGTCGGGAGAAAGCGGTTTCACGGTTTGAGGCAACGGTGCGCGGGAACGCTCGTTCATACACCAAAGCGAGCGGCAAAGTCGAAACGGTGCCTTCTGGGACAATAGTCCGCGCTTCAAGCCGGCAGACCCCGTTCGAGGCGCCGGGCCAGCGCCAGCGCCACGCCGAACACCGCCGCCAGGAACAGCGGGTAGGAGTAACGCACCTCGCACGCCTGGGTCAGCACCAGGAAGCTCAGTTCATAGACCAGTCCGAAACCCGCCAGAAGCACTGCTTCCGCGGCGAAGGCGCGCCCGGTGAGCCAGGCGCCTGCAATGGCGGCGCAGAGGAGCGCGTACAGCCATGCCCGGAACGGCAGGCCTACGGGAAACGCGTGCGCGGTCATCACCTTGGCCGAAAGCGGTTCGCGCCAGGCGCGCGCCTGAACTGCGGCAGCCTGCGCCGTCGGCAACGGGGATATCCCGGCCCGGATCGGCCGGCAGGCGTAAATGTCCGCGAACCCCAGCACACGCGCGAAGGCAAGGCCGTGGTGGCGCAGGAATGCCGGCGCATCGTGGCGGGCGCTGAACAGCCATTGCCGGAAAAGCTGGCCATTGGAAACGCGGTCAAGCAAGGCGAACACGCCGCTCCGCATCGGATCGAGGGGCGTGGCGCCGTTGATTTGCCACAGACTGTCGACGCGGGCAGGCGTATAGGCGGCAAGCATCTGCGACTTGAGGGCCGCAACGTCGACCCCGGCGCGTGCGAGAACGGGCAGGGGCACGGCGGGATCGGCCGCCACCGTGCCGGCGATGTCGAACACCATCATCTTGCGCAGCGACAGATCGACGTCGCCCGGGCCTGCGCGCGTGAACAGGAACGCGACGCCGATCGCAACCGCAGCCCAAGCGCCGACAAGTCCGATGGCGCCGGCGCCGGCGCTCCGCAATCCTTCGCGCGGGAGCTGCCGCCAGCACATCAGGGCGAGAACCGGCAGCATCAGGGCCAGCTGATAGCGGAACAGCGCCGCCAGCGTGGCCAACGCGAACGCAACCGCCCAGATCCAGGGCGCGTGCGGCGTTTGCGGCTTCGGCAGCACCAGCACGAAGGCCAGGACGGCCAAGTGCCCGCCGAACACGTCCTTCACGGTCACGCCCGACAGCGCCAACAGCGGCGGCCACGCGAGCAGGAAGAGATAGAAGCAAACCGCCAGCCACAGCGGCGCGCGCACGCGCTCGAACAGGACTTTCGCCGCCAACCAGAGGGGCGCGAGCTGGGCCGCCGTGAACAGCAGCGGACCGGGAACGATGAGATCGAGGAGCCGCCAGACCAGCACCAGCGCCGCCGGATGCTGGGCGTAGAGCGTGGCGGTTTCGGCCTCGTGCCAGACGACGATGCCGTCGAAGGGAACGTTGCCGGGAAGCTGCAGGATGAGCGACAGAGCATAGAAGGCCGCAAACAGCGCCCATCCGGTCTGGCGCGAGACCGGGGCCGCAAACTGCCTAGGAAGCGGAAGAGCCAGCATGTCCTGCCCGCTGCTGCACGTGATCTCACGAAAACCCAAAACGCGCCGGCGCGCCAGTGCGAAGCCGGGCGGCTCGATCATGGTGACGCGGGGAAAGCACGGTCGGGCGGGGTGAAAAAGCTGGCGCAACGGGCAGGATGAAAATGCGAACTGGGTTGTCTTTGTCAGCCGAACACTACGCGGCCAGGCGTTCTCGCCGTCAGAGACGTGGGGCTCCCCGACAAGCGGCTGTTCCAGCTTAGGAATGTCGCCCAACCGCGCGGCATTTCTGGACATGGAAGCGACGGCAAGCTCGCGCCGCTACCCGTCAGTTTGCGAAGGACCGCGTTGGTGGACCGTCGTTTCGTGCGGCGATCCTGCGGAAGTCATTGAGACGGAGAGCACAGCAGCGACAGACGCGAGCACGGCGCACGTCAGGAAGAGGCAGCTCGGAAAAAAGGCGCCGAAGAAGAGGAACAGCAGGATTGCCGTGCTGGCGGGAAACAGCGCGAGCGCCGCCAGCAGCGGTCTCGGCGCGATCGCGGGGCGTATCGCAGCCGACGCATAAATGACGCTTAGGATGAGCAGCGTCACCGACTGGCCGATCCACAGCATCTTCAGGCCGCTCCCATAGAAGCCGGCCAGGTTTGAAACCCGAACGGCAGCGACGACTTTGCCGAACGCAGAAGTGTGGAACACGGCGCCTGCGATGAGGACCAACGATGTCGCCGCGAGCAGGATTCTGGAAGCCGTCTGTCGCATTGTGCCGTCTCCTTCCGTGCAGCAGCCCAAGAAATACCGTCAGAGAGGTCGCGGCGCCTGCCGGCACCTGTCGGGCTTCACACCGTCTCTGTCTTTTCCGCATAGACCTTGAGTAATTCGGCCCATCCCTTGTCCGAACCGACCGCTTCGGCCAGCTTGTCGGCGTCGACGGCGGTGATGCGGTGTTCGAGCTCCACCAGCGTCGCTTGCGGGCTGTCTGCGGTGAAGCGGACCTCGACCTCGCTCTCGACCGTATCGTCGAGCTTGAAGCTGCTGTTAATGCGCCAGGACATCACCAGCTTCGCCGGCGGGTCCCAAACGAGAACTTCGCCCCACTGGTGGATCGAGCCGTCGATGCCCTTTTCGTACCAGCGTCCGTCCTTCCGCGGCTCCAGGACAGTTTCTGCCAGCTCGGACGCACCGATGTGATGGTCCCGCGGCCACCAGCTGTTGAAGTACAACGTGAACACTTTGAAGGCGCGCGCTTGGGAGACCTTCACGCGGACCGACTTGCGCACGGGCGTCGGCGTGATCTTGTGCAGGCTCATTTTCTCTCCTCATCTTGCGCGGGTTTCTCGGCTTCGGTGCGGAAGGCTTCGAGAGCGTCATCCCAGAATTGGTCGAGCCAGCGCCGGAGCGAGGCCAGTCCCCTCGGATCAATGTGATAGATGCGGCGCGTGCCTTCTACGGTCTCCTTCGCCAGACCGGCCTTCTTGAGCACCTTGAGATGTTGTGAGACGGCGGGGCGGCTGACCGGAAGTCCCTTGGCGATCTCACCCACCGCGCGGGGGCCGTGCCGCAGGCGCTCGAGTATTTTCCGGCGGGTCGGATCGGCCAGAGCGAGCAGCGTATTTCCGTAAGCCATGGCTTACAGTAATTGGAGACTTACGCAATTTCAAGGGGTCCACAATGGACCGTATGAACTTGGCGCCCCGGGCAGGATGACAATGCGAAACTCGCCGAGCGCGGCGGGTTGGCGGGCGGCGCCGCGCGAGGCGGCATCAAAAAGGGCTGGCGCACCCGACAGGATTCGAACCTGTGACCCCTGCCTTCGGAGGGCAGTACTCTATCCAACTGAGCTACGGGTGCCGGCGGGCAGTGCTATAGCTCAAGCGGTGGGCGTTCCGCAACGAAGCCGGGGTCGCGAAAAACGAAAACGGCGGCCGAAGCCGCCGTTTTCCCCCATCAGCCCGGAACTACTTTGCCCGGCGGCGGCGACCAAACGCCGATCCAGCAAGGCCCATTCCAAGCAGCGCATAGGCCGCAGGCTCGTGCACCCCCGAGGGCACGACTGTCAGCGACGGGCTGTCGTCGAAGGCGTTATGGTCAATCCCGTCCGCGTCGAAGCCGAAGATGTCCACGCCCGGATTCGAAAGATTGAACCAGGTGATGACATGGTTGGTGTTGTTGACGACGCCGATCAACGCATCTTCGATGCTCTCGCAGCTCGTCTGCGGACCCGCCGCGGTGGCAATGCTGCCGTCGGAAGCGAACGTGATCGTGAGATTGCAGTCGGTCGCCGAACCGTAACCGCCGCCGCCGGCGGGCGAATGCTGAGTGGCGCCCACTTGCGTCGCCGGACAGACACCGCTCGTGCCATAATCCAGTGCCGCTGACGCCGGCGTTGCGGTCATCATCGCCAGGAACGAAGTCAGTGCCTTTCAAATCGTTACGAAGGGGTGGTTCGCCGATATAAAGTGCAGGGACAGGCGCGCGCAATTTCCGTTTGGAAAGGTTCGGGCGGACTATTTGAGGATCGGGCGGAAGGCGCCGTCCCAGTCCGCGCCCGGCGGGTTGTCCTCGTAATAGGCGATGCGCGCCAGGTGCAGCTCATAGAGCTTCTGGCTGGCGCCGGAGAGCTTGCGGCATTGCTCGATCAGCTCGCGCGCCTTCTGCCATTGCTGCGCGCGCATTGACTGGAAAATGTGCTCGTGGAAGGTGGCGAGCGCGCGAAACTTGGGGCTCGCCCGCATCACCGGATTGCCCAGCATGGCGTAGAGCCGCATGGGATCGTCGCTGCCCTCCACCGCCACGTAATCGACTTCCAGGAACGCAAAGCCGCGCTCGGAACTCTTGCGCGTGTCCTCGCTGACGATCACCGCCGGGCCGTACTGGCCCGAGATCTGCTGGATGCGCGAGGCCATCAGCGCGCAATCGCCGTTCACCGAATAGACGGTGCGGCCGTGGGCCTTGAAACCGCCGGCGATCGCCGGCCCGCTCGAGATGCCGATGCCGATCTCGACCGGCGACATCGCCACCCCGTCGATACGCCGCTCGTGCGTGATGATCTCGTTGGTCCTGGCGATCGCCTCCATCATGCCGGTGGCAGCCTCGCAGGCGTGAATGGCATGTTCGGGATCGTCAAGAGGGGCGTTCCAGAATGCGGTGAAGCCGTCGGCCGACAGCTTGTCGATCGCCCCGCCGCGCTCGAGTGCCTCGTTCATCAGCGGTTCGAGCACCAGCTTCATCAGCCGGGTAAACGCCGCCGGATCGCCGCGGAACGAGGATGCCAGCTCGGAATATTCGCGCACGCCGCAGGACATGTAGGTCACCGTGCGCGTCTCGCCCTCAAGCTTCATGCGACCCGGCAGGCGCGAAAGCTGGTCGATCACGCGCGGCGGCAGCACGTCGGCGAAGGCGTGCTTCAGGCGCGTGCGCGTGATGAGCACCTCGAAACCGCGCGCGCCGGCGCCGGCCAGCCACACGAAAAGCAAGCCAAGGCTGGGGCCCAGCGCGTCGAACAGCACGCGGTCGCCGGCGAACAGCCGCCACGAGGCGTAGCCCGTCCCCGCCATGATCACCGCCGCCAACGCCGCCGCCCAGCGGATGCCCGCGCGCGCGATCAGGCCCGCACACGCCAGCCCGAACAGCAAAAGACACAACAGCTCGGCTTGCGCGGCGGAGGCGGGCCGGCGCAGCACCTCGCCCGAAATGAGACTCTCCGCCGCCTCGGCATGCACTTCGGCCGCCGGGCGCGGCCCCAAAGGTGTGGCCACCAGCTCGTAGGGATCGCCGACATAGACGATCGCGTTCTTCAGCACGCCTGCCGGCAGCGTCTTGTCCATCGCGGCGGCGGCGGAGACATTGCGCTCGGGGCGCGGCCCCGACCAGTCGATCCAGATCGAGCCGTCGGGCGCGGTGGGCAGATCGCCGTGCGCGGTTTCCACCGACGCCACGCCGGGGCGGCCGCCGAACAGGCCGCTGTCGCCGTCGTCGCTCTTGAGGTGCAGCGCGTCGCGGTCCTCGGCCAAACGCAGCATTTCGGCATCAACGCTGGGCACTACCTTATCGCCCAGGCGGAACACCAGGGGCATGCGCCGCACCTCGCCGTCCGCGTCAGTGAGGAGATTCAAGGCGCCGACGCCCATGCTGGCGCCTTCGATCACCGCAATGGAGCCCGACGCCTGGTCGAAGGCCGTCACCGCGGCGAACGGATTGCGGTTGCCGCTCCAGGACACGGACGTCTTGAGCGCCAGCACGCGCGCCGGGCGCGCCGTGCCCAAGGTAAAGCCGGTCACCGACTTGACGGCCGCAAGCTCCGAGGCCAACGCGTCGTCGGGCGACGGCATGTGTTCGAGCGCGCTGCGCGCGGCATCGAAGGCCGGCCCCGGCGGCACCAGGCTGATAAGGCTCCTGGGAGAGGCCGGATCGGCACGGTCGAACGCGTGCAGGAACACCACCACCGCCACGCCCTGCTCCTTCAAGGTCGCGATCAAGCCGGCATCGGTGGCGTGCGGCCACGGCCAGGGACCGAGCCGCTCGATGGTCGGCGCGTCGATGTCCAGCACGCGCACCGGCATGGCCTGCACCGCGTCGTAGGTGCGCGGACGGGACGCGACATAGGAATCGAACAGAAATCCGCGCAGGCGGCTGGCCAGACCTCCAGCATCGGTGCCCAGCGCGATCAATGCGATCACCAGAGCGACCAGAGGAAGCCCCCAAACGGTAATCGGCCTGTCCCGAAACGTCATCGAATCCCAACCCGGCGTCGCCGATGGATCACTCTATCACGCGCCACACCGGTTGAGGCAATCACAGCGCCTGCTTGAGTCGCGAGGCCGCAGCCGCGACGGCGAAAATCGCCCCGGCCGCCAGAACTATCGAGGGTCCGGCCGGCGCATCGGCCCACCAGGCGGCGGCAAGCCCGAGCGGAGCCGCCAAGGCCCCTGCCAGCGCGGCCAGTACCGCCATGGCCTCCGGCGTGCGCGCGAACGGCCGCGCCGCGGCGGGCGGAATGATCAGCAGAGCCACGATCAGCAAGGCCCCCACGACCTTCAGTCCGAAGGCGACCAGAAGCGCCACCAGCACCAAGAACGCGCTTTGTGCCAGAGCGCTGTCGCGGCCCTCGGCCGCGGCGATGGTGCCGGCTGCCGCGGTGCGCAGCAGGGGCCGCCACAACAGCGCGGTGGCGATGAGCACGACGAAACTGACGCCGGCGATGGCGGCAAGGTCGCCGACGGTGAGCGCCAGCACGTCGCCGAACAGATAACCGAGCAGATCGGCGCGCACGGTTTCCATGGTCGCCAGAACGACAAAACCCAACGCCAGCCCGATATGGCCGACGATGCCCACCTGGGTGCCGGCCGGAATCTCCCGGTCGGGCGCACGCGCCATCACCAAGGCGGCGATGATCGCCAGCGCGGCGGTGCCGATGAGCACATTGATTCCGATCAGCAGCCCCAATGCGGCGCCAAGCAGTCCGATATGGGCGACCGATTCCCCCACATAGACGAGCCGCCGCCACAGGACGAAGCAGCCGATCGGGCCGCAGGCCGCAGCCAACAGGCTGGCGCCGAGTGCGGCGCGCCAAAGGAAGTCATCGATTGCCATGGACGGGCTCGCCGGACAGGCTGTGGGCGTGGTCGTGAAGGTGAGGATAGATGGCAAGCTCGCCCCGGGCCCCGAACAACTCCAGGAAGGCGGGATCGCGAGCCACCGTGCGCACGTCGCCTTCGCAGCACACGTGATGGTTCAGGCAGACGACGCGGTCGGCCTTGCCCATCACCACATGCAGATCGTGGCTGACCAGCAGGATGCCGCAGTCAAGCTCGTCGCGCAGCTCGGCGATCAGGTGATAGAGCGCCGCCTCGCCGGTCACGTCGACGCCGGCCAGCGGCTCGTCGAGCACCAGAAGACCGGGTCGGCCGGCGATGGCGCGGGCCAGAAGAACACGCGCCAACTCTCCGCCCGACAAGGCGCTGAGCTGCCGGTCGCCCACCCGCGCCACGCCCGCGCGCTTGAGCGCGGTTTCGCCCGCGTCGGCCTCGACGAACAGGCGCAGGAAGCGCCTGGCCGTGATGGGCAGGCTGAGATCGGGCGCGAAGCTCTGCGGCACGTAGCCGATCTTCAATCCGGGCGCACGCTCGATCGCGCCGCGCGAACGCACGAGCCCCAACAGCGCCTTCAGCAGCGTCGTCTTGCCGGAACCGTTGGGTCCGATCAGGGTGACGATCTCACGCCGGTGCACGGCGACGGAAACATCGTTGAGGATCGCGATCCCGCCTGCGCGGACGGATAGGTGCTGCGCGCGGATCAGGGGTTCGTTCATCGACTGCCTTATAGCACCGCAAGGGGAGAGCGCTAGTTCTGCCTTCGGGCGAACGCGGCCACGCCCACAAGCAGCAGCGAAAGCGCGCAGCAGATCCAAGCGAACGCGTCTCCCACGCGCGCATAAAGCGTGGCGCCGGGCCCGCGGGGCAGTTCGCCGCCGAGCAAAGCCATGCCGCTTTCACGCGTGGCCTTGCGGGCGAGAACGCGGCCATAGGCGTCGGACAGCGTCAGAAGCCCGTCGTTGGCGGCGCGGGCCACGGCAAATCCGTTTTCGACCCCGCGCATGATGGCGATGCGGCCATGTCCCCATGCGTCCTTGCCGAAATCCCACGCCGGCACGGCGAAGAGGTTGGGTTCCAGCGTCGCGTCGGCGCGGATCATGCCGGGGAAATCCATGTCCTTGCAGATCGCCACCGCGGTGCGGTCGGCCAGCATGAACGATTCCCGGCCGGGGACGAACATGGCCTCCAGCCCCGGCACCATGCGGCGCTTGTCATAGCTTTGGGGCGGCGCCCCGCCGGGGAAGAACACCAGCGCGTCGTTGCGGCGCACTTTGCCGTCGTCGTCGAAGCCGATGACGATCATGGCGTGCCCGATATGCGCGGCCGTCTCGAGCTCGGCCATCACGGCGCCGCGCCAGGCGGGTTTCAGCCGCGCCACCTTCTCGGGGAACACGATCAGCCGGGCACCATGCATCGCCAGCGTGCGCGCCGCGTCGGCATAGGCCTTGGCAATGTCGAGCTGGCCGGATTCATCGCCCTTTATGTACTTACCGATCAGCGCGTCGTCGGCGCCGAGGCCCACCTGGACGAGCGGCGCCGCGGGCGCCGTCTCCATCCGCCAGGCGCCGTAGCCGGCATTGAGCGCAAACACGGCGATGGCGATGGCGGCAAATTTCGTCTGCCGCGTGACTGCGAACATCGCCGCGGCGGCGGCGAAGAAGCCGATCACGAAGGTGACGGCCCAAAGCCCGGCGAGGGACGCCCCCTGAATGAAGAACGGCATGCCCATCTGGCTGTAGGCGGGCGACAAGGCGGCGCCGTTGCTGCCGAGCGACAGAAGATAGTCGAAGCCGGACCACAGGCTCGCGAACGCGATCACGCCCAAAATGGGTGCCACGCGGCGGGCGACGAAACCGGCGCCGAGAACGCTGAGCGCGAATGCGAACGCGGGAACCGCGATGGCGACAATCAGGATGGCAAACGGCAGCGATCCGAAATAGGCGGTCAGCATGTTGCAGCCGCCGATCGTCCCGGCTGCGAGCGCGGCCAGGAACACCTTCCAGGCGCGCACGGGACCGAACGCCAGCCACAACACCGGGATCGGCGCCAGCCAAGCCAGCGCCCACACCTCGCCCAGTCCGACGGAGAAATAGAGACCCACGCCGCTCAACAGCGCACACACGACGACGATGGCGTTCATCTTGCTTCCAAGTCCTGCAGGAAAAGGCGACAATTGTCCCATGCGCAGTATGACAGAACGCATGGCGGTCTTTCCACCACGCGGGTCCGGACTGGGATTGGGCAGCTGGGCACGCGAAATGGCCGCGGCGGCGATCGACTTTATCGTATCGCCGCCGGCAGGCACGGCAAACCTGCCGCGCGGTGATGGCAGCGCCGTGCTGCTGATTCCGGGGTTCCTGGCAGGCGATTGGGCGCTGATCCGGCTTGAGCGGTTCCTCGGCAATCTGGGTTACCGGACCGCGACCGCGCGCATCCTGTTCAATCCCGGCCCCACCCCGTCGATCGTGGCGCGCCTGGACCGCACACTCGCCTTGCTTGCCAAGGACGGGCCCATCAGTCTTGTCGGCGTCAGCCTCGGCGGCACGCTGGCGCGCGATCTGGCGCGGCGGCAACCGGACAAGGTCCGTTGCGTCGTCACGCTGTGCAGCCCCGTGCATTTCCCGGTGAGCACGCCACTCGAACCGTTCGCGCGCGCCTTGGCGCCATGGCACGACGCGGCCTGGGTGGCGCGCCGGAGCGACATCGCCCTGCCGCTTGGCGTTCCGGTCACCGCCATCCACTCGATCGACGACGGCGTGGTGGATTGGCGCCAGTGCGTGCTGGAAGAATCACCGCGCGCCCGCAACGTCGGCGTGCGCGGCAACCACATGATGATCGCTTCGAATCCCGAGGCGCAGAAGATCGTGGCGCTCGCCCTGGCGGGGCGCTGAAAGGGACTTATTTCTTGAGGCGCATCGCCACCTGGGCGAGCAGGAGCCTTGCGCCGGTGCGTCCCAGCGCGCGATCGGTCACAAGCTGCAGGCGGTCGGCGATTTCGGCCACGTCGGGCTGGCGCCAATAGCGCACGTTCGTCGCCGTGAACGACATCAGGCTGCGGACATAGGCATCGCGCAGCATGGGCATGTTGTCGACCGCCTTTTGGCGCAAATCCGAATTCGGGATGTCGAGACCGATGCCGATCATCAACAGACCGAGCGGCCGGTCGCCGTCCATGATCGTGGTGTAGATCGGGTCGATCATGACGTAGCTCACCGATTGGGTGATCTTGTGGACCGGCGGCTTCCTTGCTTCCGGCTTGGCGCCAGGCTCGGCCGCCAGCGCTGGAACCAGCAGGCCAAGCATGAGAACAATGGCGGGGACGAGCGTTGTACGCATGCGCGCTGACCACTACCTCCGCTATGGTAAAGCGTTGGTGAATGAAAGGTGACGGATGACGCGAAAGTTCAGATTCGGAGCGGGAATTGCGGCAGCAGGGCTGATTTTCGGCGCGCCGGCCGCGGCCCAGGATGCTCCCGGCCAGTGGTTCTCGTTTGCCCCCGACAAGCTGGCGGCGCCCTATGCGACGCCGGGCGTCGACAACCACTCGGAGCTGGTTCCGCGTCCGCCGGGCGTGCTGCCGCAAGTTCCCAAGGGCTTCGCCATCGAGGCTTACGTAACGGGACTTTCCAATCCGCGCTTCATGGCGCTGGCGCCCGACGGGGACGTCTTCGTCACCGAGTCGAACGCCAACCGGATCACGCGCATCCGCGATGGCAAGGCCTCCACCTTCGCCACCGGATTTCACTACCCGAGCGGGATCGCCTTTCACGACGGCGCACTCTATGTCGGCGATCTCAATGCGGTGTGGCGCATCGCCTACAAGGACGGCGCCGCCACGGCGGGCAGACGCAGGCGCGTCACGCGCGACGGGTTTGGCGGCACGGCCGGCCATAAGACGCGCGACATCGCCTTCGGTCCCGACGGCACGCTGTATCTGGCCATCGGCAGCGCCGACAACGTCGGCGAAGATGCCGCCCCGCGCGCCACGGTGCAGGTGGTGGACGCCGACGGCCACCTTTCGCGCTTTGCTGCCGGCACGCGCAATCCCGTGGGCATCGCGGTCGAGCCGGGCGCGGGCACGCTGTTCGTCACGGTGAACGAACGCGACGGGCTGGGCGACGACCTGCCGCCCGATTACTTCACCAGCGTCGGGCGCGGCGACTTCTTCGGCTGGCCCTATGCCTATATCGGCAAGCACCCCGACCCCGAATTCGGTCCCAAGCGGCCGGATATGGTGGCGAAAACCCGCGCGCCCGACGTTCTGTTTCATGCCCATTCAGCCCCGCTCGGCTTTGCCTTCTACGACGGCGCGCAGTTCCCCGCCGAATACAGGGGCGACGCCTTCGTGGCGCTGCACGGCTCGTGGGATGCGGCCAGGCCCGAAGGCTACAAAGTGGTGCGCATCAAATTTGCCAACGGCAAAGCCGAGAATGGTTACGAGAACTTCGTCACCGGCTTCTGGGCCTCCGGCACCACGCCGCCCAAGGTATGGGGCAGGCCGTGCGGGATACTGGTCGACAAGGACGGCAGCCTTCTGATCGCCGACGATGCCGGCAACACCATCTGGCGCGTGCGCTACACCGGCCAATGACCCTCAAAACCGGATGTCGGTTTGGACCGTGCCTTCGGCCGAGAACGAGGCGAGGAATCCGTCCGCGGTCCAGGTGAGCGAAGGCGGTCCGAACGAGGTGACCTGCGCCGCAAAGCTGAGATCGCGTCCCTGCGGCTTGGCGAGCGCGGCGGTGATCTGCTGCTCGAGCTTGGCGATGTCCTTGCCGACGCGGAAAACGAGGTGCTGCTCGAGATCGTGGCCCAGCGAAGGGCCGGCCAGCGGGCGCACGGTGCCGCTGAGGATATCTTCGGTTGCGATGTCGTAATGCACATCGGCGATGCGGACGGTGGCGGAGGCCGCGTCGAACACCGGAACCCCGCGCAGATAGCCGGTGCCGCAAGCGGAAAACCAGTGGAAGACGTCCCAGTCCTGGTCGGCGCAGAAGCGCGCCGCCAGGATGACGTCCCGGCCCGAAGGCAGGATCGCCAGTTTCTCAAAGCGCACCTTCATGCCGGCCAGGCGCGGCGGCTTCTTCGCCAGCGAATCCAGGGTCAGCGCTGCAGCGCGGTCATAAGGCAGCAAGACCGGTACGACGAACGCAAAGCGGTCGTCGTGGCCGGCGAGCGGGGCGGGCGGCGGCAGCGGCGCAGGCGCGACCTGGGGCGGCGCATCCGCAACGACGACGCGGGGGCGCGCGTCCACACCCAATGAGATGACAAAATCGCCGCGCTCGGTGGCCAACCGTCCGACCTTGAGGCGTTGCGGCGCCAGCACAAGCCACGCCACCGGTTTCTTGCCGACCTTGATCGGCGTGAACGCCTTGGCCCACAGAAGGGCGATCTTGTCCTGTTCGCGCAGGCTTCTGCCGATCTCTTTGTCCAGCATGCGGAACAGCGGCTTGGACAGAAGCTCGTCGTTGTCGTTCCAGACATCGCGGATGTTGGTGACCACCGGTCCGATGCGCAGATGACTGTCTTCCAGCTGCACGGTTCCGTGGGTGTCGGGGCGGATGCGCCAGTCCGGGCCTAGACTTGCCGTGGTGCGGCTCAAGGCCAGCCCGCGCGCGTTCGCCTTGGCGTGCACGAACGAGAACGAGCCGGGCAAGGCAAGTTCGGCGCGCACGGAAAACGGCAGGGCGATTTCGAGGCCGTCGTCATGGGCGCGCACCTCGACGGAATCGGTGCGGACGGCTTCGAGGTTGAGGCGGCAACGGCCAAAGCCACACTTCACCGGCTGACCCTGGATGCGCGCGAGATGATCGGCGGTGGCCGCGTTAATCCGCTGCGCCAATTCGGCGGCGGGCAAGCGGATGGTCGCGGTCAGCATCGACAGCGGCGGTTCTGGGGCCTGTGGCGGCGCCGTGCGCGCGGGTTCCGGCGCCTTGAAGCCGCATCCGGCCAGCAGCAGCAAGACGCCGACCAGTGCTGCTCGACCCAGAAGCGATCCCGACATGGCGGCACACTCGGCAAGGCGGACGGCCATCCTATCCGGCGGGGAAGTCGCGGACCAAGCCGCCAGCCCGTTACGGATGCTCCATCTTCCGCCGCGCCAGGCCGCGGCAAGCCCGGCCCGGCCCGCGCGCTCGCAAGCGCTTGACAGGGCTTTGGCCCCCTCCCTACATACCCGCCCCACCGCCTTCGGGCGGAACCCCGGCTTGGGGCTGTAGCTCAGTTGGGAGAGCGCCTCGTTCGCAATGAGGAGGCCAGCGGTTCGATTCCGCTCAGCTCCACCAGGCACTTAACCCAGCCTGGATAGTACCCGTGTCTCGGCATTGTCTCAACGACGATGGACCGGGCGAAATCAGCTTGGCTCACCAATCCGAAGCGGCGGCTGCCCGGCGCGCTGCCATGGGCCGGTAAGGAGCCCGTCCCAGGACGAGAGGAGCGCCCCCGCGGCCTTGAATAGGAACACTGCCTCGCCTTCCTGGACGCACTCCAGCATGGCTGCCACGCGCTGCTCGCTCGTAGTGACGGCGAGAACGAGGAGGTTGGGTATGCCGAGGTGCGCCTTATGGATGCGATTCCTGACAATTTCCGAATAGGCATCCAGCTTGCCCCCGAACGAGGTGCCTGCGACATTCCGGCGCGACACCGGCATGGTGCCCCGATCCGCTTCCAACGCGAAAAAGCGGTACGTACGCCGATCTTTCGCTCGATATTCGAGTCCGAAGATCGCGTCCGGTACCACAGCGCCCCTGCCAGACGGCATCAGGAACGGCCTTTCGGCCTGCCGGGTGCTCTCCGGCGCCTTGGCCAATATCTCGGGCCAAGAGATGAAGCGAATGTCGCTTCTTCCCCTGGCTGCCAACTCGATTGATGCCAGCACGGCGCAGATCATGTGCGCATGCTCGAATTGCCGGTGCACCCCATCACCGAGCCAGGTGATCGCGTCCGGGAGACCACCTTCCGTGCGGAGCAGGGCGTCGTGACCGCCCTTTCCCAATTCGTGAACGACCGGCGAGAATCGAGCATCTGCGCAGCGCCATTGCTCCGCCGGCCGGTCGAGATAGCCCTCGTGGAAGAGGTCGCCAAGGCGTTCTTTGAAGCGCTTCTCGGATTCGCCGCCGACGAAGGCGTGTAGGTAGGTGGAGCGAAGAAAGCGATACCGGCACAGCGTCTTGAATATCTCCAAATCCCGCGCTGTGAGCGCGAGAGGCTTGCCGGTGCGGGTACGGTGCATGCGGGAACGGCGTGTGCTCATGCGATCGATGTAGCACGCGACGTGCGCTTGTCAGACGTACCCACATATCCAACGTTGGTGAGCTATGGGGCAGCGCATGCCACCATGTTCTCGTGCGACAAATCTGCGCATAATAGAAGATGTGATCGGGATGAATTCCGTGGCGGCGGCGATGGCGAACAGAAACCTTACGGCTGAAGAGTTAAAACGCGCAAACGAGCTGCTTGCCGATATCCGGCGGCGGCTGGATGAGCTTTCAAACGGCGATGCCCTGCTGAAGTTCGCTTACAGGCGCAAGATCGCGAAGGAGCTGGGCTATGATGAGCGCGGCAAGCCGGGCGCGCGCCGTGAACTCAAGTTGCTGAAGTGGGCCAAGCAGAATCGGCGCTGCGCACATTGTGGTGAGGAGATGGAGGTCAAGTACTCCGAACTCGACCGCAAGAACGCTGCGGACGGTTACACGGAAGAGAACACCGAGTTGGTCCACGCTAAGTGCCACCACGAACGACAAGCTGCAAAGGGTTACACATAGCAGCTTGCAGTGGGCGCGATCCGCGCACGTCACATTATGGGAATGGGTCACTAATGGTCATAAGTCTCAAAACGGAACCACTTGAGATTCGCGATGAAGAGTTGGGGCGAATTCTCTGCAAGCCTTGGACTGTGGGTACCTACCGCGAAGTGCTTGGATTGTTGAAGGATAACCAATCGCCCGACGAATTTGTATCAGCCTTCTTTGAATGTGTTGGGCGCGCCGTGCCGGACGACGTGCCAGCGACAAGAGAGTCGTTTGACGCCGGAACGCCCATTACAGCGAACCAGTTATCAGCACTTTCCGACGAAGCGCGTGACAGGTTGGCGGCAGCATATCTTGCCGCGGAGCCGATGGTGTCTGAATCTTCCGGTTCACAGGGACCCGATAAGACTGGAGCGAAGCCTGAAAATACTCTTAAGCCGCGTCCGACCGAATTACTCACGAGCAGAGCACGCAATGAGCACACCCTAAGCTCCAAGGAAATAAGGAAGGTTCTGGGTTCTGTTTCACTTGGGCGTGGATTGTCGGATACCTTTTTGAAGCTGAATCTGGCGTCCGACGCAATCCGACGTCAACTCCAGCCTTTGTCGGCGATGCCGATGGATGCGCTCAGCAATGCTATGAAGAACGCAGAAATTTTGAACAGGGTCATTCCGTCACTTTCACCCCGGATGGCTGAAATCATCCCGAGCACGATGATCAACAACGAAATTCCTCGTCTCGAAATTCCTCCTAATCCCGTGTATCAAACAAATAAGTCGCTGGCGCAGGTTCAAGAAGAACTGTCGCAGCTTGTCGATGTTGCACAATTACAGGCAGCACTTATTCAGAGTCTCTCAGACACCGCACGGGACACGCTGCAACAGGCGATCCAATCTACGGGAGAGGCGCGGGCGGCAACGCGCATCGCAAGATTCAGTATTTGGGTCGCAATCATTGCCGTTGTGGCATCGTCTGTAATCGGTGTGTACGCGATAATGGATGGGCGGCACACATTTAGGACGATAGAAACAGCCGAAACGAAATTCGCAACAAATCAAGCCAGCGTCGAACGGGGTTTGCGCAATCTAATTGATGAAACTCGATCGGAGCGCGTGAGCGAGAATAAGTTGATCGATCATATCGACAAACTTGTGTCGTCACATCTCGAAGCTAGCGGGAAGGGAGAAGGATCGCATCATCGCTGAGTCGCATTTAACACTGCCGCAATTTGTTGTTGACGATCATTCTCACGACACAGCCTGCTGCAGATGCCGCATTTCCTAGCCACAACCACCGATTTTAGACTCCCCTCGACTCGCAAGTGCATGCGGTCTGGGGGCCAGCGCAATGCAATTGAAGATTCAACGCTCGCAGCGCGCGAGCATCACCAACGTCATCATCTTCTGCCTCGATATTCGGGCGGATTATTCCGCCGAAGAGCAGCGCAACATCCAGAAATACCGGCTCGGCTCGCAGGGCATATACAACAGCCGCGCGGCGCAAAAGCACTTCGCGGCTGCCGAAGGCCATCTTGATCAGACGCAGACCGGAACCACCGGCCAGCGCATGGGGGGCTTGGTCAAGGGTGCGTTTTCGATGGCGCTCGCCCACATGCAGCTCAACGTGACGGTCGGGAGCCTCGGACGCGGCCATCATATCGAGTGCAAGGACCTTGAAGAGCTGCTTGAAGCCGAGGACACGCTGCGCACGGCATGCAAGAATCTGACGCGCTTCCTTGAGGTGGCGAACACCTTCGACGGATCGGAGCTTGTCGTCTCATATGACAACGGCGAGGAGAAGGTGCATATCGCGCAGAACATGCCGCCGCTGCTCTCGGGGCCGGAGGTTACGTCGTCGTCATACGACGTGGGCAGTTCGGCTGCGCCGTCCGACTCGCCTGGGTACGATCTCGGCGTCAAGCTCCGCGAGTTGTGGGGTGACCCGGCCAAGCGCAAGCTCATCATTTATTCCGGGATCGCGGTTCTTGTCATGCTCCTTCTCCTTCGCGCCTGTGCCTGATGGACATCACCCCTTCCGCGTTCACGCCCTTCTTCCGGCGCTTCACGGACGAGAAGGCGCGCGATCTCGACGATACCCGGCGCCTGTATGACCGGGTCCGGTCGCTGCATCTGGCGTCGCCATACGCGGCGGACGACGCGGAAACCAACTTCGGCGGGAACGTGTACGCCACGGTGTGTGACCGGCTCTCGGAACCGTTGCAGCCGGGTTTCATCCGCCTGATTGCTGCGCTTGTTGCGAGCGAGAAGGTCATCTTCCAGTTGCCGTCGCTCGATTTCAACGTGGTGCACCTGTCGCTCAACGAGCTCGTCGATCTCAGGCACTTCCTGCGGGCCAAGGAACATTTCCTGGCGCATCAGGACCGGGTCATCGATCTGCTGGGGAACGGTATCTCGAATATCGTCGGCACGCTCGCCAACTTGCTGCCGGAAACCTCCGACCCGTCTCCCTTCACAATTCCGCTCGCGTACCTCCTGTCGGAGCCGAAGGCCTTTCTCGACAGCCTGTTTGGCGAGCTGTGGCAGCAGCGGTACGTGGACAACGGGCTCTTTGTGGATGTGTCGCGCCGCATGTATTTCAACATCTGCGAAGAATCCGGCATCGCCGATCCGCAGGAACCGAAGAAGCCGTTCAAGCATCCGTCGAAGAACGACAAGCCGCTCAACGAAATCGTCGATGCATATCTCGGCGGCACGCCGTTCCGTGAGCTCTTCCTGGCGCCGGTACCGCTCAAGTTCACGGATGAGGACCGCTTCAGTCACATGCATGTGCTCGGCGGATCGGGCGCCGGCAAGACGACGCTGCTGCAAAACTTGATCCTGCACGACCTCAAAACGGACGACCCGCCGTCGCTTGTTATCGTGGACAGCCAGGGCGACCTCATCAACAAACTCTCGCACCTCGACGTCTTTAGCCCGGACGGCGGCGAACTCCATAACAAACTGATCATCATCTCGCCAAAAGACATCAAGACACCGCCTGCGATCAACATCTTCGACGTAAACCGGGAGCGCCTGGACCAATACGACGAGGCGACGAAGGAGCAGGTCGTCGCGGGCGTCATCCAGACCTTCGACTACGTCTTCTCGGGTCTCATCGGTGCGGACCTGACCGCCAAGCAGGGCGTTTTCTTCCGTTTTGTCGCACGCCTAATGCTCTCGCTACCGGAAACGCTGGGCCGAACGGCGACGATCCTCGACATGATCGCTCTCATGGACGATCCCGAGCCGTACCGTGCCGCGATCGAAGCTCTGCCGCCCATCCAACGAAACTTCTTCGAACGGGACTTCGCCAGCAAGACGTTTGCCCAGACCAAAGAGCAAATCCGGTACCGTCTGAACGCCATCCTGGAGAACCCGACCCTGGCCCGGCTGTTCACGGCATCGCGAACCAAAGTGGACCTGTTCGAACGGCTGAACGAAGGCAGCTTCATCCTGGTGGACACCGCCAAGGACTTCCTCAAAGGCTCGTCGGCACATTTCGGCCGGATCATCATCTCTCAGGTGCTCCAGGCTGTTCTGGAGCGGGCCGTGATCCCGGAATGGGAACGCAAGCCGACTTTCCTCATTGTGGACGAGGCCGCCTCCTACTTCGACAGCAACATCGACGACTTCCTGACAGAGGCTCGCAAGTACAGATGCGGCTGCGTCTTCGCCCATCAATTCCTGGATCAGGCGACCTCGTCGCTACGCGCCTCGCTTGCGGCGAACACCTCTATCAAATTCGCGGGCGGCGTCTCGAACACCGATGCTCGCGCGATGGCGTCCGACATGCGCACGACGGCGGATTTCATCCTGTCGCAGTCGCGGCTGACCTTCGCGGCGCATATCCGGAACGTGACGCCGAATGCTGTGTCCATCCCGGTGCCGGTCGGCACGCTGGAAGCCGAACCGCGCATGGATTCGGCGGCGTATCGACGCTTGCGGGAGCTGAATGCGGAGAAGGTATCGATCCCGGTTGCCGCGCGAGAGGCGGGCTTCCCGCCGCGCCCAGCACCAAACGCATCGCCGGCCGCAGACACGCCTGCTACAGCAGAGAAGCCCCGACCATCACCTCCATCGAAGGGTGACCCGAGTGCCCCCTCGGAGGATTGGTAACGGGAGGAAGGCCTCGGCGATTAGCCGGGGCCTTCCTCCCGACTTCGACGCGGGTTTCACACAGCATGGAATCCAACAATAGTCTGGCGCGAACGCGCCGAACGACAACGCGCAAGCTCTTGATGAGACTGTAAGACTTTTCCTATTTGGCAGGCTTGGCTTGGGGATAGTGAATCCCCACCCGTATCCCCCTCCTTTTCCTCGGACGTATCCCTATTGCGCCGTGGTAATTTGATGAGGAAGACGGCAGTCAGGCATGGACAAATACGCTACATTCGCTGACCTCGCCGCTCATGAGCGGGCCGGAGTGGATTACCGGGTAGCCGCTCTCGCGCGTGGCGCGCGTGCGCTGATCGCCGCTCCTCACGGCGGGTCGATTGAGCCGGGCACGTCCGAAATCGCCATCGCGATCGCCGGGACGAATCTCTCGCTGTATTTGTTCGAAGGGCTCCAAGGTCGCCGGCAAGGCGAGCTGCATATCACTTCTAGTCGCTTCGACGAGCCGAATTTCCGCGACCTCGCCGCAACGGCTGACGTCGTGGTGGCTATCCATGGCAGACGGGACCGCCTCGACCCGGAGACGGTCTGGGCTGGCGCACTCGAAGATTAATTGCGTACGGCCGTTTGTGCCCAGCTCGTGCGTGCCGGATACCGTGCAGAAGTACACACAGACGACATGGCCGGCACAGACCCGAACAACCTATGCAATCGGGGGCGAATCGGTCGCGGAGTCCAGCTTGAGCTACCCAAATCGCTGCGGGGCAGGCTCCGAGTTAGGGCGGACGATCTTGCGAAATTTGCCGCCGCAGTCCGGTTTGCAATGGCCGATTAAAAAGTGGGGACCGGTAGCGAGCCGGTCCCCAACGAAGCCCTTAGAAGGAAGGGTCTGGTGGACGAAGCGCGTCACGTTTGGCGATGCGTTCGTTGAGCCACTCCTCTACCTCCTTCAGCAGCCACGCCACCCGATTCTGGCCAAGTCGCACCCGCTTGGGGAACTTCCCGGCCGCCTCAAGCCGCGCAATGTGCTGCGGACTGTAGGGAATGCCACAGACTGTTCTCAGCTCCTTCTTCGATACGAGCTGCTTCGGAAACATCGAACATCTCCCTTGGAAGGGAGCGTCGACGCTCCGTTGCGGTTAGCCCGCACCGGTGGGCGCGCAGAATGTACGGACTGTCGGCGCTGCCGTCGAGCCGCGTACGGGCGGCCCCAATCCTTCGTGAGAATCCGTTGCAACTTTGCTCCACAGCCGTGTTCCAACAGCGATCGTTCGCCTTCTGCTATGATCGCGGACACGTTTCGAGGCGGGGAGCTTCGCGTGTCAGCGCGTCAATTCCTGGGGCAAGTCTTCGACAATGCCAGGCAGGAATACAGATCCTGGCTTGCGGCGTGGTCCTGGACGCTCGGGTGCTTCCTGCTTGCGGCCACGATCACGAATTTTCTACACGGCACGATCCACCTGCAGCTACTTCCCGTATTTGCCGACAGCTTCGACGGCGTGCGGTCGTTTTTCCACCTGCTGCTCGATCTCGGCCTCTACCGGTCGGGACTCTGGCTCATCGAACGCGCGTGGTACGGCACAGAACTGGCCCTGTCTCAGATTTTCGCCGTCGTTCCTCATACTCCGAAGCTTATAATCCCGCTTTGGGCGAAGGACGCCGCTATCATATCGACCATACTGCTCCGCGCGCAGACGCGGGCGATGTCCCTGTCAACACCCTTGTCAACTCACGCGATGACCAAGGCCGAACAGGTGGAGTGGCAAACCGCGATCCACTCCGCCCCGCTTCCATACCGCGTCGCGATACGAGGGCTGTGGCTCCTGGTGCTTGCCCCGTATTCGTTTGTCGTTGCCCTCACGTATCCGATCCGAAAATTGTTCGGCGCGCGGGTTGCTGGGGTGCTTGAACTCCTCTTGGGTGGCGCGCTGATGCTTGGCTTTGCATACCTCGCCTTCTGGATGCTGGTTTCAATCGTCGCTTCGTTTGCGGCAAGCGTCGCGTTCATCGTCTGGAACGGGTACGCGCTACAAACAGCATAGCTTGGTAGAACACGCCGGTGTGGCGCCGGAGACGTTCCACCTCACTTGCCACTAGCTCCAAGAGTCCGCTCCTAAATCGGCACCCGATTCGGATTACGGGCGGAAACGAAGGTTTGCACTTCTCAGGAAGACGGGATGACTCGAAACGTCCCAGGAATGGGAGTACGTTCAACAACTCATCTAAGATGGAATAGCAATGCCTAAGGACACGACGATAGAGCAGTTTCGTGATCTGCATCTTGTCGGCGACGCAGCGAACCTAGACAAGCTGCGCAAGGCTCTTATCGCACACGCCACCTCGCCATGGTGTCACGCGGTCGAGCGCGAACGCGAAGCTGCGTCGATCGCGGGTGATGGTGACGTTATCCTGTTTGAGCATGATGGTGCAGACGGACTTTCCGCTGCGGGTCTGACTTTGTGGTCGCGTCCGGGTAGCTACGAGGTCACCAACATCATTCCTCTTGAGGCGGATAGGCTTACGCATACGGAGTACAACGCACTGCTGCAGGATTTTCTCACGCGCATCGCGGGACCAGCTGCCGCGGAGTGCGGTTTCCGTGTTACGACCACCGCGGCACAACAGTCCCTCGACGATTGGCTGCCGAAGCACCTCGCTGACGACTTGAGGCGCTTCTCGCTCGCCGCCAACAAGTCAACAGGGTCCGCACATCCATACGATCGTCAACGATGGTTCACGTTTCTCATTGACATGCACAAGGCGAACACGAAATTGGGAACCGACCGGCTCATGCGCTGGTTAATCGAGGTCGAGGGGTGGCCTGAGGACAAGGCAATAGAACTTGTCGTCGAGTACGAATTCGCTTTCGCATTGCTCGAACAATATGATGAGTACCTTGGCCGATGACCGGAACCGCAGGGGAAGAGGTCGGTCGGATCGCAGCGCTCGGCTTACCAGTTCTCTTCCCTGATACCTGCTTCTTGCTCGACGACCCCACCCGACCGACAGTCAGGCCCGAATACCGAGAAGCGGCCGTTGCACTCGTGGATGCGATGGCCTCTCGCGCCGTCGTCGGCTTCATTGCGCCTCAGGTCGTGACGGAACTGAACGGCAATCGGAGCAAGGCAGAATCGGAGGCCGCAGAGGCGCTCCGCAAGCTGGCCGAAGAATTGCGACGGATGGACGAGGTGCTCAGCGTCTATGGGGGAGCAGGAAGGAGTGACATCGGTCATCTGTTTGATCACGGCCCATGCGCGAAGAAACTCCTGGATCGGTGGCTTCCCTCATTCTCCTCCGCACCGGAGCCAGTTGATATCGGTACACGCGCCTTCGCGCGGATAGCGCTAACCAGAACTCCTGCCCGGAAAGGCAGCGCATCAGCCCAGGACTGTGTTGTGACAGAGACTTATCTGGACCTTGCGACGAAATTGCGTGGCCACGGCTTGACGGCTTCTATCGTATTCGCATCTTCAAACACGAGGGACTACTGCGAGACAACGGGCTCCAACTTGAAGGCCGATCTGGCGCGGGAATTCGCGGCGTGTAGAATGGAATTTGCACCCAATTTCGGGGCCGCTCGCTTCCTGCTCGGCGTATAGGTGTCAGGCGCATGAGTGACGCGCATGCCGTTGGCAATCTTTCACTCAATTCGTATCCACGATATTATGCCGTCAACATTACATCGAATCCGTGAACCCCGAATCAAGAGAGCGTCAATCGATGCCTTGGCAGCAAATGAACGTTGCCGATCTTTCCGCGATCAACACACTGTCGGATCAGATTCATTTGAACTACCCGGAAGACCCAGAAGTTTTTGAGGAGCGCTTCCGGCTGTATCCAGCTGGGTGCTTCATGTGTCGGCGTCAGGGCGAGTACGTTGGGTACGCAATCACGCACCCGTGGATGCGCGAATCAGCCCCGGCGCTCAATTCTTTTTTGGGGAAGCTACCGGATCACCCGGACACCTATTATCTGCACGATATCGCGCTCCGTCCCGACATACAGCGCACGGGGTTGGGACAGGAGGTCGCCGCGCTCATTAAGAAGCATGCGCAGCAGCGCGGGTTTCCAGTGCTCAGCCTCGTGGCCGTGAACAACTCAACCGAGTTCTGGCGACGGCAGGGATTTGAGGTACGGGACGTTCCGGCGCTCCGCGAGAAGCTCCGCAGCTACGACGACGCAGCCGTGTACATGGAGTGTCCGCTTTGAGCGTCCGGCTGGACGATCTCCAGCAACACTGGAAGCGCCTGGTTCCCGGAGCCGCGCTCGCGGCAACGGCAACTGGTGTCGTGTTCGGCGTCTTCTCCGATTGGTCTGTCGCGTTCAAGGCATACGTCGCGGCCGCATCAATCCTCGCGTGCGCAGTTGGAAGCTATCTGTGGTTTTGGCGGATCGGCGATGAAGTCGATTACGTGCTCAGCCCCGACGATATCAACTCCGGCTACCTCGAAACGCATCCGGAGGAGCAGTTAGCGTGGATTGGTAACCACAAGGTGGCCAGCTTCTTTGGCCGCAAGCGGATCATTACTTTCGAAGAATATAGAAAGTGGCGGCAGAAGAACCCGATGGTCTTCTCGTGCTTCCTCGCGCCAGGACGTAGGCTCCTCGGCCTTTTTGACGTATTTCCGCTGACAGACGCCGCCGGAACCGCTCTCCGAAAGGGTGACATCGGTGAACAGGACTTGACGCTCGACGATATTCTCCCTGACTCAATGCGGAAAGGTGCCAACTACATTTACGTGGCCACAATTTATTCAAGCTACCGCAGTCAGCACTTGCGAGCGCGGTTGGAGCAGGTCGCAGCGGAACTGATTTTGAAAACCTATCCACCGCGGAAGGGTCGCTATTACCTCGCCATCCCGTACACCAGAGAGGGCGAGAACCTCGTCAAACGCAACCAATTCGTCCTGGAGACAAACCGACACATCAATGCTGCGCGAAATGACATCTATGTTCTGGACGCCGCGGGCGCAGCGAAGGCAGGCGAACGGGTGCTGCATAAGCCTATACGCCTGCGAAAAGCCGTGAGGACCCCCGCAACATCTCGAAGAGGGCGCAGAAAGACAAGGCAAGCTCAGAAGAAACCGGCACAGCAGATTCACACGAGCGGCGAGCCTGTCGTGGACTATAGTCGTCCTGCGTGAACAGCATGAGCCGTCATTTGCTGTTAGCCCGCACCGGTGGACGCGCCCATAATGGGCAAGCCAACGCTATCAGCCGAGAAGCACGGAATTACTTCAATCGCTTGACCGCGTCCCAAGCCATTCTGGCTTTCAGGACCGACGAGCTCATTTCGTTGTCCTCAAATTTCGCCTCAAACAGCTTAAGTATCTCGATCATACGATCCGCGTTGTTTGCGATGAACCGACCCAAATTGTCCTGCATATCATCGATGTGTCGAAGATCGGCCATAAGAAACCGGCACATGTACACTATTCCGAGAAATCCGCGAGCGGCGTCACGCTCTTGCTCGTCATTCGCTTGAGCGACGACGCCCTCCAGGTGACGGCAGAGCAGCTGGATTTCATCAAGCTCGTGGAACAACTGTTCTCGCAGCGGGCGTGAATTTCTTGCTGCCTTTTCAGACAATGCACTCGACAAACCCTCAGCGAACCGCCGCAAGCCTTCGCCCATCAAGTGGTGGTATCCACATATCGACATGGTATTATCTCGTTAGCTGGAAAGCGCCATTATACTACAGATCACCCCTTTGGCCACGTCGAAGAATGTCGTGCGCCCGGTCAACTCCTGCCTGAAGATACCGCACCGCAAAAAGGACGATCAGAATGGTTGCATAGAGTCCAACCGTCGCGATCTGGACATCGTCCAACCGCAGACATTCCGCGTGCTTCGCCGGCGTTCGGGCGAGTGCCGGCATAAATATCGCAGCGAGAACTATCGCGGTTGGAACGAGGGCCTTCATAGCCCTGTAACGGCGATCCATGCGCGCGTAAATCTCACCTGCCTGCCAAACCGCGCAGGCCCGCCGGAGTTTGTACCAATTGTCAGTCCACAGTCCGTCCGCGCCTGTCGGCGCCCCAATTTCTTCCCAGTTTCTTCGCATCGTCTCAATACGCTCAGAGAACGCGTCCGCGAACCGAGCCCAATTTATCGTCCACAGCACCACGGCAATTACCGGTCCAGCAAATGACCGCGGTGACAGAAACAGATCAATGATTTGATTTGGACAGCCTCCGACTACCATAGCTAACGCCCCCCGCGTATGTTCAGTTGATTACTAAGCTGGCTAGACCACCTTATTCTCGCGGCAGATCAACAATCCGAGCAAATACAAAAGGACCCCCACAGTCAGACACAACGGAATGCCGCTCCAGAACCAAATTTCGCTGCCGGTATACAAAGACCAGCCAACCGGAAGAATTCCCGCAGTTGTTCCGGCAAGCAATACGAAAAGCGCCCAGCCACTAGATACGTTGCGCTTCGGATGAAGAAGAATAGGGCCTAAGATTAGCGGAACAAAACTGAGCTGAGCACAGTAAAAAGAAAATAGGAGTGACAGGTACTGCGAACTGCCGAATGAGATCTTTGCCGCGTCAACTCCGTAGAGACCCGCGGCGATCAGCAAGTAGGCCAGGACGCCGTAAGCTATTGCTCTCCGGGCAACATGAGCCTCTTGAACGGCGGACACCCGTCCTGCGCTCTGGGTCGGATGAAAGCTGGGAAGAATGTCATACCGAATTGCACACAATGTCGCGGAAAAAACAGCGCTCATTGTCGACAGTGCAATTGAAAAAACAGCAATCAAAAACGCCATCAACAGAATCGCACCATACACCGTGCCGTCGTTCACCGCACTCGTGACAGCCGACATATCTTTTGCATTCGCCGGAATGAGAAGTGCGGCCGCGCACAGAGTTCCAAACATACACATGAGAATCCAGACAATCGGGCTTTCTATCGCATAAATAAGAAAGCTCCTCCGAAACTTCCGTTCTCGGTCTGAAAGTTCTGCGTTCGTCTTTTCAAAAGCTGCGATTCTCTGCCAGTTCGTTATGTCAACAAACTGATAGAATATCGGAAGGAGTATTAGCGCGACAATAGCAATCGTTGGGAACGTAGTGGGACGGAGGACTGCCCCCGAAAACGCGGCGCTAAGCGACGCAAGAGGCACTTGCCGAAATGCCAAGACCGCGAACGCCATCAACGCTACAGCGAGAACAACGCAAGACACATTCAGAAAGCGCTCGAAATGATTGAACGCCCGCACGGACGCTGGATGTTCTGCCATATTGCCGTTTGATTTCGAATTGGCCTGCAATAGTGACGTGTCCAGGAAGCGGAAGCGTCGGTAGATCAGCATCATCAGCGCTGAACCACCAAAGACCAGCGTACACAGCACAACCTGCGGCGAAAGCGGCTTCCCGGAAGCGTAAAGACCAGCCAACATCATTAGAGCTGCTACGAATAGCCCAAAGTAAGCTGTGCCGAGTTGCGCTTGATCGGAGCGCATGACACCCGAGTTTCCCGCGCTCACGGTGTAAACGAACATTAGCAGAAGCATCCCAAATACAAATATGTAAAGAGCTTGCACATCTTGCGGCATCAGCGGCCGTATCACTGTCGCCACGCCGAAAATCTCTCCGATTGCAATGCCTATCAGCGCGACCACAGTGAGCAACGACGAAACAAGCCGCACGAGCCGCGCATCTCCATACTTGCGAGCAAGGAATTCGTGCACGGTAATTGAACTGTCACCGCGGAGCGCGTCGTTCAAAAAACGAATCAGCGGGTGCCGCAGCCTATAGATCAACAGCAGCCCTACCAGAAAGCAGACCGAGTTGACCAACGCGGGCCTGTAGTCTTCCGTCACCCCCCAGAGAAAGAACGCCCCAAATGTCGCCATCTGCAGCTGATATGCGATTGAAGAGTTCTGAAAAATGATCGGAGAAGTCTGCGACGATCCAACGAAGAAGTCCTTTGCCGTCTTGAAGGACGGTTGACTTAGGACAATCGCGGGGACGAGATAGAGCGAAAGTGCAATTATCAATGGCAAAAATAGAAGATAGGTCATATCTGCCCCCCAGCGGATAGTTGGCGCTCATTATACACGCGGCGTTCGGCAGGGCAAAACTGGGCTCCATGAGAGCACTGGCGCGCCTTCTGGCCGGAAAGCTTCTTCAACTCGTAAGCAGGGATACCAAGAACCCGGTGGACTTTCATAATGCAAGCCTCGGCACCGGGCCGAGGCTTGGTAGGAATGCTGCAGACACTTCACGTCCGCGCGATAGCTAGGTCCATCAAGAACTGAACGGCTTCCTGCGCTTGGCTGGCGGCCGAAAACACAGCCTTTGTGTCCCGATGTAGGATGTCTAGCCAGGAAGAGACGTAGGCGGCGTGATCCGGCCGCGGCTCGTTCGTGATCCGAAATGCGGAGCACAGGAATGCCGCTCCCAATTCCGCGATCAATTCCTCAAATGCGTACGCCTTGTCGCCAAAGCGCTTGCCGAATGCGCGATTGAGCCGGTGATCTGCCCCGGTCCAGTGCGTGAGTTCGTGAAGTAAGACGGCATGGTACGCCTCCGTGGGAGTGGTCGTCGTCGAGCCGATGAACATTTCCGGAGACGGTATCTCGATATAATCGCCACTGCGCCGGTACGCGGCCATGTGCGCGCCGTGACGAACATCGGCCGAGACTGCGTTGATGAACTCAGCAATCTCCTCGTTGATGACCACCTGGGACTTGACCGTTTCGGGTATGGGCAGTTGCCACCCGTCTACCTGTTCCGAGTTGAAGACGTGCGAGGCGCGGGCAACGAAGCGGCGCCCTTGTTTCTCGTCGTTCTCCTCGTCGTGAGCTTCGGCCTCGGGCTGATCGAGCGTCTTATAGAAGACGATGATCGAGCCGCGCTCTCCTTTCCTCACCTGGGCGCCAAGGTTCTGCCACTGCTTGTACGAGGCCCAGTATCCCGAGATATACCGCTTGGACATGGCATCCACCCAGAGAGCGATGACATTCACGCCGCGGTACGGCTTGTCAGTTGCCGCGTTCACGGGGAACGCGGGCGAGAGGATGCCGCCGTGCCAAGGCATGACGAATTCCGGCGCACCGCATTCGATGGCCGACACGATCTTGGCGGTGATGGACTGGTACACATCTGACTTTGAAGGAACAGTGCCGTGCATATTGTTCTCCCGTGCATGGCGGGAGCGTCCGACCATTCGGACGCTCCCCTGTGATCGGGAGACGACGCAGTGAGGGCGGTGCACGAGGGCTGCGTGAACGGAATGCGTCGGTCGGCATGGCTACGATTTCGGGGCCATCCAGTAATGAGTGATGGCGACGGCCGCGGCGTCGAAGAGGCCCATAGCTGGGTCTTCTGGCAGCCATATCTTCCGTCTGGGAGGCAGAAGGTGCTCGAAATCCGGAAACCGCTTCGCGATGGCCACCGCAATTTCGTACCGTGTGGATTCGGTGGCATCGACGAAGCAGGCGTTGATGTCGGCACGGGAATACACCGTCGTATCGATGCTCCTGGTGTCTGCCAACTTCAGCACTGCGCGGTAGAGGCGTCGAATGCGGTCGTGGCGCTTCGAACCCTCAGCTTCGGCATCTTCCATGACGAGTTCGGTCGCTACAGTTCTCGTCATGAGCGCATCGATGCGCGCAAGAACGCCCTTGTTGCTGCGGTCGCCCGACTTCGCGACGCCCCAGTCCACGGGTGTCCCGGAACCATCGAACACCATCCAACCGAAACCCGTCGTGTTGGGATGAATGGCGAGCACGCGGTCAGCTAACTTCTTCATATGGCAGTTGTGATCGGGTAATCAGCCCGCAAAGCAGCTCGCGCTTGCGGATGGAGCGCCGGTCCTGTCGACGCACCAAGCCTTCAAGCAGCAGTTCTGCCCTGCGAGTGACCGCACGCCGCTGTTCGTGGTACTTCGCCGGAAAGAGGTCTCGGGATAACTCCCCGAATACCACTTCCATGGCGAGCATCGCTTCAAGGCTCGGGGAGCGGGAGAGCAACTCGTATTTCGAGACGATGCTTTCCGACGCACCCAATAATTCCGCCAGTTCACGCTGAGATAGCGCCCATTTGCGGCGCTGTCTGCGGACGTAGACTGGAAGCGGGTGTGTTGCCATACATCGCGAAGCCACTCGGCGGCCGTAGCGGTCGTCGCCATGTTTTCAGGCGCGACAGGTCGAAACTAGAATGTCTTTCCGGACTCTGAGTCCAGTTTTGCCGCACGCACAGTGACGCTTCACACTAAATGCATGCGTGTTGCGAATTTGCTATGAAGAAACCGTGAGTGCTACGTGGTGTTCAATTCCCAGGCGCGCCGCTGCCGCATTGATCGCGGACAATTCGCTGCGTCCGACTGCGTGAAAGCCGTGGCTCTTGTGAATCCTGATCCCGAGTTGCCGGCGTAGAACGATACCGAGCTGCTTTGAGGTCTTTGGTCCATCTGACATTGATCGGTTCAGATGGTCGAGAATTTCGCGGACCTGAACGGAGGCCACGGCGTCGTCTGCGAACATCACTCGCAGAGTTTGGATGATTGCCACGAGCAACCGTCTGTCGCGCATGTGCACGCCGGACGCTCGCTGCTCAACAAGATGCTCTCGGATGGTCTGGATGAGTGGCTGCTCGTCAACGAGCGATAGGAGCGGAAGGGCAATTTGATTGAGCCTGGGCTCCAGCTCACGCGCGACGAGAGTCGAGTTCAGGCGCGTTTCGAACAGCATGCAGAACCGGAAATGGAGGAGCTTGTTCCGGATCGTGAGCGCTTCCGTGTGCATCTCCGCCGGTAGGTTAATTGGGATGTCCTCCCGAAGGTGGCGGAGGTTCATGTTTTCCGACAGGAAACGGCTCTCCAAGGCTTCGTCTTCGTACGACCCACGCATGGCGACGATCTTCGGCCCGAACACGCGGAACGCCCGTGGATTCAATTCCCGGTCCTTGGTCTGCATGGTTCGCAGCACCGGCAGGCCCTTCATGGTGCCGTTGTTGAGTATCTTCACGAGTTCAGCCGTGGCGTCGCTGAAGCGGAAATCGGCTTCGTCCAGAAGCAAGGTGCCGCCGAACGTATCGAGGATGTGAAAGATGGGCGAAACTGTAGAAGCGCCGCTCGCGAAGAAGGGCTTGTAGCAGAGCAGTCCGATTGCCAAGAGGCCCCGGGTCTTGCCGGTGCCGTAGTCGCCTTGAAACCGGAGATACGGAAGCTCGTTGAAGGCGTCGTTGACCCAGGACAAGAGAATGTAATGGGCGGCGATGTGTGCAAAGACCGGCGAAAGGTCCACGTACCGGTTCAGGAAGGTTTCGATTTCGCCGAGCAGCTCAACCTTGTCCCCATGGTGCTCGGGGCGGGCGGCAAACAGTACCGACCCGTGGGCAATGAGGTTGTTCGTCGCCGAATACGGCACGAGCAATTCCTGTCCGATCCTGACTTCCTGTTCGATATTCCAAAGGCCGCCGAACCGGGAGACGGCTAGGCCGGTCTGCTGCCGTTCGGCGTCATATACCAGCTCAATGATCGTGTCCCCTGCGACGCGGGATATGGTCGGCACGCGCCGGAGCTCCTCTGCTCGCCCATCGTGATCTTCATGTGCCATGTCCAGATGTTCGGGTCGGGCACGCAACGAGACTAGAAGGCCGAAGCAGCCACCATGGCGAGTTCGGCCTTCTAGGCCTGTGCCCTGGTTCTCTCGCAAGCTGGCATTATGAACAACAACAACCAAAAACGACCCGGTCAGTTGTTTCTGGATCGCTACATGCCGACTGCGACGGATGA